>Ga0213875_10000044_pt1 | contig 151004 bp, 115 predicted proteins | sample BarmaccomBMRX_R8_FD_160105 | JGI IMG/M metagenome (GOLD analysis project Ga0213875, IMG submission 160105) | Root-associated microbial communities from Barbacenia macrantha in rupestrian grasslands, the National Park of Serra do Cipo, Brazil - RX_R8 | ecosystem: Host-associated > Plants >... | reverse complement strand
AGGGCACATTGGGCGCTAGGTGAAACGCGATCGCGGATTCCTCGTCCGCTTCTGAAAATTGGTGCAATAAATAATACGCGCTCGCCCGAAGGTAATGATCGTCAGCGGTGGTCGCCGGGTTTATCGTGTTAAATACCGCTTCTGGCTGATGCGCCTGAAGGTACGCGAGCGCGAGTTGATTTCGCACACGAGTGTCGTCAGGTCGAAGCCGGTAAGCTTCCCTAAAATAAAGCGCGGCAGTCGTTGGATCGGCGTGGTTCAGGAAGAGTCCACCAACGGCAGCGTTCCATTGGGCATCTGAGGCGAGATTAACCGCGGCTCTCTGTGCCTCTGTGTGTGCTTCTTGGAGCTGTCCGTCCGTGAGTTCGGCGCGAAGGAGATTGAATGCGACATCGGGCGAGTGGGGATTGAGGTCGCTCGCCCGTTTTAGCTGCCGGATCGCGGCACGAGTTTCACCGAGATCCAGCAAAACGATGCCTAAGTTATAGACTGCGTCCGGCTGCTGCGGATCCAGGGTCACAGCTTGTTCGAGTTCGGCGCGCGCGTCCGTGAGCTTGTTCGCGCGGAGGTACGCAAGTGCGAGATTGTAATGGGCGCTGTACAATTCTGGACGCAGCTTGACAGCGCGGTCGAAGTGTTCAATCGATCGCGAAATGTCGCCTCGCCGGAATTCTGATGACCCGAGCAAAAGATATGCGTCTGCGCAGCTTGGGTCAGCTTGTATCGCTAGTTTCAAAAGATGCTCGCCCTCATCGGTGTAACCGGCGCGCAACGCTTTCCGCGCCTGGGCTATATACGATTGAGCCGTTTCGCCGTTAACGGGCTTTTCTTGTGGACTCGCAACAGTCCATAGCACGCTGATTTGAAGGCAGACAATAATCAGCAGGGCACGAAACAACATGCAGCCGCTGCTACAACGTCCTGCCAAGTCGCGAAATCACCTCGAGACAAGCGCGAGTCACATGATAAGGAGCTTTCCAGGGACCGGTCTTCTCGGTGTCAGTTTTCCCATCGTGCGAGATTGCCGTGTACCACTCGCCATAAGTATGGTCGACGAAATGGTTGTCAACGAATTGAGCCTCAAGCTCAAACGCTGTGAAATACTTCGGATCGCCGGTTAGTTGATATGCATTCAGAAACGCGACGAGCGTTTCCGCTTGTTGCCACCATTCCATGTCCCTGTTTGTTGCGGGTCCTTTTGCCGGGCCAGTGCGGTAGAGACCGCCGCGCTCGTTATCGAACCCGTAGCGCAGTGCATGATCCACGAGCGCCAAACTAGCCCGCCGAATCTTCGGATCTTGATTTCGACCGACTACTGAAGCGGCCTCCGTGAGAAGCCAGCTAGCCTCAAGATCCAGGCCGTATTCGCACTCTCTTGAGTCTCCGTTTCGATCCGCCACCGTCCAATCTTCCGTGAAATAGTATCGGCCATAACCGATTTCCGGATCGACGATTTTGTTCACGAAAATATCCAGCAGTTCATCAACGCGCGCGCGAATGCGGGCATCTCCGGTTACGTCGTAGGCTGTCGTCAAAGCCTCGAGCAGCCCGAGATGCCAATCGTATGACTTTCGGCCGAAGGAGCCTGACGCGTTCGGCCCGGGCTTGTAGTCTTTGATCCACTGCCAGTCCGCCGTGAATGCGATGTGATAGCCGCCGTGCTCGTTGTCATGGGCATGTTGGTCAATCACTTCGAATAACTGCACCGCTTCGCGCCGTGCCTGATCGTCGTGAAACGCGATGGCATATTCCGCCAAGCCTTCGAGAACGTAAGACAAGGGATTCAACTGCTTAGTCGAGTCAAGCACCTTTCCTTCGCGCGTGACCAGGAAATAATAGCCGCCGTGTTCTTTGTCCCACATCTTCTCGCGGAGAAAAGTCAGGCATTCAGCGGCCATGCGCTGGTAAGCAGGATCCGGAAAGCGGCGATACGCCTCTGCAAACGACCACAACGCGCGGGATTCCAGCACAACAGACTTGTTGCCTGGCGGTTTCGCGTTGCCTTGCTGATCGAGTCTTCCGAGCAGACCTCCGTATTCGCGATCAACCGAGTGATCGATCCAGAATTGCAGAGTATTGTGGAGATTTTCGCGAAAAATGACCAGCCAATCGCGCGTGATGTCCAGCGGCGCAGCTCCAGGAAGCGCACCCGCAACGCATACGAGAGCGCTCAAGAGACGAAGGTTGATAAAACGCACTTAGAAACTCAGCTTCAAAGCCATCTGCCCGATCCGGCCATCGCGAGCATTTGTGACCTGGCCGAAATTGCTGGCGTTCACGGTTCCAGAAGGGTTTGTGAACTGGGCATGATTGAAGACATTGAAGAACTCCGCGCGGAACTCGAGCATGCTCTTTTCGAAGATGTGCGTATCTTTGTGAAGCACGAGATCCCAATTATCGATGCCCGGGCCATGGAAGAATCGCCGGTTCGCATTGCCAGCGACCCCAATCGTTTCGGTGCTGAAGTCATCGGTCGAGAAATAAATATGATTCGGTGAATTGCGCGGATCATAAAAGTGGATCGGCTGGGCGTTGTAGTTGGGATAGTCCACGCCACTGCAACCGCAGAGCGCGGCATCGTCGTTTTCTCCCAAAGTGATCGGGAATCCCGTGGTGAATCGTGTTATGCCCGAAATCGCCCAACCTGACAGCATTCCGTTCCAAAGCTTGCTCGACAGGTGATGCAGGGGAAGCTCGTAGTTGTAGCTCAGGACGAAGTTGTGCGTGATGTCGAAAGCGGAAAGCGATTTGCTCAGCTTCGGATTGAACGGGTTGATCTGATCGTAGAAGCCGGATGAATTGTCGAGGGATTTCGACCACGTGTAACCAGCCAATAGGGTCAAAGCTCCGACCGATTTTTGCAGGCTGACTTGCAGCGAATTGTAATTCGAATTGCCGCTCGTCTGCTCCCAGGTATTGCTGCTGAAATCCAAAAGGCCCTGACTGAGGTAGCGTCCCGAGGTGACTGAGTATGGCCGCGTGCCGTAAACAACCTGTCCGCTGGGCAACGTGTAAATCGTGTCTTCACCGTATGGACCGCAGCCTTGACCTAGGGGGAGCGCGGCGGCAACTGCGAGGCACTTTGCAGCATTCCCCGGGTTGGATTCGACGGTTGACAGCAAGTGATGTCCGCGCGTTCCCACATACCCGACGGAAAGCACGGCTGTATTGAAGAGCTGGCGTTGAATCGTAAAGTTGAAGTCTTCCGCGTAGGGCAGCTTATTGTCCCGCTTGTAGGTCGGCGCACCTGAAATGGGCAGGTATTGCGGCCAGATACCGGTTGCGCCAGGTGGCGGAATCGTGAAAGGGAATCGCTGTCCCGGATTTTCGGCCGTTGTGCGGGCTTTATATGGCTCTTCTAGATAGACCAATACGGGACTTGTATAGAACAGCCCAAAGGGGGCATCGCCCACCTCGTTGAAGAGCGTTAGATCCTCAATCGCGGTATAGAAGATGCCCGTACCCATGCGGATGCTTGATTTGCCGGGCCCGCCAAAGATCTTTCCCAGCAAGCCACTCGTTGACCCGGGCAAATACGCGACGCCTAGCCGTGGCGTAAAGTGATCCCACTGCACGGGCGCAAGCGTTTTAGGAATTCCGCGGTCACCTGGAAATACAAATCCTGTGGGAGCATCCGGGTACACCTTCGATTGCTCGCCAGGATTGAACGTCTGAATACGATTTTGCGTGTCGTAGAACGGCTCGCTCACTTCCCAACGGAGGCCGTAGTTTACTGTGAGATCAGACCGGACCTTGTAGGAATCCTGAACGTAAAGCGCGCCGTAGCGGGTTCGAGAGTCGAGGTACTGATTACTCGTTTGCTCGAAAATGTCAGGAGCGCCGAGCAGAAAATCCGCAAAGTCGTTACCCGTCTCTGTCCCGGAGAATTGGAACCAGCCGTTTGAGGTGTAAGCGTTACGTTCATTGATTTGCAGGTAGCGCACGTCACCGCCAAACTTGACCGTGTGACTGCCGATGACTTTTGAGAAGTTATCCGATATCTGATATGTGTTGTTGTACTGGCCGGTAGTGCCATCCGGGAGCCCGAAATTCACCCCGGTTTGATTCAGCGCAACGGGCGCCACGCCTTCGTAAGCTGGATTCGAAGGAATCACGCCGAGTCCGCCCTCGACGAAACCAAAATCTGTAATCTTGCCCAGTCCGCCGACGGGCTTGTTTTTCAATAAAGCTAATCGTGTATAGCTGAGATGGACCTCGTTCACGGCCGTGGGGCTTAGGATGCTGGTCTGATTTATGCTGACCTGCTGCGCCCGCGAGGGTGTGACAGCGGAGAAGCCAGGCACGTTTGACGTAAACGCAGGATAAGGGCTTAGGAAGGTCGTATCGTCAAAGTAATAATAGAAGCCCCAATTTCCAAACCGCTGCGTATTCAAGTCAATCTTCTCGCCGAGCTTATCATCGCGATTTCGCTCGTCCTCAGAAGCGCTGGAGAAAAATGGATGCCCACCCGAAACACCCGTGGGCAGGGGAATGAATTTCAATTCGGCCTTCGCTACCGGCGACCATGCTGATTGTGGGATCACTGGTCCTGCAGCACCAGGAAAAACACATTGGGCTGTATCTGTACAACCGGGAAACCAGTATTGCTCGCCGGAAGTAACCGTGTAGCCGAGCCGCTGAGTCAATACAGCGGGAAAATTACCGGGAATGTCTAGCCCTCGCACGACGCCCGTGAAAGATGAGTAACCAGTTGTCGCGAGATCGGAAAAGTCACCGCTTCGTTCCAACAGCGAAGGGACTGGGATATCACCTGAAGAGACTCCGCGCACTTGCCGTGTACCCTGATAATCACTGAAAAAGAAGAGCCGGTTCTTCAGGATTGGACCGCCGAAAACTCCTCCGAACTGATTTCGCTTGAAAGCGCCGCGTGTCGGGTCGAAAAAACTGCGCGAATCGAGCTTATCGTTGCGGAAGAATTCATAGAGCGATCCATGAAATTCGTTTGTTCCGGATTTCGTCACGACGTTTACTATTCCTCCCGAGAAGCGCCCGAATTCAGCGTTGAAGGAATTCGTCAACAATCGAAATTCCTGAATGGAATCCAGCGTCGGAACCACAGACGCGCCATTATTCACGCTCTCTTCAACATCGCCGCCATTCACCAGGAAAGAATTTGCGGATTCGCGATTTCCATTGACCGACAGATTGCCGGGATTACCATTTCCCGAAACAGGCCGGTCATTAACGGCTGCGTCGGATGCGACGGGCACGACGCCGGGTTGCAGACCGAGCAGATCAATATAGCTGCGGCCATTAAGCGGCAGGCTGGTCATCTTTTTACTTTCGATCACGTCGCCGAGCTGGGTGTTACTGGTCTCGACTTGAGCTCCGGTTCCCGAGACTTCGACCGTCTGGCTCACGGTACCCAAGACTAACTTGAAATCGGCGCGATACTTTTGATTAACCAAAAGCTTAATACCTGTTTCGACAGCTGTATCGAATCCGGACGCAGTCACCTCGAGTGCATAGTGCTCCCCTACGGGTACGGCGAGGAATTCGTAATCACCCGTGGAGTTCGTCTGAACGCGGCGAACTAGTCCTGTATCCGGATCTCTCAGTGTCACGACCGCCCTCGGAACGGCTGCGCCAGTGGGATCAGTCACTGTTCCAAGAATGGCTCCGGTGACATCGGCTTTGAGCAGTTGCGCGCCGAACAGCGCGAATAAGCCATAAAATGCAATGCGAGCTGATGTATTGTGCGTGCCCAGGTTGAATTTCCCCCGCTTTGAGAGAACAATACACGATTTCAGGCCTCAGAGCAACGTATTGAATGTCCTATCTGAGTGGACTTACTTATGGGAGATCAGAGTCCCGAAGTGCTCAGGCACATGGTTGGGATCGTGATTCTGCACACAAGTCGGCTGCCAGCAAAGAAAATGCCTCTGAGAATCCGGACCGAGGCCTTCAATTCGATAGAGGTTCATACGCCATTTTGTGCCGTCGCGAACCGGTTTACTGCTGACTGCGGAAAGTGGAATCCGCGCAGCAGCGTACCAGATCTTGTGTTGCTCATCGATGTGCGCCATCGTTTGCCAGCCCGATCTCCACGTGTGATCGTAACTTTGCCGATCCAGGTCGATCGCGAGATCGATCCAATCGCCGGTAGGCGCGATCTCGAATTCTCGATAATGGCGGATGTTCGTCCAATCATCGCCGAGAAACATTTCTACAACGTCGCGGTCCCAAAGACCAACGCGGGGAGCGGCGTTATTCGCGGGTAGGAACAAATTCAAAACCGTGTACGGACAACGAAACAAAAAGTAAAGATCTGTATCCGTCCAGAACGCGCGGATCTCTGTTTTCAAGTGCGGGTAGTCGATGGGATGGGTGCAATCCTTCCACATGGATTCGGCTGCCGCATTCTTCCACTCGTCAGCGTCCGGATTGATGGTGAGCTCAGGATGACCCTCTACATGACGGATTGAGAATGTCGCTGCAGGTTGTTTGAACATGCAAGGCTCCTCCGAATGCGCGCGCAAGGCCAAGAGGCAGAATAACGGGATCGAATAGGCGGGCATCAGCGTTTCCCATCTGGCAGCGCGAACGTAAACACGTCGCTGCCGGCCGCAATGGCGACATACTGTTTGCCCTCGACGGCATAGCTCATGGGTGAAGCATGCATTGACTGACCGGTGTTGAAATGCCAAAGCGGCGCCCCGGTCTGCGCGTCCGCGGCTTCAAACGCCTCGGAATCGTCGCCAAAGAATACCAGTCCACCAGCCGTGGTCATGGTTCCACCCCAGGAGTGCCCCCCGCCAATTTGCGGATAGCGCCATGCAAACGTGTTGGTCTCGGGATCATAAGCCAGCAGGATTTTCTGTCCGTATTGGCCGGGAGCATGCTTCACGCCCGTCGCATAATACTGTTTTCCAGGAGTGAATTGTTGAGGCTTGACGAAATACATCTGGCAATTTTCAAGGGCCATGAAGTAGAGCAGATGCGTGGAAGGGTTGTACGAAGGCGAGAACCAGTTCGTTGCGCCGGTCATGTCTGGACAGATGAGCGTTCCATTCTGAGAAGGCTCAGCGCCGCTCCGGACAGGCCTGCCCGTGTCCTCGATCGCTTTTGCCCAGTTCAGCTTCTTCACGAACGGAGCTGCCGAAAGATATTTTCCATTCGTCCGGTCGAGAATATAAACGAAGCCGTTGCGATTCGCTTCGACCAACAGCTTGCGTAGCGCGCCTTTGTACCGTGTATCGATCAGCACAGCAGTTTCCGTCGCGTCGTAGTCAAAATCGTCGTGCGGCGTGAATTGAAAATACCATTTAAGCTTGCCGTTGTCGGCATCGAGCGCTAACACACAGTCACTGTAAAGATCGTCGCCCGGCCGGGGGCCGCCATCGAAATCGGGGGCCGGGTTGCTCGTTCCCCAATACACAGTATTCAGCTCCGAATCGTACGTCCCTGGCATCCAGGTGGTAGCTCCACCTCGCAGATACATCTCACCCGGCCAACTCGAGGAGCCGAACTCGCCGGGCGCGGGAATAGTCCAAAAGCGCCAGGCTTCTCTTCCCGTCGTAGCATCGAAGGCAGCAACAAAACCTCGAACGCCATCATCTCCCCCTGAAGTTCCGACCAAAACTTTGTCCTTGATCACTAACGGCGCACTCGTTGCACCATAGTTGGAGTTGCCTTCGGCATAAGCAACATCCCAGATGAGGTGACCCGAGCGGGCATCGAGGCAAAGCAGATGCGCATTATCCGTTTCCATGTAGACCCGCGAATGCCAAACACCCACGCCGCGATTGTGATGAGCCGATGCGTCATCGACGAGGCCTTCCGTAACTGGGCGCGAATAGTGCCAGAGCGCACGGCCGGTGCGGGCGTCGAGAGCGAAAGCCTCGTTTGCCGATGTCATGAACATGACGCCGTTCACGACCACGGGCGTTGCTTCCAGATTGCTGGAATTTGACGAATGGAATACCCATTGCGCTCGAAGTTGGTCAACATTTTGCGCCGTGATCTCTTTAAGTGCGCTGAAGCGACGTCCTGAATAATCGCCGTTATACGAGGACCAGTTGACTGCCGGAGGCTGGACGAGCAGATCGGCAGGGCGGACATCGATTGCAACCGAAATGGGTGATTGAGGGTTAGTTTGTGCGGCGGTCCAAAGAGCGAATGAACTGCAGATGGTGACTATAACAACAAAATGCCGCTCACGCCACACTTAGCCTTCTATCCCTCGACCGATCTGGATAAGATCTCGCGCAGACGGCTGGCCACGATCATATCTTCGCCGGGTTGAAGCATCCATACACCGACAACAATCGTGTTCTCATCGGAATGCAGTCCGCTCGAACCTTCCCTTTTGCCTGTAGAGGGATTCAACTCGATGCTCGGATTGCCCGTTCGCAGTTTCTCTGCAACGTCCAGCGGCGCGATTCTGACGCGCTGTTGATCGTACCGGATTAACAGGTGCGGAACATGATTCGCGACTTCCGGAACCACAACTTTCGATTCGAGGGTCGGGATGTCTTTCAGGTGACCGGCAATTCGAACCGCGCGGCGCTGAAAGTCGGCCTGCATCTCATCATCGCTCTGCTCGAGAAGCCAGTCGACTGCCGCGACCATTCCGACGATCTGCTCCTTGGCCACTTTCATTCCACGGCCGATGCCGTCATCGAAAGGATTATTGGTCTGAGTCGCCGCCGCGATAAGGTCTTTTCGGCCCAAAAGCAGGCCGGCGTTCTGCGGACCTCGAATGCCTTTTCCGCCGGAGAATGTCACCAGATCGAAACCCATTTTTGTATAGTTCCACAAATTGGAGATCGGGGGGACGTCAGCGGCGGCATCGTTGAAGCAGGGTACGCCGTGCTTATGGGCTATTCGAATCCAATCCTCGCGGCTTATCTGGCCACCTTCAGCGGCATTAAAGAAATGCGCCATCACCGTGTGGCTCGTGAACGCATTCTCGTACTCCGGCAGTGTTTCAATCTCGACAAAGCGTACGCCGCAAATCTCAAGCCCGTGATCATAGCCGTAGCGATGAGTCTTTTGGATGATCACCTCGTTCTTCAGGTTTGATATCTGCATCGGAACAGCTTGCGGGGGCAATTTGTTTATTAAATCGATACACGCGGCAGTACCGAGTGTCAATGCGCTCGACGCGCCAGCAGTAACCATTGCGGCTTCGCAATTCAGCCGCTTTGCGAGATACTCGCCCACCGCGCATTGCAGTTCCAATAAGCGAACCGGGTACTTGGCCGCTCGATCGACCGCCGCCTGCACGGAAGGCGGCATGATCGAAGCGGTCAGAACGGTATAGGTTCCAGCGGCATTGATGATCTTCGTTACGCCGAGCTTGTCGTAATAATCAGGTTCGCTCGGGGGTTGGGCCTTGTCGATCGTGCGCGCCGGCGATACTTGGCTCGCCAACAGACCTGTGGTCCACCCGAAAAAACTACGCCGGGAATGAGATTTCTTCACAGAAATAGAGAACGCCTCATTTCAGAACATACACCGCGATCAACGGGAGAGCTTCAAATACGGAACGAATCCGCGTGTTTTGGTTCGCAAGCGATACACCGAAGTGGTCGCGGTAATGTAAAGCGTCTCGTAATCCTTGTCGCCCCAAGCAAGGTTCGCGGGCTGTTCAGGGGTGACAATTGTCCCGAGATGATGGCCGTTTGCGTCCCACACCCAAATTCCCTTCGGTCCGACGACGAAGAGATTTCCTGATTCATCGACCTTCATGCCGTCCGGTACACCGCCTTTTTCGCGTTCCTGTCCAAAAACGCGGCCATTTGCGAGAGTCACGGGAGGCGAAAAGTCGAACACCTGAATATCTTTCTGATCGCTATCGTCAACATACAGTCTGTTGCCGTCGGGGGAAAAGGCGAGACCGTTGGGCTGCGACATACTTTTCGCCAGCAACTGCACTTGTCCGTCTTCCCCCAACCGGTAGACGCCCTGAAACGGGATCTCCTGCTTCTTGCCCTTGGGCAAATCGAGCGTGGGGTCCGTGAAATAAAGCGCACCGTCAGGCCCGACCACGACGTCATTGGGGCTGTTAAAGCGCTTGCCCTGAAACCGGTCCGCAAGGATCGTATATGTTCCATCCGGCTTCACAGCAATAATCGCGCGCAAGATGCTCGCGCAATCGATGAGGCGATGCTGCCGGTCGAACGTGTTTCCGTCCGGATCCCCCAGTTTGATAATCGTTTCTTTGCTTCCGCCAGGGTGGACACTATAGATCTTATTCTGTGTCTCATCGCTGACGTAAAGAAAACCAGCAGCATCCCAAACTGGCCCTTCAGTGAAACCGAAGCCGGTCGCGAGAGTTGTGAGTTGCGCGTGATGGTCTAGGAGCTTCCAGAACTTCGGAGAGTGTGCAATCAGCTCGAATTCACGTCGTGTCTCGCCATGGCTCTCGGAGATTAGGAGAACACCCGCAGTTTGCAACGCGGCAAAAAGCAACAACGCGTTTCCAGCCTTTATCACTCTTCATCTCTGCCTGGCTCTGATCCGCCGGGTGTAGTCGCCGCAGCAAGATATGCAACCAGGTCGTCCAGATCGCCAGGGCTCAGCGTTGAGACATAGTTGGAGGGCATAAGCGATCTCGGTTCGTGCTCGACCTTGGCCAAACCCGATTTTTCGAACAAGTGAAACGCTCCGTCGAGAGTTTGCAACTGCAGGGAGAAGTTGTCCTCATTGAGCGCGATTCCTGTATATTTTCGGCCATCCCGGGTAATAGCAGTGACGATTTGCCGCCGCGGTTCCAGATTCTTGTTCGGATCGATAATCGCTTCCCGGATAACGTCAGGCGAGTGCTCCTGGCCGTATCCGGAAAGGTCAGATGCGATGAAGCCACCCTTGCCTCCAATCATGTGGCATTCGGAGCATCGAGCTTTTCCGAAAAATAGCGCCTCGCCTTTCTTCTGATCACCCCTCACGATCATCGTTGCGTGTTTGCCCTGGAGAAGGCGGACATAGCGGACAACCGCGTTGAGTTGATCGTCGTTAAATTCTGAGCGGAAGCCGGGCATCCCCCCGCCGGGAACGCCATCGCGAAGAATTCGGAGAATGTCCCGATCGTCTAACCGCTGCACGTCTCGATTTGTGGCGATGTTCGGCCCGTGCTCGCCGCCGCGCCCATCAAGGCCGTGACATCCCGTGCAATTCGCGCTAAAGAGCTGCTGGCTGGCTTGAGTTGAGCTCGAAGACTGAGGGCGCACTTGCGCCGAAAGCGAAATCGTAATCGAACAGAAAACGGCGGTATATAGAATGGTCGATCTATGAGACGCAAATTGAGTGCCGCGGCTGGCGCCGGCTGTTTTCTGATTCTCGCGCTTCATCGAGGACGCGTACACGCTGCGAACGACGAGGAAAACATCGTACAGGGATTTCGCCTGGTGGAAGCTGCTTCCGTCGCAGATGCCATGGAACAACTATATGGCAGACGCGCGTATATGGCACACGACATGCGCCCGCTGATGCCGACAAAATTTGCTGGCCCCGCCGTGACTGTGCTTCTGCACAAAGAAGAGCATACTGACGGATCGAAGGCCCAGGAAGGGATGTTGGATTTGATCGATGAAGCCGCGCCTGGATCAGTCTACGTAATGGTGGTCGAGGCCGGCCTGGATTATGCCGGAATCGGCGGCCTGATGAGCACCGCGATGAAATACAGAGGACTTGCAGGTGCGATTGTCGATGGAGGGATTCGGGATACTCCGCAAATCACGCGGCTCCAGTTTCCTGTTTTCAGCCGCGGGGTCGTGCCCTCTACAACCGTGAATCACTATCGCGTTGGAGGAAAAAATATTACAGTCAACTGCGCGGGGGTCGAGGTTCGCCCTTCGGATATCATCGTCGCCGACATGGACGGTGTTGTTGCTGTTCCGAGGGAGAAAGCAGCCGAAGTTCTGAAGAAAGCGCAACAGCTTGATGAAAGCGAACACAGCATGTATTCCTTCATCGAGAAATATAGGTCGATTCGCGAGGCGGTCGCAAAGTTTGGCCGGTTATAGCGGCTTCGTTATAGTGTTGACGATGAGACGCGTAGTTCCCGATTTCCTCCGGTCAAAATTCTCGAGCCGCGAAAGTGGTTTTAATCGAAGAGATTTGTTCCGGCAAGGCGGCCTGCTGAGCCTTGTAGGAGCGTTCCCGGCGTTTTCCAAGGTCAACAGCGGCACTTCTAATACTGCAACGAAAGTCAACAGCCACGGCGAGTTGTATCGCGCAATCGGCGTGCGGCCAGTTATCAACGCGCGCGGCACGTTTACGATCATCACCGGATCCGAAACCCTTCCCGAAGTGAAGCAAGCGATGGATGACGCGTCGCGCGCGTACGTTCAGATGGACGAGTTGATGGACGGCGTGGGCAAGCGGCTTGCAGAGCTCACACAGGCCGAGTGGGGCATTGTGACCAACGGCTGTTGCGCAGCGCTAACCCACTGCACGACTGCGTGCATCGCCGGATCGAACCCTGAACGCATGCAGCGTCTTCCGGATCTTAGAGGGCTCAAAGACGAGGTGATCATTCCGGAATATTCGCGCAACGTGTACGATCACGCGATCCGGATGGTGGGCGTCAAGATCGTCGAAATGAAGGAGAGGTCCGAGCTCGATTCCGGATTCAATGAGAATACCGCGATGGTTTACATTCTCGCCGGGGAAGGCGACACCGGGCCGCTTGGAACGCAAGCAGTTTCAGAGGTCGCGCGGCGCCACAACGTGCCGGTGATTGTCGATGCAGCCGCAGAAGTGCTCACGATACCGAACGTGCACTTGCAGCGCGGGGCAACGGCGGTTGCCTATAGCGGGGGCAAGTGCATTCGAGGGCCGCAGAGCGCCGGTCTGCTGCTAGGCGAGAAGAATCTGCTGCAAGCAGCATGGGCGAATAGCGCTCCGCATCACGCGTTCGGGCGCTCGCTGAAAGTCGGCAAAGAAGAGATTATGGGGATGCTCGCGGCCGTCGAGATGTGGACCAAGCGCGACTACGAAGCAGAAAGCCGGGAGTGGCAGAAGTGGCTTGATCAGATCGCAGCAAAGGTGACAAAAGTCAATGGCGTCACCACGCGCGTCGAACCTCCCGAGGGGCTTTCGAATAAAACCCCGGTGCTCCGTATCGAATGGGATGGCACTCGGCTGGGGATAACCGGTCAGGAAGTCAGTAAGGTGCTGCTCGATACCGAGCCTAGAATCATATTTGGCAGCGCTTCTGGGAATCGCCCCTATAACATGGCGAGCAGCGTTTCGATTACGCCGTACATGATGATGCCCGGCGATCATGAGATTGTAGCTGAACGCCTGTATGAAGTTCTTTCAAAGCCGCCAAAGTTTCAGAATCCAGTTTTGCCCCAAGGACAGCTGGCCGTAATCGCGGGGCAATGGGAAGCGCAGTTAGAATTCGGCCGTGGCTCTGCGACTCACACGCTGATCTTTGAACAGGACGGCGCGAATTTGGTGGGCACACATCGCGGCGAGTACGTATCCGGCGATCTCAGCGGCACAGTGGCCGTAAATCAGGTACACTTCCGTAGCTCGCAGAAGATCCAAGGCACGCGTTTATTTTTCGAGTTTAGTGGCACAGTGGATGGCGACAAGATGGCTGGCGATGTGAATATGGGTGAATACGGCGAGGCTCGATGGTCGGCGCAGCGCCATGAATATCAGGCACCCCGAGGAGTTGTGAAGCCGGTCAAGCGCGCTTAAGAATGGAGAATGTATGCGAAACAGTAACAGAAGGCAGTTTATTGGAAAAAGTGCGGCATCCGCGGCGGTTGCTGTTACCGCAGGATCAGGGCAAGCTGCGGCTCAATCCAGCGCAACGAAGAAAGTTCTTTGGGAGGACGGCAAGAAGCCCGAGAAGACGCCGCTTTTTAGTCCGGCAGTCTCCTATGGAAACCTGCTCTTTCTCTCCGGCATTGGAGCTCACTTTGAAGGTGATATCAAAGCGCACACCAAGCACGTGCTCGATGAAATTCAGAAAAAACTCGTAGCCTCAGGCTCTTCCATGGAGAAAGTTTTGAAGTGTCAGGTTTACTTGGCGGATCTCAAAGATTATCAGGGCATGAATGAAGTTTTTATGGGCCGCTTTGGGTCTGAGCCACCCGTGAGAACAACTACTGCGGCCGCGGGCGTCCCAGGGAATTCTCTGGTCGAGATCGACGTGATCGCGTATATCTAAGCCGCTTGGGCGGCAATGGCTAGCACTCAAAACAGCCGCATCCGTTGGCTGCTGATCTGGTGGATGTTTTTGGTAAGCGCGATCGCTTATCTCGACAGAGTCAATATCTCCATTGCCGGTCAGGCGATCGCCAACGAATTCCATCTCGACAATGTGCACTTGGGATGGGTCTTCAGCGCTTTTGTTTTGGGCTACGCACTGTTTCAGGCTCCGGGCGGATCCTTGGCCGATAAAATCGGGCCTCGAAGGGTTTTAGCAGGCGGCGTTGTTTGGTGGGGTCTCTTCACGGCGATCATCACGTTTCTTCCCGTCGGTGCGAAAAGCGCGTTGCTATTTCTGATCGCTGCGCGCTTTCTGCTCGGAATGGGGGAAGCAGTTGTTTACCCCGCGTCGAACTGCGTCGTTGCCGCGTGGATTCCTTCCACCGAGAGAGGCATCGCGAACGGAATCATTTTCGCGGGAGTGGGTTTCGGCGCCGGGATTACTCCGCCACTGATCGGCTACCTGATGCTGCACCAAGGCTGGAGAGCGTCATTCTGGGCGAGCGCAATTCTTGGACTCATTGCGGGCGTGATCTGGTACGCCTTCGCCAGAGACAAACCGGCGGAGCACCCGCGGGTTTCAGCGAGCGAACGGGCTTTCATTCAGGCCGGACTGCCGAACGCTGGTGAAGCAGGTTCTCAAAATACAAAACTTCCTTGGACCAGAATTCTGCGGGACCACAATGTTCAAGCGATAACATTCAGTTACTTCACCTATGGCTATGCAGCGTACATATTCTTTAGCTGGTTCTTTATCTACCTAAGTTCAGTTAGGAAGCTGGACGTCAGAGCGAGTTCTTATTACACGATGCTACCCTTCCTTGCCATGGCTGTCGGATCCCCGCTTGGCGGATGGATCAGCGATCGACTTACTAAGAAATGGGGTAAGCGCGTGGGCCGGTGCTTTCTGGCATGTGCCGCCATTCTGGTGTGCGCCGGTTTCGTCGGGTTCGCAATGCGGGTTGAGAGCCCTCGTCTCGCAAGTCTGGTGTTGGCTGGCGGGGCGGGCGCGCTCTATCTCTCCCAAAGCTCATTCTGGTCTGTATCGGCAGATATAGGGAAGGCCTCTGCTGGTTCAGTCTCAGGTTTCATGAATATGGGAGGACAGCTTGGCGGAGCTTTGACGGCTTCACTTACACCTGCAATCGCGAACCGTTTCGGCTGGACGGCGTCCTTTATAGTTGCCGCTTCTCTGTGTGCAGCAGGCGCGCTTGCCTGGTTACCCGTTCGGCCAGAGCCTGTTACTCGAAATGTAAGTGTCGCGGCTTAGTCGCCTTATTGTTTCTTAGCGGGATTTAGCCCGTCCCAACGCGGATCTCCCACTTCTTTGTAGTTTGGTGGCAGTTTATCCCAATCGGGGCGGCTGATGCCGTTCAGGTCATAGACTATCTTGCCGTCTCTGATCGTTAGCTCGCAAACAAACTTCTGATTTCCTCGCATTCGCGCGCCGTACATATCGGTAAAGCCGAAGTCACCATGTTCGACGCGCAGCGCGATGACGTCAGCCGGAGATCCTACCGAAAGATTCCCCAGCTCCGGATGATGAATCTCACGCGCCGGATTCCAGGTAGATCGCGCGATGATATCGTCAACGGAAAGCCCGAGAGCGAGGAACTTACTCATCAGATTCAGCATGTCCTTCATCCCGGAATTCATGCTTCCGATGTGCAGGTCCGTCGAAATGGAATCCGGCAGGAAACCCTCGCGGATCGCGGGCACTGCGACCCGCCAGGCAAAACTACCGCCGCCGTGGCCGACATCGAAGATAACGCCGCGTCTCCGGCCCTCCCACAGCGCTGAGCTGACATGACCTGATGCATCTAGCTCATTTCGAAGACCGGAATAAACGTGTGTGTATATATCGCCTGGCCGCATCTTCTGCGTGAGCAAGATGCTAATCGGCCGCTCGGGCCGGTTTTCACCAAAGTCCACCATAACGGGAATGTTCGCGAGCGTTCCGGCTTGCACCGCATGTTCCACGGGCGTCCATTCGGGACCTGCGTAGTGAGCGGTTTTGATTCCGACGATCAGGCCTTTGTAGCGGTTCGCCATCTCCGCTGCTTTCTGCGGGTCCATATCGGCCAGATTGTTTTCGTATTTTGGACCGCGCATACCCGCGCCCACGATATTCAAGAAAGGGAGAATGCGCGTTTTCGCTCGATTGATGATGTGCTCTTTGAAATCCTCGAAATTCTTGTATCCAGAGCTCCCCGCGTCAGCGGCGGTTGTAACCCCGGTGCGCAAAGTAAATCCATCCGGGAAAACACCGTTATCGCCAGCGTAAGAATTGCGCTCTCCGGTGCTCGCGTATACGTGCACGTGGATATCGACCAGCCCCGGTGTGACGTACAGGTTCTTGACGTCGACGGTTTTTAGCGCCGACGCAGGGTCAATATGCTCCGCGACCGCCGCGATTTTGCCATCTCGAATCGCAACATCCCGCACAGCACTAATTTGGTTCTTCGCATCGATAACGTGCCCGCCTTGAAGAAGCAAATCGTATTGTGTCTGTGCGGACGCAGGCAAACCGAAAATCATCCAGATTCCTAAGATCCACTGACTGGTTATTTGCAATTTCATTTTCGTTGAGAGAGAGTAATCACCGCGAATGTTCTAAGTTCCGGTATCGTGAACTCTGTAGCACCGGCGCCCGTCGATACATCGAGAAGTCTCGCATCGGGCAGTTCGTAACCGGTAATCTGTTGCTTCGAATAGTCTCCCAGGACGCGAACCCGAATGCCTTCGATAGACGCTCGCGCGGACTCGTAGTTTATCAGGTACAGCCGCGCATGATTCCCATCGCCGAAAAGTCTGCCGATCACCTCTTCGCTTCCATAGATGCGCAAAAGCCGCTTCTCGTCCGTCAGATGACTCCGCACCTTTTCCGCCAGCAGACTGGGATTACCGGCTTCAAATCTGGGATAGTCCGGCGACCCCAGCGCGACAGTCAAGTCAAGCTTCGGATCCGGCTGCTTCACAATCTTGAAGAGAAGATTACGGCGAACAAGCAGATTCATGAACTCGCCGGATTGCGGCGAACCGTCGTCGATGAATCCGATGTTGGCGAGCGCAGGCAGATATTCGCTGTCCAGCTGTTTGAGAAAGGCAAGCATCCCGCCAAGCGGTTGCAGTCCTGCTTCGTTGGTGTGAATTACGGCCCAGACTCCATACGTAAACGCTTCTGCAGCGGCCAACGGCGCCGAGGCCCCGGGCGCTTCATAGTAGAAGCGCGCATCAGGATCGCGAAGAAATCTCCAGCCGTTTGAATTCACCCAAGCTGCGCGAGTCGCCGATGCCTCTTGCGGATCGAAACGCACCGAAGGCGTCGTTAGATGAATCAGTTGCTTAAGATCGACCACATCAACCGTGATTCCGGCAACTCTTTTCCAGGAATCTGCTATCGAAGCAGGCGTATCGATATGGCTGATCCGAGCCCGATCGAGAAGATTGGCTGTTTCAGCGCCCTTGTCCCAAAACAACGACGGAAGGACGAGAGCGGCAACGATAAGCGTCAAAGCTCGATTGCCTTCTCGTGGATTTGACTTTTGTCGTAGATTCCCAAGCCCAGCTCCGACGCGTATTGCACGTGCCCCGGCTCTCGAATGAAACTGTTGAAGTTCGGATCTCGCTCATGAACAAACTTCAAGTGAGCGCTCGAGCGGTCGAAAATCGAAGGCGCTCCCTCCTGGCGGCGCTTCGCTTCAATCATGTCGATTAACAAATGATCCAGCGCAACGGGATCTGTTCCTACCACGATTTCTTTTGGATAGAACAGGAATCTCGGATCTTGCAGGAACGGACCTCCATGCCAGATGCTGCGCAAACCATCCATTACGTTCAGAACTGTTCTGGATCGCAACGGCTCCACGGACGCCAGGGTCCCGATGAAAGAATAGGTGTTCGATTGTTCCCGTTTGTGTGAACGCGCGACATTCGAAAAATCTCCGTACGCGATATTTTTCAAACATCCGGTAACGCCTGCGGCGCGATGCTCTTTCATCGTGGGCACGTTAATGATCTTCGTAAATTTTTCCGAGACTAGCCGAATCAAATTGGATCGCGTATCTTCTTCTCCAAAGAAATTCACTTCTACGTAGGTAAAGGGATCATATCCGGCGATGGACCCGCGGGAGCTTTCTGCAGCCGCGATTTTGACGCCCTTGGGAACATGAGTCTCGAAATTCACGATCCTCATTTGATACGCGAACCGGTCGTAAATATAGAGGCGCTCCGGTGGCAATCCCAGGCTAAGTAGGTTCTCTATAATCGACGCGACGAGCTCCGGATTTGAATTGATCTCCGGCGCGCCGGAACAATTCACCTTAATGCCGACAGTGTCGTCTGGAGAAATGAACTGCCGCCAGGCATCGCGATCGTCTGACGCGCCGGTCAACTGGCGCATGCCCGCAGAAAGCATCGCTTTCATGCAGCTCGCATCCACGCGATTTGAGGAAACGTTAATCGCACGATCCGAATGAACACGAACAGCCTTCCCGGGATAATGGCCGGGCATGCCGGGATTTCTAGCCGGCGTGAACCGCGTCACAATGTGATACCCCGGAATATCTCTTGAGTGAGCCAGCAGCGGAGATGCCGCAGCGAGATGAAGAAAGCGCCTTCTATTCACGACTCATGCTTAGGCGATCCACGCACATCCGGATTCCGGTTTGTCTTCACACATCAGAACACGAAACGTTTTGTGTTTGTGCCTTTCCGTCCAAGCGCGGCCGAGAATGTAGTACGGCTTAGCCCAGATTTCGCTGTCCAAAGTGATCGGGGAAACAACAGACACGGACAGCATGCCCGTTGCAGGATAACCCGTCCGCGGATCCATAATGTGACTGTACAGCCTGCCATTTGCCCAAAAGAATTTCTCGTAACTCCCGGAGGTTGAAATTGATTGATCCCGCAGAAACACTTCGGCAATGGTTTTGCTTTCTTGCTTAGGATCACGGATGCGAATGCGCCATCCTCTCGGACTGTCGGGCGGCGCGCCGATGCCGTAAATGCTGCTTCCCCCGGCTGAAACAAGTGCGCGGTCAAGGCCATTTTGTCTGAGGATCGCCACCATGCGATCGACGGAATAGCCTTTCCCCACGCCTCCCGGATCCAAATTCATTCCTTGTTTCTTGAACCGGATCGTCAACGCTGTCGAATCCAGGTCTATATTGCTGTAGCCGACACTCGCGAGCGCTTGCTGAATGTCGGTTGGGCTTGGCAGGCTGCCTGAACCTTTATAGAACCCCCAAACTTTCATCAATGGCCCCACGGTAATATCAAAAGCGCCGTCGCTTTTTAGGCTATACTCGCGGCAAGTTTTTATCAGCTCGAATAATTCGCGAGAGACGGTGACGGGATGTTGCGCGGCGCATTTATTTACTTGATTGAGCTCGCTATCGGAAATGTAATTTGAGAGCATTCGATCTAGCCTGCGTGCCTCCCGAAAGGCATCTTCCGCAGCCCTCTTCATGAGAACGTCATTCGTTCCATAGATCTGGATGCTGAACGTCGTCCCCATCACGTCTGCCGAAGCTTCGAACGGCCGTTCGCGGGTTCCGGCAAGCGATGCAAGGCCGGCCAACAGAATAATCGCGACATGCCATTTCACGATTCGCTTTATGACCGATCCCACTGTATAATTTTGACCCGGAGGTTCAACGCGGTTTTGCTTGCACGTGCTTCAAGGTTCGCTTTCGCCGTGATTGTATTTTCTATGCTCGTAGAGGCACGCTTTCCTCAGGCCGGAGATACGGTCCCTACGGTCCGCATCGATGCGACGGCAGGCCACGAAATCAATTCATTCGATCCTGACGAAGCGCTCGGCAGCTCCATCGACGTGCTTTCGCACAGAGATATCGATGAGGTGTATACGCCACACATCATTCAGGAATCACTCTCAGCAGGCTGGGGACCCATCACATATCGAAACAACTCGGAGCTGCGCATGGCGGCGTGGCACTGGAACGAGCATGGATCGTGGAGCGATCCGGAACGCAGGAGCGGTTACTTTACGGGCAGCTCCGAGCTCGGAGAGCCAATTCGCTACATTCTCGAATACGCGCTGCCCCATCGCGGCTTTTCGACCAGCGGCGATGCGCCCGTGCGCGGGCCTAATCTCATTTACTGGAAGAGCAATCCATATTTGACCAGCAAGTTCACCGGTGAAAGCGACGCGCTTCATCCGCAATGGGTGGTGATGGACCTCAAAGCAGAAAAACGAGTGAACGCGATTCGCATTGGGTGGGCCAGCCCTTACGCGAGGACGTATCAAGTGCAGTATTGGGTCGGAACAGGCGCGCTCGATTTCGACGGAGGGCCTCAAGGCAGATGGGTGACTTTCCCGGCAGGCGACATAAAAAATTCGTCGGGCGGCCAACTGGCGTTGACTCTTTCCACCGAACCGGTATCGACGCGTTTCCTTCGTGTCTGGATGACGGAGTCCTCCAATACTTGCGACGTGCATGGATCGGGCGACATTCGTAATTGCGTAGGTTATGCTATCCAGGACATCCATGCGGGAACTATCGAGAACGGCGGCGCTTTTAGCGATGCGGCAAAGGGCGCCTCGGGTAAGGACGCGCCGGCATTCTGCTCGTCATCCATTGACCCGTGGCACTCCGCAGGCGACGTAAATGCAGCCGGCGGCGGCCAGCATACCGGGTTTGATCTTTTCTTTACGAGCGGGCTTACGAACGGACTCCCCGCACTCATTCCCGTCACTTTGCTCTACGGAACGCCCGATGATGCCGCGGCGCAGATTGCCTATATCGAGAAGCGTGGCTACCCGATTCGCGGCATCGAAATGGGCGAGGAGCCCGATGGCAAGCACGCGCTGCCCGAAGACTACGGCGCACTTTACATCCAATGGGCGGCGGCTATCCATAAGGTGGATGCGAAGATCAAGCTAGGCGGCCCGATTTTTGAAGGAGTCAACGAGGATATTCGCGTGTGGCCCGACGCGCAAGGCCGGACATCGTGGATGGGCCGCTTTATTGATTACCTGAAAGCCCACGGGCATCTGGACGAGCTGGCTTTTGTTTCTTTCGAACACTATCCGTTCGAGCAGTGCGATATTACCTGGAAAACACTCTATACCGAGCCGCTATTGATGAAACATATCCTTGACGTCTGGCGGAAGGATGGCGTGCCGAAAAATGTTCCGCTCATGGTGACCGAGAGTCATCTTTCCGCGCAACTCACAGGCCCGATGAGCACAATTTACGCTGCGCTCTGGCTGGCCGACAACATCGGTTCTTTCTTCGAGGGAGGGGGCGCTGCGTTCTACCACTCGCCGATCCAGCCGCAACCTGTAGAACCGAGTTGCCTCGGATGGGCCACATGGTCGAACTTTGTCTCCGACCGCGAGTACAACATCACCGGATACACTTCACTCTATTTTGCTGCTCATTTGATTAACCGCGAATGGGCCCAGCACCGTTCGGGCGTGCATCGGATGTTTCGGTCTTCAATCGAGGTTAAAGATGGGGATGGAAATGACCTCATCACGTCATACGCCCTCCTCCGCCCAGATGGCAAATGGTCGTTAATGCTGGTGAACAGAGATGAGAAGAACTCGCATGATGTGCGTGTTGTGTTTGAATCGGCTAAGCACAAGGTTTACTTTTCGGGTCCTGTCCGGCTGGTCACGTTTGGCGCCGAACAGTACGTCTGGCACGACAAAGGCCGGGACAGCTATGCCGATCCGGACGGACCGCCCGTCGCGCGCAATGTTGCTGGCGGGAGCGAGGCAAGTTACACGCTGCCGAAAGCATCTATCACCGTGCTGCGCGGGAAAGTGAGTTTTTGATATGCAGCACCGATGGCGCTCATTCATCGGCGGCTTCTGCCTGTTTGGCTTACTGCCGACTATTCGCGCCAAGGCTCAATGGATACCAGCCAATCCGGTAACGCACATCGAAAAGCAATCAGATGGAGTTCTGTTCACGCTTGAAACCGGAACCCTGAAGCTGCAAATCTGCACCGATTCCATTGTTCGCGTTATTTACGCGCCAACTTGGCCGCTCCACAAGCGTCCAGACTACGTCGTTACCAAAACGGACTGGCCTTCCTCCAAATGGAGTTTCGAGTCAAGCGACAAAGACCTCACGGTGACAACTGGGCGGCTGAAGTTTCGGGTTGACAAAGCCGACGGTCTCATCACTTATTCCGACGCGAACGGCAAGATAGTCATGGCTGAAGGACCCAAAGAGATGCGGCCGGCGGTGGTAAATGGCGAACACACGTATCACGCTGAGGACGTGATCAAAATCTATGGTTCGCATGAGGCTTTCTACGGTCTAGGCCAGCATCAAGCTGGGGTTTGGAATTACCGCGGCGAATCAGTAGATCTTTCGCAAGACAACACGAACATCTCAGTACCGTTGTTCCTCTCGAGCAACGGCTACGGGGTGTTCTGGAACAACACTTCTGTTAGCCGCTTTAATAACCGCTTCGTCCATTACCTTTTTCTGACCTCCGAAGTGGCGGACGCAATCGATTATTATTTTCTATACGGTCCGGACTTTGACCGTATCATTGCAGAATATCGTGAGCTCACAGGCGTCGCGCCGCTATTCGGCAAATGGGCTTACGGTTACTGGCAGAGCAAGAACAAGTACGCCTCGCAGCAAGAGCTTCTGGCAACCGCCGAAAAATACCGGCAATTACACATTCCTATCGACAACATCGTCCAGGATTGGTTCTGGTGGACCCGAACCGGTGAGTTCAAGTTCAACGAGAAATACCCAGACCCGAAAGCGATGATCGATCAATTGCACCGAGACCACTTTCATCTCATGATTTCGGTGTGGCCCTTCTTCGATCCCGGCTCTCAGACATATACGCAAATGGACCAGCGCGGCTACTTCCTCGCGCGCACCGCTGTCGCAGGCTTTCACCCCAAGGGAGCTGCTTTATATGATGCGAGTAATCCGGCAGCTCGAAAATTCTATTGGGATTTGATCGACACCGCGCTGTTCAAGATAGGGGCCGATGCGTGGTGGCTCGATACAACGGAGCCTGAGACCGAAGGACGCGAAGAAAATGTATTGCTCGACCACAATATCTCGATTGGTAATGGCGCGCGCTATGCCAACATCTATTCCCTTCTCACAACAATGGGCGTGTACCAAGGCCAAAGAAGCGAGACAGATCAGAAGCGGGTCTTTATTCTTTCGCGCTCTGCATTTGCCGGCATTCAGAGATACGGTGTGACGGCCTGGTCCGGTGATGTTCTTTCCGATTTTTTGACTTACAAGCGGCAGATCCCGGCCGGCTTGAATTTCGCGCTTTCCGGCATCCCATACTGGACTACCGATATTGGCGGATTCATTCTCGGGCATCCCGACGACCGGAAGTATCGCGAGCTATTTGTGCGATGGTTCCAATTCGGCGCATTCTGCCCCATATTTCGCGTTCACGGCACGCGCGCGCCCGATCAGAACGAGCTTTGGTCCTATGGCGCGGCGGCCCAGTCAATCCTCACGAGCTTCGACCGGTTACGCTATCGCCTCATGCCCTACATTTACTCGCTCGCATGGAAAGTCACAAATGAAGGCTACACGCACATGCGTCCGCTGGTGATGGATTTTCGCGAAGACGTGAAGGCGCAGAACACGGGCGACGAGTTCATGTTCGGACCTGCGATTCTGGTTAACCCAGTGACCGAGCAAGGCGCGAACACGCGGCGCGTTTACCTGCCCGGCGCGCGATGGTATGACTTTTGGACGGGCGCTACCCGTAACGGGGAAGCAGATGTCGACGCCGAAGCGCCTTTAAGCCGCATTCCGCTATACGTGCGTGCCGGGTCAATCATTCCGATGGGCCCCGATCTCCAGTTCGCAGAAGAGAGACCCGCCGATCCTATTGAGCTGCGCGTTTATCCCGGAGCAGATGGTGATTTCACGCTCTATGAAGACGACAACAACACGTACGATTACGAGAAAGGGGCTTACGCGGCAGTCCCGATTCACTGGAATAACTCGGCCCGAACGCTTACGATAGCTGATCGAAAAGGAAGGTTTCCCGGAATGCTCGAATCGCGGACGCTCAATATCGTTTTCGCTGGCGCCGGACACGGAACGGGGGTTGATATCAGCCCGCAACCGGACAAGGTTGTCCGCTATAAGGGCAAATTGATCAGCGTCTCCCAGTAGTTAACAAGTTTGTAGCGCGACCGAAATCGCGCTACACATCAGAAATAGAACTTCCCGACGAACTGGATTGTCCGGTGCCCCGTCTTGTAAGCGAGCAACCCGAAATTCGAATTGACGGCGCCATTAGCCGCTATCGAGAGGTTCAGGTTGGTGTCCGTACCAGTGGGATTGAAACTCGACAACGGGTGATTGATGAAATTGTATGCCGAGAACCGGAACTGGAATTTCTTCGATTCCGAGATGACGAAGTTCTTCATCAGAGATAAGTCGGTGTCCCAGAATGCCGGCGCCTTGATGTACGGCATGATGAACGCGCCGTTGTGACCTGGGGTGGGCGGACCGAAGCATGCATTGTTCAAAACGTACCCTGACGGCACGTTGTTGCGCGGGTCACAAAGTAGAACAGGCTGGACATTGATATTCGGGCTGCCATTGATTACCGATTGCGTCGCTGTCAGATCATCGCCGGGCTTGACCACGTATCCGTTCGGAAGCACCGTTCCTACGGGAAGAATCGTACTGAAGTTGAAGTTACTTGTTACCTGGTCTTGAAGTGGGGGACCGCTCTGCCATTGTGTTATGCCCGAAACTTCCCATCCGTTAATCGCTCCAGCAACGAAGCGATTCCCGTGAATCGGGCTGGGAAGATTGAATACGTATGCGGCATTAAACACATGCGTCCGATCGTTCTGCAGCACGCCATAATCGTTGTTGATGTTCGTGGGATCGCCGGCGCCGTTATTCGTACCCTCGCCGCGAATACCAAGCGCTTTGCTGAAGGTGTAATTGATGAGGTAACTCATCTTGCCACTTTGCTTGTTCCAGCTTGCCTGCAGTCCGTTGTAGTTGGAGTACTCGTTGTGCCGGACCTCCTTGATGGTCCCGTAAGTCGAAAATGGTTCAAACTGCAACGTATTCGGAGTCAGAGTTAACGCCTTCGGGCCTGCATTTGCTGGGCCAAATATCGAAGGATCACCGAACAACACGCCGTAGCCTATGTCGTTCAACTGACCGTAGTTGTTGTTCCAGTTACTGAGATAGTTGCTAGTATTACCGACATACGAGACCTCGAACGTAGAGGCGAGAGGCATTCGCTCAGAGATGGTGAAGCTGTAGCTCTGGGTCATCGGCTCTTCATCGTCGTGAAGCCCGACTACAGTGATGCTGCCGGGAACAACATAAGTCGCTTTGCCTGAAAGGCTTGCGATGTAAGGAAATGTAATTGGGAATGGCGTGCTTTTTCCATTGACAAGGCCGGTAGGATTCGGGGGGCTGTACGTAAAGGAGCCAGGCGGCAATTGCATAGCGCCCGACTGCACGTTCTGCTCATCGTGGAACCGGTATCGGCCATAGCCTCCGCGCAGCACGGTCTTTCCGTTGCCGAAAACGTCGAACGCGAATCCCAAGCGCGGTTCGTAAAACAGAAATCTGGAGGGTGTGCCGGAAAGCGGGATGGACGGGTCGATCTTGTGCCATTCGAAGCCGGTCAATTGAACCCCGGGTGCACTCGCAATGTACTTCGATGGGTCGAAAACCGCAGCGCCATATCCAGTGTCGTCGATCCAGGGACTCAGGTGCTCGAATCGCAGTCCATATTCTAAAGTCAACCGCCGCGTCAGCTTCCAGGAATCTTGGGCATAGAAGGAGAGCGGCGTGTAGTGCATCGCGACGAGCGGATCGAAGTTGGTTTCGGCGTATCCGCCACTAATGTTGCCGATCAACATATCGGCGTATGCATTGCCCGTGTGGCCTGTCCCCCAGGTTCCGCCGTATTGCATCTGGCCGCTCGCATAGTTATCACTGGGCTGCTGGTTCTTAGCGCGCTCCCAATAGAAGCCGAATTTCATCGTGTGGGTGCCCCAGACCTTTGAGACGTTGTCCGCCACAGTCGGCAGCCACTTGTTCGCATAGAGTGAGCCGCTTTCAAACCCGCTTGGATTCACCAGATTCGCCAAGCCGTTGCTCCAGCCCGTAATTGTAGGAATCTGATGCGGAACCTGATTAAAGATATGCGGGTAATCTAGGCCGACCGCTGCGGCGCTGACCTTCTGCGGATTTTGATATGCGAATGAGACATACAGGTTCGTGTACGTGAACACGAATTCGTTAGTCAAGGTCGGTGTGAAAACTTTCGTCAGGTTAGCGGAAATCGAGTCGGACGAATTCGGAGCAACGAGCGGCGAGGGATAAGGCACGGTCGGATTCGTGCCCCACCAAAGAGTGCTGTTATCGAGGTTCGTCTCGCGCTGCCCGTTGTAACTCACAAAAAGTTTTGTGTTGTCGCTGATGCTCCAGTCGAGCCGAGGGCGGATCTGCCACATGTTGTCCGAATGCGTCGTGGAGTAGACAAAGTTGTTCCCGTTATTCGTGGCCGGATTCGCATTGGGAAGAGGGTACAGGTTCATCTGCGCAATGCCGTAAGGGCTCCACGCGGCGCGTGGAATCATCCCGTTGGGCCATGCTGGGTTCGTACCGCCCACCGGCACATACCCGTTTACCCCGCCAGTGACAGCGTATCCAGGATTACTTCCACCCAAATACTTTTGTATGTCCGCAGTGTTAAAGTCGCCATTCCGCATAAACTGCGGAGGCACGAACGCGTTGAAGATGTCATGATTGGGATCCTGCGACTGCTGCCGGTAGTATTCGTAAGCGATAAAGAAGAAGAGCTTATCCCGATTGCGGTTGAACCGCGTGAACGGCAGAAGCACCGGACCGCCGAAGTTCGCGCCGGGGTAGTAGAAATAAGTGTCCGGTTTGGGCGTGAGCGGTTTCAGGGTGGTTGGATTTAGTCCTTGCGAATTGTTGAACCAGTCATTGGCATCAAAAACTGAGTTCCGCGCATATAAATATGCCTCGCCGTGGAACTGAGCGCCCCCTGACTTCCCGACCGTAGAAATGACGACGGGTCCCTTTTGGTTTTCCGCGGAAAAGTTCGACGTCAGAACTTTCATTTCAGCCGTCATGTCTGCGACGGTGTTTATCGCCTGCCCGCAATTGCATCCGGGATCCACAATATGGGCGCCATCGGAGGTGATGTCCAAAGCTGCCGTCCTCTGCCCGTTAGCAGAGAAACTGCCAACCGGTCCCGCACCGGTGTGCTCCCCCTGCGTAGCATTGAAACTAGCGCTATTCACCATGCCACCCGTCATCGCGAAACCCGGCAGAATCTTGATGAACTCAGCGGCATTCTGACCTTGAATCTGTACGTTTTGCAGGAGTTGCTGTCCGATCACGATCGATTTCTCACCCGAATCTACAGGCGTGATCTGCTCCGCGGCGCTGGCCACGGTTACAGTCTCGGTGGCGGCCCCAACTTGTAAGTTGATATTGGGGATGTTTCGCGTGTCGCCGGGATCGAAGTGAATATCGGCCTGCTGCCATTTCTCGAATCCCTTGGCCTCGACTGTAACGGTGTAACTGCCAGGCTGGACCGCGTTAATCGAGAAGAAGCCGTCGTTGTTTGAGACTGTCCTACGCTCATCACCGGACGCTTGATTTCTCATGCCGACGGAAGCGCCCGGGACAACTGCTCCGCTCTGATCGGTGACGGTCCCGGTGAGGGTGCCGGTCACGGTCTGGCTCCGTAACGAAATCGGCGAAAACAGGATTAGGGATGCAAACACCGCGAATGCGGCATGCAGCAAACGTGGCTTCTGAAGCATACGAACCCCTTCCAAATAGGTCGTAATCGAAACTATACGGGATAGTAACTCTACGTTTCAACAAGATCAAGAGAAATCTTCATATTCTCCCTGGGAATCAGTACTTTCCCGCGTGAGGTCAATCCGGATATGGGGCTCCTTGTCGCACAACACGGATTTCATGATCGGTGAATTTATGATGCCCGCCGACAAGCTCGGTTTTGGGCATGTGGCAGGAAGCGCAGTTTGAAGCCGATACCGGACAAGCCTTAGCGGCGGGCTTGCCGCCTCCATGGCAGGCAATACATTTCGAATCATAGTGTTGGGAGATTCTGTCGACCTCTTGATGCGGATCGTGGCAGGCCAGGCATGAGATACGTTTGTCGTCGGCATCGAAGCAGCGGCTGTTCGTAAGCCGGTAAGGCTGAAACCGCACGTTGGCCGTTCCTCGGGGCCCGTTCGAGGCGATTTGCTCCCACGTCCGGTGGCACTGGCCGCAGTAATGCGCTGCATCTTCGGCTGACATGCCGCGAAGGTCTTTCATCGCGAACAGAGTGGCATCGCCCTTTCTCAGCCCTTCCAGGTGGTTCCGCGTGTCCCCATGGCAGCGCTCGCACTGTACGCCGGGAACGAGCGTGGCCAGGCTCAGTTTCGAATCGACGAGCGCATTTGAGGCATGGCAATTGAGGCACAGGGTTGCCTCGCGCGTGCCGAGTTGCCTGCCCGCCGCCTCGAGCAGGCTCGTTGGACGAATATTCTGGTCCCCCAAAGTGACGTCGAGCGAGTCAATTGCTCTGAAATAACTCACCAGCGATTCATACAAAGCTCCGTCTTTTTCAAATACGTACGTCTGACCGGCCGATCCAAGGCCGACGGCGTACTTGAGAGATATCGAGAGCGTGTCCGTTCCCTGGGTTACTGTGTAAATGCTTTCGTCACCCTTGCGCTCGATTTTGTATGAGTAACCGCCGGAACGAAACGCGAGCAGAGGATGCGAACGCAACACCCCGCATTCGGCAACCGTTTCTGTAGCGTGCGCCATGGAAGTCCCCGGCTGAGGCTTGGCTTGCGCCGGATGGCACATCGCACAGTTCCGGACTTCGCGGAAGGTCCGGCTATCAGAAGGATTGAGCGGCTGCGGGGTTAGAGGGTTGGGTTGTTGACCGTTACTCGATGCCACGAACCCGGCAAGCAGGATCAACCCGCCGGACAGCACTCGCCAGAAGGAGTTCACTGGAGTCCTGGGCCGCTCTCATCGTTTTGCTTTCTCAGTTTGAGAAACTCCTGCCGCTCGCGGGCGGCATCATCCTTGCGGCCAACCTTACTATACGCCGTTGCCAAGGCAATCCGCACCTGAGGACTAGCGGGCGCAAGCTGGCGCGCGAGCTCCAATTCTTTCAGCCCACGAGCGTCATCAAGCCCGCCTTCGCACAATACACGCCCGAGCATGGTGTGCGCGGCAAACGATTGCGGGTCAATTGCCGCGGCTTTCTCAGCAAAGGGCAGAGCGGCCTTGAAGTCGTGCCGGCGTATGTACTCGGCGGCAATTGTGACGAGGGCGGGAACGTGAGCCGGCGATATCTCAAGTTCTTTCTGCAATTCCGTTAAACCAGCATCGGCATCGCTGAACAGGAGGAAACTTCCGTACAGGTAGTGGATGTTCGGCTCAGATGGATATTTAGCAAGCAGGATTTTGAATTCGGAGGCGGCCTGACTGGCACGAAGTCCAGCCCCGTCGTACATGGTCCGTCCAACATCCATCACAAGCTCGCGCTCGGTAGGCGGCATTTCGCTCGGTAGGAGCGGTTTTCGAAGCGCCGCAAGCCCCATCGCTTCCACGTAGTCAGGCTGATTCAAATTCCGTTGGGCAAACACGGTCAAGACTTTCATCGCCTCTTCGTAATGCTCATACCGCGTGAGGAGCACTGCGTAGTGGTAGCGGGCAACATCGGCGAATTGATCGTCTTGCGGTACGCCCAGAGTAAAAGCCTGACCCAAATGAGAGAGGGCCGTATCGTATTTTTTTGTTTCAAACTCGCAAAGCCCCAGCATCGCCAGAGCCGGACCTGCTTTAGGATTGACAGCTGTCAGGTGACGGAAGGCGTCGCGCGCATCATCGTACCTATCGAGGTCGTAGTAGATAGATCCGAGATACCACCAGCCTTCTTCCCACGAAGGCTTGATTGCTAAACCCCTTTTGTAAAGGGCGATCGCATCGTCAATCCGGTGGTCGTTCCGGGCAGCTTCGGCTTGTTTGGAAATCCTTTCCAATTGAGGGGCCGAGTTGGTTTGAGGACGCTGCTTGGCATCTTGGGCCGCTACCGTATTCAAGATCCAAAGCACGATCACGGCGAGCCATAAAGCGCGCCGTATTGTTCTGAGCTTCAGTGCATCCACTTCTTTTACTGCTCTGCTTTCGCGGCAGGCGCGCGTGCTTGCTGCTGCTGGTTCAAGCTGCGCACGATGGCCCGCTCGCGGTCGCCATCCTCTTTGCGTTTCTCCCGATAGTAAATTGTCGCAAGAGTGACATGAGCCTCTGTAAAGCTCGGCACTTCCTTGACTAAGGCTTCAAGTTGGTTCCGAGCCTGGTCTTGCTTTCCCTGCGCCAATGTGACGGATGCAATCTGATATCGAACGGATGGATCATTCGGCCGAAGCTTCTGCGCCTGTTGCAAATAGGGCGAAGCGGCGGCGTAGTCTTGATCCACTCGAAGTAGTGCTCCAAGCCGGAGATTTGCGTCGAAGTTATTGGGATCGTGAGCGAGCTCATTCTTGAAAGCGTCTTTAGCGCGTGCTGTATCGCCCATGACCATTAGAGCCATTCCGTAATACGCATAAACTCCCGGGAGATTGGGATTGAGTTCCAAGGCGCGTTTTAAATCCGCCAATGCACCGTTGAACTCATGCGCCTCGAACTTTGTTGTGCCCATGAGAAGGCGCGCCTCCGCAGAATCGCCGCGCTTCAAAATCTGATCGATAATCAACTGACCTTCGGCTGTCTGGCCGTCCCGAACGAGAGCAGTGCCTAGCAGATACGCTATGCCGAGATCGTCAGGATTGGTGCGCCGCAGGGGAGTAAGGAGTTCGATAGTCTTTTGGTTGTGCCCAAGCTTCAGATCGCAGTCGGCCAGGAGCATCACGGCTTGGAGATTCGTAGGATCCGTATCGCGAACCGTCTCTAATTCCTGCACAGCGGCTTTAAAATCGGCAGATTTATAGTAAGCGAGCGCGAGATTCAATCTAAGCCTGGGGTCGGGCTTTTCGCTCAGGGCAAGTTTATACTGCTCAATCGCTTCGGCAAACCTGCCAGCGCCGGCCAGTGCCGCCCCAAGATTAGAGCGTATTTCTGGAGCATTCGGGTATGTGTCAAGAAAGAGATAGTAATCCTGAATCGCCTGATCGAGTTTGCCAGCTTGCTGAAGCGCAACCGCTTCCTTCAACAAGTCTTGCGGGGACTGGCCAGCTTGGCCAAACAATGCCACGGAAACGCTGAGAGCAGCGGCCGCAACGCGAAACATGATACGAGTTGCGTTTATGCTAACACGCTGGCGGGTGGGCGGGCCAACTTTGCTCTATCCTGGACTAAGCATTCGATGTTCATGAATATCTACGCGGGATGGTGCATTGCGCTCTCGCTGTCGCCCTGCCTGTTTGCCCAGACCGCTCCATCTGCAAAATCGGACAACGCGCGCACACCGCAGACCACTTTCAAGGCGGGAAGTGAGGAGGTGGTGCTCGATGTCATCGTCAGGGACAAGAAAGGCCAGCCGGTCAAGGACCTGAAGCCTGACGATCTCGAGGTTTATGACAACGGCGCGAAACGTCCGATCACTTCTTTCCGGCTGATTGAGGGGGCTGCCGCGATCGTCGGCGGCCAACAGACGCCCGGGGCGCAACCACAACATCTTGATCCTTTGCGTCAAGTGCGGCTAATCACACTGCTGTTCGCGCATTTGGGTGATGTAAACAGCCGGCGCCTGAGCAGGACGGCCGCATTCGATCTACTCAAAACTGACTTACCGCAGAACGTTTATATGTCTGTGCTCGTGCTGGACCAATCCATAGAGGCGTTGCAGGCATTCACCAATGACCGCGACCGCCTCAGAAGGGCTGTTGAGAAAGCCACAGGCGGATCTTACAGTCAGTTTCATGCCGAGTCGGAGCAGGTTCAGGCGCAATTGCAACAGATGCTTGGCCCAGCAACAGCCGGGGAGAGCCCGCAAGAACAGATTATCAACCTGCAGCCCGGCGCGGGTACCGGCCCGGCAGCAGCAACAGCGGCCCAAGGTTCAGCCACAGTCCAAATGGCTCAAATGATGCTGAATATGTTACAGCTAGCACAAACATCCGAAATGGCGCAATCCGGACGTGTGTTCGTGTATGGCTTGCTCGACGCGATACGCCAGCAATATATGCTGCCAGGCAGGAAATCGGTGTTCCTTTTCACCGAAGGTTTTGCCGTGCCGCAGGGCGCCGAAGAAGCGTTCAGAACGGTGATCAGCACGGCAAATCGTTTCAATGTGAGCTTCTACTCAATTGATGCGCGCGGGCTGAACTCAACGAATTTGAACGACGCTTCTCTCACGGAATTACGCAATGCCGCTGCGGCATCCAGAGCGCAGTTTGGACACAATTCCGGCCCTGTTAATCCGCAAAAAGCGAAAGAGTTCGATACCGCGATCGATGCCGGGAAGGCAAACACGCAAAACACGTTGGCGGAGTTGGCTGGTTCGACAGGCGGATTCCTCATTGCGAACACCAACGATTTCCGGGGACCGCTGCAGCGAGCAGTGGATGATATCGAAACGTATTACGAGATTACCTATAATCCCGGCATTCAAAAATACGATGGTTCGTTCCGCACGGTGCAGATTAAAAGTGAGCGGCCGAGCTTGCGGATTCAGTCACGCGCCGGCTACTTTGCCCTTCCGAATGCGGCTACGCAAGGCGGAGCCGTCCTCGCGCCTTACGAACTGCCGCTACTGAAAGCTTTATCAGTGAAGCCGCCGCCGAGAGACTTTGACTTTCGGGCCGCGGGGCTGCACTTCCGTTCGGCTAAGGAGTCGACGTGCAGCGTGATCATTGATCTACCGTTCAGTAGCATCTTGTTCCAGCCAAGCGAACCGGTGGACCCGCCAAAAGAAAAAAATAAATCCGAGTCTCGCTTGAAAGCCGATTTCGCTTATGTGGTGCTCATAAAGGATTCGAACGGCGAAATCGTCCGGAACTTTCGCGGAGATGTCCCCTTGCAACCCGCGGCTTCTCAGATGGATGCCCTCAGGATGAGCCATTTCGTTCTTAAAGAGAATTTCGGTTTGCCGCCGGGCCGGTACACGCTTGAAACTGCGATGCTTGATCGAGGGGCCGACAAAACTAGCGTGAGGAGGTCTGTGTTGATCATGCCTCCAATCGCTTCTCCGTTAGGTATCAGCAGCGTATCTATTGTCCGCGACGTGCGGGAGAAACAAGAGACCACCGATCCGGGAGATCCGTTCTTAATGGGAACCAACGTAATAACCCCCACGTTGGCGTCACTCGATAAGAATTCTCTTGCGCAGGGTCTGTCTTTTTACTTAGTGATTTATACAGATAAGGCAAATCAGGGAAAACCTCAACTCACAATGGAGTTCAAACGAGATGGGCAACCAGTCGGGGCCGGCAGCCCACCGCTCGGTGAACCCGATGAGCAGGGGCGGGTTCAATACCTGGGAACTGCGGCTAGTGATAACCTCCAACCGGGAAATTACGAGGTCCGGTTCATTGCGAGACAAGGCAATGAGGCGGCCGCCGAATCAGTGACCTTCACCCTGGAGTAACGCTTTTCGATGAGGTTCAACAGACGAGAGTTCCTCTCGGTCGGCATCGCCGGCCTCGGCGCATCCGCTCTCTGCTCCGGCAAGCTACAGGCAGACGAGGCGGAGGGGCTCTTTATCGAAATACCGACATCGTCAAGTGGAATCGAGTTTGTTCACGAGAACGCGATGTCGCCCAACCGGTACTTGCCGGAAACGATGGGGCCGGGCGTTGCTTTCCTTGACTATGACAATGACGGCTGGATGGACATTTACATCGTCAACAGCGGTCCATGCGATATCTGGCAGCCTCCCAAAGCTATTCGTAACGCGCTTTATAAGAATAATCGTGACGGCACGTTCACCGATGTGACGCTTAAGGCGGGTGTTTCCGGCGGAACGTTTGGGATGGGCGTTGCAGTCGGTGACTACGATAACGACGGCTGGCCGGACATCTTCGTCACATCATACGGAAAATGCATCCTGTATAGGAACAATCACGACGGAACATTCACGGACGTGACGGAGAAAGCAGGCTTAAGCTGTCCTGGGTGGACGACGAGCGCGGTCTGGTTTGACTATGACGGTGACGGGCGGCTCGATTTGTTTCTGTGCAGTTTCGTCGACTATTCAGGTAGCCACAAGTTTGCGTGCGGAGATAACAAGCTGGGCAAGCGCTTCTACTGCATACCGCGCGTGTTCAAGGGGACGGCCAGTTTCTTGTTCCACAACAACGGCGATGGCACATTCACCGAAACCAGTAAGGGAACGGATATCGCGAAAGCGCTGGGCAAGAGCCTGGGCGTGGTGGCCACTGATATCAACAACGATGGCCGGATGGATCTCTTCGTCGCTAATGACACTGTCCAGAATTTCCTTTTTGTGAATCGCGGGCCAGGTCCGAACGGCACGTGGAAATGGGAGGAATCGGCTCTGCAGGCGGAAGTCGGGTTTAGCGACAACGGCAAAGCTCGATCCGGCATGGGCGTGGATGCCGCTGACTTGAACAACGACGGATGGCAGGACCTGTTTGTTGCGAATGTGGATCAGGAGATGTTCTCTCTTTATCGGAACAATAAGGACGAGACGTTTCGCGATGTGGCTTTCACGAACGGCGTGGCGCAAGCCACTCGTCTCCTTAGCGGTTGGGGACTGAAGTTCTTCGATTACGACAACGATGGCTACGTCGACCTGATACTCGCTAACGGGCATCCGGACGACATGATCAATCAGTACTCATTGCAGGTCACATACAAAGAGCCGCTGCTACTGTTTCACCACGGAAGCGACGGCAAGCTGCACAACGTGACTGAACAGGGCGGCACTGCCTTCCGGAAGACCTTTTCGGCGAGGGGACTGGCGGTCGGCGACTACAACAACGACGGAGCGCTCGATGTAATCATTGCGGTAAATGGCGGCCGCCCCGTTTTATTGAAAAATAGTGCGGCAGCCGGGAGTAACTGGTTAGGCATGAAACTCGAGGGGGTTGATTGCAATCGCGATGCAATCGGCGCGCGTATCTACTGGACCGCTGCCGGAACCAAGCGGCAACGGCTCAAGAGTAACGGCGGGAGTTATCTTTCTTCACACGATTCGCGCGAGGTGCTGGGGATCGGCAAGGCCAGCAAAATCGAAGAGCTCGAAATTCACTGGCCCGCTCCCAACAAACGCATAGAGAAGTTGACCGACCTGCCTATTAACCGCTACATCCGCGTTGTAGAAGGCAAGGGATCAGTTACTTAGAAGGCTCGTCTGGTCAGAACGTAATCCGTAACCGCAGACGAATCGCGCGCCGGCTATCGATTCCCTCCTGGGGAAAGCTGTTGACCAACTGCCCAAATGAGGGATTTCGGTTGAACACAGTGATCGGAAGTAACTGACCAGTGGTTTGGTCTACCTGAAGGTTGAAATCTCCCACCATTGCGAATGGGCCTCCACCACCGCCGTAATTCAGATCTGGCGAAAGGAGCGGATGATTGAACAGATTATCGATATCTGCGCCCAACTCGGCTTTTAGTCGCTCCCCGAAGCTGAAGTACTTGTGCACGCCCAGATTGACGCCCCAGGTTCCGGGACCCCACAGCAAATTACGCTTGGCGATTGTACTGTTGCTGAATAGGTCTCCCCCGACCGGCGGCGGTCCGAAGGCGTTGTCGTTCCAAATATAATCACCGCTCTTCTGGTTGTAATTGTTGCTGATGATCGTGGGACGGAAGCAGGGCTCACAGCCGAAGTCACCCACGGGATCGGCTGAGCCGACGGCAATATTGCCGGGTTCAACCGGATCGCAATCGTCGCAAACCCAGAAAGGCGTAAAGCCCGTGCCGGATTTCGCGAACATGTTGAACGTGGTTTGCCAGCCGCCGATAAACGCGTCGGCCCAGCGCGGCATGGCTGATCCGAACTGGCGATCGCGTCCAACAGGCAGATCATACACGCCGTAAGCCACGAACCGATGCCTGGAAACGAACGCTTCAGGTCCGTAGTCGGCGTTCGGGTTGAAGATGTTGTACGCTACGCTTCCCAGACTGGAGTTGCCTGTATCAGCTCCCGTCGAGTTCTCCCTCATGTATGTATATGCAGCGCTGAACATGAGGTGATTCGCGAATCGGTGTTCAACCTGGGTCTGGAAAGCATTCATCAATCCGTGCCCGAAATTCCCATAACTCAATACGTATTCCTGCAGCCCCGGAAGCGGCAGTCGCGCCAAATCTTGGGGCGAGAGTGCACAATTCCCCAGATTGTAAGGATCGCAGGGTGTGACACCGTCGCCCACTGTGGTGCCAAAAGGATTGTTGCTTGGCGGAATCTCATCGAGATCCTTTCCGGCGATCAGTCCATGCATGGCAGTGCCAAGGTAGGAAACGCGCAGCGCGGTGCTCCATCCGAGGTCGCGCTCAAAGGTGATGTTGTATTGCTGAATCCGCGGCTGCTGGAGGTGAAACGGAACAGCATTTGCTGTAGGGACGTTTCCCGCGCCGCGAATCACTCCCCCGCTCAGCAGGGTGCCGCCTTCCGGATTGCCCGGCCAGCCGCCGAGCGGAGCAGTCGCCGTTGCGCGGTACGTAACACCCGGGTTGAATGGAGCGCTCGCCATGGGGTCCCGAATGCCTTGCGCTGCAGATGTCGGATAGTAAACACCCCATCCGCCGCGCAGCACGTTCTTTTCGCCGATCCGCCATGCGAACCCAATTCGAGGTGCGATGTTGTTCGTGTCCGGATTAACGAGGCCGCGGCCAACTCCAGCCTGGCTCGCAAGGACGTATCCGTAATTGACAATCCGAGGATCCAGATAGCTCAGTGTTCTGTTGGAAGGAATGACAAATACGCCAGGCTGCCCAGTAACAGGGTCATTGAGATTCGGATCGAAGTTCGCAAGCAGATCGTTAGCCTCGATGAACGGCGTAATCAGCTCATATCGAACGCCAAGATTGAGCGTAAAGTGCGAAGTTACTTTCCAATCGTCTTCAAAGAAGTAGCCGGTTTCCCAATTGTGCACATTTAGCGGCGGCCGGACAGAACCGACATAACTCACACTCTTGGGCGGCAACCCCATAAGCCAATCGGCGAGAGGGGTGGTTCCCGAACCGCTGTACGTCATCAATCCGCGAACATTACCGCGATTTTCTACGAATCCGTCCACAGCTTCATTGCGCACGAAATCCGCGCCCATTTTCAGATTGTGAGTGCCGATGACCCAGTTGAACGTATCGCCGAAAGTCTGGAGTTTTTGGTTTTCCGGACGATCTGTTGAGCGGCCGCCGTTCGGAAAAGTCGCGAAAGTGCCGCCAAAGCTGATGGCCGGTTGGCCGTGGGTGTTGAGCTCAGCGGGTCCGACGATTGCGCCGTAAGCATTGATCTCATCCTGGCTAAACCCGATGCTCGATAGAAAGCCGCCCAGCGTCGTATTGCTGTGGAGGAAACGGTCTTCCATGTTGAATCCACCACGTAGTTCGTTGACTATATTTGGCCTGATCACGCGCGTATAGGAGGCTGCAACGGCGTGGTTTCTCCTGTCGGTTCCGAGGAGCCCGAGACCGGTGTACGGCTGCCCGACAAAACCAGTGTTCGGCGAATTGTCTTCTGCGGGCGTTCCAGAAGAAGAGAGTGCGGACGTGTTGTAAGTCACGAAAACGTGATCTCGCTCGGAAAAATCGTGATCCAGGCGCAACGTCCCCAGGTCCTGAAACGCGGATGCCGAAACCAGATTGACAAAACCCGGAACACGGCCCGTTGTCGGATCGATAGGCGCGGAGAGGCCGATCGGTGTGAAATATTTTGCGATGAGATTTTGAACTAAGGGGTTAAGCAGACGCTGTGGGATTTGAATGAATTGCTGGCCTGAGCCGCCAACGGTATCGGTCGCAATTTCTTGAGGTGTCAGAGTAATTGAGGCCGGAACCGCAGGTTTGATCGAGTCATCGACTAACGAGAAATTCCCCTGCAAAAGCGATGGATGGGGAAGATTGTTCGACTCGACCGTATCAGGCTCGACGGTCGAGTTGTGTTCATAAGCCGCGAAGAACCAGGTGTTTTTTCTTAAGGCCGGTACGGGTCCTCCGAAAGATGCTCCGACGTCGTTGAGATTAAAAAAAGGGGCGGGATACTTGCTTTGGAACGGCGTGGGTGCAAAGCTTGCGGCGGCAATCTTGTCCTGGAGCGGCCAGGCAGCGAGAGCGGAGTTCCGGTTGTTATAGAACAGCGACCCATGATACTGGTCCGTTCCACGTTTCGTAGTTACGCGGATCGTAGCGATCCCGGCGTATTCGGCGCTGAAATCGTTTGACAAAATGTTCAGCTCGCCCACTGCCTCTAGCGAGGGTTCGCTTGACGTGGGTTGCCCGAAAATTCCCCCGTTGGAGCGCTGGCCGTCAAGTGAGAAACTTCCTCCGTAACTCTGAAACCCTAGAAACTTGAATGTGCCCGGTTCATCCGCCTGCGTAATGTTCGGATTCAGGTAAAGGAACTGGTAAATATCGCGGCTGTCGCGGGGTAGCTCGATTACCGCCTGGTTATTCAAACTGCTGCTGATGGTTTGATCTTCCGTGTGAATCGGCGCATTTTCGGCCTCGACAACCACGCTTTGCTGTGTCTTCGAGACTTGAAGTTTCGCGTCGGCCGTTACGGTCTCACTTCCATTTATGGCTAAATTCGTGATCTCTACGGTTTCGAGGCCGGCCGACGATACAGTAACGCTATATCGTCCTGCATTCACGCCGAAAACTTCATAGTCGCCCGCGCCGTTCGTCTTGGTTTCGCGCGTCGAATTTGTCGCCAAGTCTGTAACGACAACGCGCGCATTCGGGATGACCGCCCCGGACACATCGGTGACGTTTCCCCGGATGGTTCCGAGATCCGTTCCTTGGGCAAAAACCAAGCCGGCGCTCAGCCCGGCCATCACTGCGATTGCGACTACACGAAACAGCTTTGAGACTTCCATTACCCCTCCACGACAAATCCAGGAAAGACGGTTTTACCACGAATGAAAGAAAAACGCAAGTAAGAGAAAAAATCGCAATCTAATCGCAAACAGGATACGATTAGGATTTGACGCTCCCGGCAGGGCTCACTACACTTCAAAACGAGGCACAAATGCCCCCCGCTAAGAATTCACGCCTCCTCGCTGAAGAGCGCCGGCGGAAGATATTGCAAATCATTGACAAAGATGGTCAAGTCACTATCACGGATCTAGCCGGGCGATTTGGAGTTTCAGCGGTTACGGTGCGCGCCGATTTGGACGCGCTGTCAACAAACGGCATTATCCTGCGATCTCACGGCGGCGCAGTAAAACGGGAACAAGCTCCGGATTATCCTCTCCGCTTAAAGGAGACCCTTCATCGCTCGGAAAAGATCCGAATCGGGCGTGCGGCGGCGGAACTCGTCCGGCCCGGTGAAACCATTATTTTGGACTCGGGAACCACTACAGCCGAGATCGCAGCCCATCTCAAAGAGCTGAAGCTAAACCCGTTAACGGTAATTACGCACGCCCTCAATATCGCCCTTGAGCTCGCCGACGCTCCGGGTATTTCGGTTATTGTGATTGGCGGGCTTTTGCGCCCAGTCTCTCATTCGCTAGTCGGGCCGCAGGCCGAGGCAATGCTCAAAGATCTCCACGCCGACCGCTTCTTTCTTGCCGTGGATGGCTTCGATGTCCAAGCGGGTCCTTCGACACCCGACGTATTAGAAGCACAGTTGAATGGTTCTATGGCCCGCGTTGCAAAGGAGATCACTGTTGTCGCGGATTCGAGCAAACTCGGACGGCAAAGCGTTTCGCGCATCGGTCCCATGAAGCAAATCGACCGGCTAATCACGGATCGGCGTGCTCCGGCTGAGTTCACCGACGCACTCAGAAAGCGCGGAATCCAGGTCACTCTGGTTTAGAGTCTGGCGGTAGCGCGCCGGCCCGTGCCAGCCTGCTGAGATGATGCGCCATCATCCGGTCGGGAAGAAGGAGCGCTTCCTGGAATGCGTTATCGGCGTCAGTGCCGCGCCCCAGCGATGCTTCCAGGCAACCGATGGTGTACATTGACGCGCTGTTCTGCTCCGTCATGCGGCTCTGCATTTGGGCAAGAGCGCGCTCCAGCTTTTCGGTCCAGTCATTCTTAGACGCCGCGCCTAACTTTCTTGCGGCCGAGTAAGCCCACGTGATCTGATCTGTGTGCGTCTGCGCGGCCGCCCGTTCAAAATGTCTGCGCCCTTCATCGGCGTGGCCGCAAACTGAAAAAATCAAGCCGACCAAATACTGGGTTCTGGCGGAATCGACGATGGTTGACAGGCCGTCACGCGTGAATGCGAGGCCTGGCACTTCTGCGCCCAGGCCGTTTGCGATAGAAATGGCGCTTTCGCATTTCCCGCTTCGCTGAAGCGAGAGCGACTGCAACACAAGTACTTCAATCCAGACCTGCCGGACGTTTGTGCCTCCCTCTTCACGCGGGAAAAATCGATTTTGGAACGAGCGTTTGGCGCCATCGAAATCTCCTGCTTCCGCGCGATTGAGAGCAAGCTCATAAACCAGATTGCTTGGTATTTCAGCTTGATCGGGATAACGCTCGAGCGCGCGAATACGTTCTTTAGGCGGCCGCTTCAGGATACTGAGCGCCTGATCTATGCCGACGTATAGTTGCGGATTTTTGGCATCAGCAGCGAGGCCGTCCTCAAAAGCGGAAAGCGCTCCCTCAGGATCTCGCCGGACCCGAAGCAGCGCGAGGCCGATATCGGCGTGAAGCACAGGCGTGCGCGGCGCGACCTTTCGGGCCTCGTCCCATTCGTGAAGTGCAGCATCTGTCATTCCTCGGGAAAAGAGAAACGTCCCGAGCAAGTAGTGCGCGGTTCCGTCCGAGGGCCTGGCCTCCAGAGCCGCTTTCAAGACGTGAACGGTTTCCGCGCGATTCGGAAAGACATAGAGGGTCGAAAGCTTCGAAGCGGCTGTGTAGTCCTCACTGGAATCCAAGCCCAGCTTCTCTTTGCAATAAGCGCGGTAATACGCGACTATCGGGTGATTCTGCGGGAGAAGACTTCCGGGCTCGCTGCGATCCGCCGCTGATTTAGGATAGGTTCGCGACAAGACTGCGAGCGCCTTGCGATAAAGCCCTAGACGCATGTACTCCGCAGACACGCCGAGCACCCGGTAGGCATCCGCGCCCAAGGCGGGCAAGTCCGGATTGCCAAGCTCTTCTCGCAGAAAATGGCTGAGAGGGTATTGACGCAACCATTGGCTGCCCAATTCTCGCGCAGGCTGTTCCTGGCCGAGAGCCCGGCGAATGGCCAGGACTTCCTCGGCGGCGCGCTGGCTGCTTGGTTGAACACGCAGAGCTTCATTCAGGTAGTGCTCCGCTTTCTCGAGCTGATTTTCACGCGCCAGCAACTCCCCTAGCTTGAGAGCGCCTGCCGCTCGAAACTGCGGCATTCGGTACGCGGCCTCGAATGCTTCCTGCGCTTTCCGTAATTGACCCAGATCGTCATACGCTAGCCCGAGATAATACGAAACCTCAGGATCAGACGTATCGGCGGCGTGCACCGGTTCGAGATAGCGAATCGCCTCTTCATACCGGTTAAGGCAAGCCGCAACACGACCCGCAGTCCTGCTAAGCGCGAGCGATTTCGGAAATCTGGCGAGACCTCGCTGATACGTCTCAAGAGCTTGAAGAGTTTTTCCATTGAGCTCCTCGTCCTCACCCAGCTCGACCCAATCGTCTTCAGTTTTCTTGCCGTCTGGAGGAACACTGCGCGACGGCTGCGGGCCTAAGCGGATCTGATCTGCCGGGGTCCAGTCATACTCGCCTTCCGTATGGTGGAGGAGAATCGCGCCTTTTGCATCTTGTAATTCGAACGTCACTCGGTGCTCTGCATCTGGGATCGGAATCTCGCGTGTCCATGTCCGCGCCGGAGCCAAATTTACCTTTTCTTGAGCGAGCACGCTCGTGCCATCGAACAAGCGAATCGATGCTGCTGAAATCTGCTGATTCGCGTTGAACGCCGCCCGCAAGACGTTGCCGTTGCGACCCAAGTGCACGACGCCCGCTAGATTGGCACGCGATACTCCGCCGGTCTCGCGCACCGGCATCCAGTGCTCGGAAAAGCGAATCGTTTGCAGCGGCTCAAGAAATGCGTACGTCTCCTGATTGCGAAATAATCCGGCTTGCACCTCGGCATAGGCGCTCTCGTTATCCGAAAGCGCCTTCCGCCAATCGAGGCCATCCGCATCCACGCCCCACGACCAAATTTTCTTTGCTGGAAGGTCGGCATACTCGGCGAAGTGAACCGTCCCGGTACTTGTATGTGGATTCCAGATCGCCATAAACGGCTCGCGACTGCCATGGACGAATAGGGAAACCGGCCCCTTTGTCTGGTTCCGGATTACGCTCAGATCGGTGCCCTCGGGATCTACCGGCCAAGGCTGTACTTCGGTGAATCCGTGACTCGCTGCGAATCGCATTGGATATTCGACGTGCGAGTCATCCCATACCTGGACCGCGCCGTTATTCCACCAGTAAAAGCGGTGTCTCACGTCGCTGCGGTTACTCAGCGTCACGCGTTCTTCGAGCACGGTTGAGCCGGGGCGCAGAATCATCTCGACCATCCACTCCATTCCATAAACCCGGTCGATGTTGCCCACCGTGACGGATGCGCTGCCGTCTTGATGCTTCGCGTAAGCGAAATTCACCGGTGACATCGAGACCCAGTTATGCGAAACGGGGAAATTGAATTCGACGCCGAAGGCCGCCCAAGCGCCGCGATATCCGATGTTGGCCTTCTTGATTGAAGGATTCGCATAGAACATCGGCTGGCCGCTCAGCTTGTCAAGGCACGTATAGAGGTGACCGCCAATATCAGGCAACACCGAGCACTTCAGAAATTCGTTTTCCAAATAGATCGCGCGCCATTCGTGATTGACGCGCTCGCTGGTCAAGTTTTCGCGCAACGTATACGGATAGTTGAACCGGATGGTTGCAAAAACATCGAAGGGAGGATTTGGATCGGGCAGGCCTTCTTCATAGGTGGGCAACGTGAGTGTGCCTTCCCAAACACGCACTTCGCCGCGGGCCAAACAGAGAAACACTGCCGGCAAGAGAAAGACTGCGACTCTCCGGAATCGCATTTAAGCCGTTATGCGCAATAGACGTTCTGCATTGCCGCTATAAACTCTCCGCAAAATCTCATCCGGCAATCCGATTCCATAAATATGCCACCGGCCTTGAGGCGGTACGCGCGCAGGTGCATAGTTGAAGTACTCGTCCTCCGTTTGGAGGAACCGAAAATAGATCTCATAAAGCTTATCGCAGAAATACTGCTGAGGAACTTCCGTTCCGTGCGGCGTCGCATCCGTGCCGAAGAGTATCCGGTCCTGATACTTTTCAAAAAATTTGCGCGCTGTCCTCGGCTGCCTGCCTAGCTCGCCGATTCGCGCGGCAATATCGATCGTCATGTTGGGAAAGCGGTCAAGTGCCTGCGAGACGTTCTCCAGATCCTCGGCGAAATTTCCGACGTGGAGAACCAAAAACTGCGTCTTCGGGTGTCTTGCGATTACGCGGTTCCGCGCCTCCAAAAGTTCGGCATTGCTCGGGAAATCGTGATCGTAAAACGACCAATCAGGATGTTTTGCCAGTTCTTCATAGCGCTCATTGAACCGATCGGTCGGTCTGAAGAATGCGATCGGATCCGAAACGTGGATCGCCACTGGCATCTGGAGCTGACCGCACGCGTCCCACATGGGATCAAACCGCGGATCGTCCACTTTAACGAGAGCGCCGGAGGCGACGTTCTCGCGCAAAAATAATCCAAGCGTCTTGAGTATTTTCAGCCCTCGTGCTCCGGCCGTGCGCGCGTCTTGAATCATTTGCGCTTGCACCCGCGGATAATCAGGTTCCTGAAAGCGGCCGTAGCAAGGCTCGGTAAACGTATAGAAACGTCCCGGATGCGCGGCATCATATTTACCGATCGCCTGCTTCAGACCGTCACCAAACCCGCCAGTCAGATTAACCAGCGCTCGAAGATTTTTTCTCTCCATGCACGGGAGAAGGTCTTCGGGAGGCGCAAGGAAGTGACGCTTGGACGCGACTGGGACTCCGTGTACGGCCTTGGCCGAAATGGAAATGTGGGTGTGAATATCGATCGCCGGGTAGCGTGAGCGCTCGGCGTGTGTTTCAGGCACATGCAACATGCTCTGCGGTTCATAATCCACCAGCTTTAAGGCTGTATCCGGTGCTTCGTCTCTCATGGCAGACTCGCGTGCTTGGCTGGCGCAAGGTAAAGCCATGCTCATTCCGTAGAGCCACTCGCGCCGGCTTGTCATATCGTTGCTCCCGCCTCATGATGAGCGGCGCTGCGAGAATGACCTGCAATGAACTCCCGCGCTTGTTCGCTTGTCGGCTGATTCGAGGTGCCGCCCACCCCGAGCGTCGACAAAGCCCCGCAAGCAGCTCCAAAGATCATTGCTTCCCGCAAGTCGCCGCCTCGCAGCCACGCATGCAGGAATCCGGCGTTGAATGTGTCACCCGCGCCGGTGGTGTCGACAGGATTGACGGAAAAAGCTGGCGCCGTAAGAATCTCGCCATTTCGGATCGCCATGCATCCATTGCGACCCAGCTTCGCGACAATAATCGTTCGTCCATTATCGAGAGCCCGCAGCGCCTCGACCTGCAGATTCCGCCCGGAAATTCCCGCAAGCTCTACCTCGTTTGGCAGAAAAACATCCACCTCACATAGTGTGTCGATTAAATCCTTGCCCCAGCTCTCGTCGGGATCGAAACCAGGATCGAGAGACGTCGTGAGCCCGCATTGATGCGCTCTTGCCAGCAACGATTTCAACCCCGGACGCAATGCCTGCTGAAGAAAGAACGAAGAAACATGAAGATGTCTCTGTGTTCGCAAATCCTCATCGCGCACGTCATCCGCCCTTAACGATGCGATGGAACCAAGATACGTCAGGAGCGCGCGGTCTGTCGCCGATGTAATCGAGACGGTGATACCCGTTGTAAGCGATTCATCGCGCTTCACCAGAGAGCAATCGACTCCAAAGCCTTGAACCGCCTGCACGCAAAAATCCCCCCAGGCGTCGCAACCAACCTTCCCGACGAAAGTGACTTGCTCCGCGAGTTTCATCAGAGCCGCCGCGCAAATCGCAGAGGAGCTACCAAGCGTGAGCGAAACATTCTCGACCAACGTTTCGCGCCCGGGAATTGGAAAGGATTGCGGATTCTGCAGAACCAGGTCGACGTTCAGCTCGCCAGCGATTAGAATCTTCATGGTCCTTTTCCGTCGGTGTGTAAACGGAACCCGCCTACGACGCGATTAATGACTCCGCTCTCAGATGGAGAATCCGGACGAAGGCCTTCTTTAAGACAGCGAAAAAAAGCCAATAATTGACCAACGACGACATGCACCAGACAAGCGTCCTCGCCCATCGCCCCCAGACGCGGACACTCGATGGCTACATCTTTTGCATTCAGAAGATCGCGCGGTATGTCTTCGCCAATGATTACTTTGATTCGTGAAAGTTTCTTGCGATCCAATTCGCGGATCAAGTCAGCCTCATAGAGGCGCGTCACCGGTTCGGAAGACAGGAAGCACACGGCCAGCGACTCGCGATTCAGAAAACTCATCGGGCCGTGGCGCAAAGCCAGATAAGATTCGGAGAGTGTTGCCACACGACCGGCGGTCATTTCGAGCATTTTGAGCCCGGCCTCTCGCGCTGCAGCGAAGTTCGAACCGCTGCCCAGGAAGACTGCTCGGGTGAAATTCCACTGGATCGCGGATTCGAGCCTGTCGAAGTGATTATTGATCACATGCCCCAAGATGCGGCTCAAGCGGCCGCATAAAGCCCGGTAGCTCTCAGGGTCGGCGAGAAATCCGAGCGACCGCGCAGCAATCGCCAGACCAGTAAAGCTGCTTGTCATTACAAGGCTTCGGTCATTCGTGCGATCGTCCAGCGCAATAATCGAGACCCGTGGATCGCTTTCATGTCGCGTAACGAGCTTTCCAATTGCGTTGCAGGTCACTGCGAGATGCCGGATCTCCGGTTCGGTTTCTAACAACAACTGAACTACAGCACCACTTTCGGGACTATCGCCCGACCTTGCCAGCGATACAAGCAGCAACGGCCGTAGCGGAGGAAGCGCGCGCCCGCCGCGCGTCAACAATGTTCCACTTCCGATTGTTTGCGTGACGATGCCCAGCTCGGCTTGAATTGCGGACTGCACGCAACTCCCGACATACTCTGAGCTGCCGGACCCGGTGAACACAACGGCTCGCACAATCTCCAAGCATTGCTTCAGATCGTACGCGCGCGCAAGCATTCGCTCGCATGTATCGAGAACGGTGAATGGCTGCTGGCGAATTTCCCGCAGAGTGTGAACATAGCCGCCACGCTCCTGATCCGCCTCAGGCGTAGTAAGAAGATTGCTTGCGCTCGGGTGGCTCACTGGGAACGTCCAGGTTCCAGAATGGGGGTCACAATATCGAGCAGCCGGGGTGGGGCGTTGACCTCACCGTGCCACACGCCACCGCCAAATGTCGTGACATAAACAGACTCTTTGTCTGCCGGATCCGGAATAACGCGATGACCCCACTTGAAATTAAATCCAGCTATGCGGCTCCAATGTTCACCACGATCAATTGACCGCCACGCCGAGGATTCGAACCCGACTGCATACAGCACATTGGGATCGAGCGGGTCAATCGTGACATCGTAAACATGGTGGTCACGATCCAGCACGCACCTCCATGTCCTTCCCGAATCGGTCGATAAATAGATTCCTCCGCCTTCGCCATGCATCCCAGCCTTGCGCGCCCAAGCGGCTAGATATAGCCTGTCGGAAGCATTAGGATCGATCGCCAACCCGTGCGGTCCATTCACTCCTTGGGGCAGCGGAACAGAGGCCCAGTGTTCCGCGCCATCAAGCGACCGATAAATGGCCCCATCGCCGTTATTCCCGATGCTGCCATCTTCAGAACGTCGCGCGAGAATTACGTACAAGACGCCATTTGAAGCTTGAGCCAGACGCCACGCGAAAGGCTGTGACTCTGCGATGCCGCTGTTTTTAAGATTCCACGTAGTCCCGCCGTCCGTGCTCTTGTACACGCCACGTCCAAACGCTGCAACATAAAGGGTTCGCGCTCCCGGCGAGCTCTTGGTGTCTATCAAAATGTGCGTCGCGGCTGTTTCTTCCATCCCGGCGTTCGATTTGATCCATGTCTTGCCGCCGTTCTCGCTCCGGCAAACGCCGCCTTTGTAATTCATCACGGAATTTTTCCGCCACATTTTTGGACGCGGTAGATCGTGCGTGCCGCTGTTCACGCTCCATACTCGCCCTCGGACCTCGGGATCGAAAGCGATCCAGTAGGTTGTATTCCACCACTCGCGCGGGACCCCGGCAGTCGAGCTCATCCAGGATTTGCCGCCGTCTTCGCTTCTGAAGAGTCCAATATCGGTGTAACTGATGAACTGGCGCTTCGGATCGAACGGATCGAAGTGGACGCCGTAATCTGTGGTGACATCCAGGCCGGTCGTCGTCCAGCTTCCTTGTGACAGCTTTCGCGAGTACACCGCCTTCCACGACCGACCACCGTCGGCGGTTTTCATTGTTCGGCCTAGATCCGTCGCAAAGCAGAGATCCGGATCATCATCGGCAACCGCAAGCATGAGCGGATTCTCGCCCCAGTCGGCCCCAAAACGCTCAGTGATCCACGCATCATGTACGTTGGCCGCCGTTTCGCGCCCATCTTTCCATACGAGTGTCCAGCTCTTCCCGCAATTATTCGTTTTCGCGACACCTTCCCACGTTTGGCCATCGAGCTTCAGTTCGCTATACGAGAGATATGCTGTATCGGGGTGATGGAGGCTCGTCGCGATGGCCCGCACTCGAGCCCCTTTTCCCGGCAGGTTGCATTTCTGCCAACTCGCTCCCGTATCGTTCGAGACAAAAGCTGCGTCTTCCGTGACGCCATAAATCACAGCCGCCCCATTTCGAAAACCGAGCGACACATCGAGAAGGGTTCGCGCTCCTGGTGCTGAATAAGACCGCATCCCCGAAGCGTTTTTTACCTTAATCGAACGCGCGGACGCAATGATCACCTCTCTCTTCCCTGATTCCGATTGTGGATTCACCCAGATATGGCGAGCGGGTCCTGAAAGTTCATTCAGCTGTTTCCACGTTGCGCCGGAATTGCTCGAAACAAATAATCCATTTGCCGATCCTTTAGAAGCTGCTGCATACAAGATCCCCGAGCTTCCCGGATCGACTGCAAAAGCCGTTATCGAGCCGAGCGGATCCGGATCGGCCACGATCACTTCGTCCGCGTGATCTGAATTCATCTGAATGCCTTTCACAGACGACGGCTTCGGATAAATGAGCTGCCACGTTTGCCCTCGATCATCGCTGCGCCACAGCCCGGTCGCCCCCGCATACAGGCGTCGCGAACCCTTTGTGTCAAACGCGAAAAAAGTGACGGTGCCCCTCAGATTGAACATGCGCCACGAAGCTCCGGCGTCATGGGTTATGTAGGAACCGGTCATATCGCACGAGACCAGAACCGTGTTCGCATCGTGCGGGCTGATCGTCGGGTTGAACATGGCGCCCCCGCCTCCGGGACCGATCACCTCAAAATTTCCGGGCCGAGCCGCGTAAAGATCCCACGTGAGCGCAAGCAGTGCGCAACCCACTATCGTGAACTGCGTCCGCTTTCGCCATTCGGTTTGCAAAATCATTAGATACTTTGCTTATTTTGCGATAATCTTCGCTTTGTATAACTTTATCGCATTGTAGACTTTCGTTAATGAACGCAATAGTGGCGCACGGCGGCGGACCCACATCGGTGATTAATGCGAGTCTCGCCGGGCTGCTCGCTGAAGCGCGGGTTTGCGAAATTTTTTCGAAAGTATACGGCGCTCGATTCGGCATACGCGGGATTCTCGATGAGAGCTTTACCGAGCTGCTCACGCAAGATCAAAGGCTGATTGACGCTATCGGGAACTCACCTGGATCGGCACTTGGCTCCAGTAGGTTCAAGCTCTCTGACGAAGATCACGGGCGCGTTCTGGAGATTTTCAAAAAACATGACATCCGCTGCATCTTTTACACCGGTGGCAATGGATCCATGGGTACCGCGCTCCGAATCTCGCGCGACGCTCGCTCGCTAGGTTACGATCTCCAAGTCATCGGCATTCCCAAGACGATTGACAACGATCTTTCGGTCACCGATCACACGCCGGGCTATCCGTCGACGGCACATTTTTTTGCAGTAGCGGCACGCGAAATCGGAGAGGACAACCGCTCGCTTCCGCCGCCAATTACGGTTCTCGAGGTGTTGGGCCGAAACGCTGGTTGGGTAACGGCGGCCACAGCGCTCGGTCGCACCCGCGAAGACGACGGGCCTCACCTGATCTACCTCCCAGAAAGACCAGTCAGCCTAGATAACATCGCAGCCGATGTGGAGGGCGTTTACCGCCGGCTCGGGCGCGTCCTTATTGCGGTGTGTGAAGGGCAACTCGATAAAACCGGAGCGCCGTTTGGCGCCGATGTCGATCGAGCCGAAAGCCAGACCCACCGCCTCGCATCCAACCTGGGCCACACAGTCGCGCGTCTAATTTCTGCAAAACTGAATCTTCGCGCGCGAGCAGAAAAGCCGGGACTGTTCGGAAGATGTTGCGGCCCTCTCACGAGCGAATTGGATCGACGCGAAGCCCATGAATGTGGTCGCGCGGCAATCCGCGCCGCTGTAGAGGGGCAAGCTGGCGTGATGATCGCGATTCGCCGCCATTCCAATGCGCCTTACCAGGCCAGCACCTTTCTGACTCCGTTAGAAACGGTCGCCTGTAAGGAACGGCTATTCCCCAGCGAGTGGATCAACGAAGCGGGAAACGATGTCACAAATGATTTTCTTGCGTATGCACGGCCTCTCATTCCTCAGCTCAAGGGTTATTCGCACTTATAAAATCGCGTCTTTCTGCTGGGCCGTCTCGCTCCTTGCGCAGAACCCGAAGACCGATCCCGTCGAACGCGGTGAGACTCAATTCGCGCAAACCTGCGCCTTCTGCCATGGATCAGGCGCGAATGGAGGCGCGGAAGGACCGAATCTAATTCGCTCGGCACTAGTCCGCCATGACAACAATGGCGATCTCATCGGGCCTGTCATTCGAGACGGCCGCCCTGCCAAAGGAATGCCTGCGATTCCACTCAGCGACACCCAGATCGCGGATGTGGTGGGTTATTTGCACTGGCGGCTTGCGGAGTCTGATCGTACCTCTCCCGGAAACCCTCGCGACTACGGTTTGAAACTCTTGCTGACCGGAAACGCTCAAGCAGGCAAGGCGTTCTTCAACGGCAGAGGCCAGTGCAGCCGCTGCCACTCCCCGTCGGGAGATCTTGCGGGAATTGCGAATAAATACGCGCCCGCCGATCTTCAGGCTCGTTTTCTTTATCCCGAGAACGTGCTAAAAATCGCTACCGTTACAACGCGCTCGGGCCGCCATTTCAAGGGTATGCTCGCCTATCAGGATCAGTTCACGATCGCCCTCAGGGATGAAGACGGCTGGTATCACTCCTGGTCTGTAGACGAAGTCAGATTTGAAATTCATAATCCGCTCGCCGCTCATCTCGATTTGCTGCATAGGTACAGGAACTCGGATATCCACGATGTGTTTGCCTACCTGGAGACGCTGAAGTGAAATCGCTTGCGTTATTTTTCGCGGCGTTTATCACTCTTTCGGCGCAAGAGCTCGACCGATCTTTACTATTGCAGCCGCCCACTACCACTTGGCCGACCTATAACGGCGACTACTCAGGCAGGCGGTATAGCACGCTCAAACAAATTAATAAAACCAACGTTTCGTCTCTGACACTAGCTTGGGCCTTTCAAACGCATTCGGCGACGCTAAAATCCACGCCCCTTGAAGTAAACGGCGCGTTGTATTTCACAACCCCAGATAATGTGTGGGCGGTTGACGCACGCACCGGGCACTTGATTTGGCACTACACCCGGCCGTCGGAAGGCGATCATGTCGGCCATCGTGGCGTTGCGATGTACAAAGATCGGCTCTACTTCGGCACGCCCGATGCACACCTCATCTGCCTCAATGCGCGCAACGGAAAAAAGATCTGGGACATTGAAATCGCGGACGTCCGATTCGGCTATTACATCAGCGTGGCTCCGCTCGTCGTGAAAGACGAGGTGATCATCGGCACATCGGGCGATCAAGCCGATGATCCGCATTTTATCGAGGCGATCGGTCCAATGACCGGCAAGGTCATCTGGCGCTGGAACACGCTGCCAGATCCAGGCGCTCCGGGTTCAGAGACCTGGCCGAACAGAGAAGCGCTCATGCACGGCGGCGGTCCTGCCTGGATGACAGGGACCTACGATCCTGATCTGAATCTGATCTATTGGGGAACAGGCAATCCTCACCCTGTTCTTGCGGGCATCACGCGGCCCGGCGCCAACCTCTACACCTGCTCAATTGTTGCGCTCAATGCGGACACTGGAAAGTTGGTCTGGTATTACCAGCCTTCTCCGCACGACACGCACGATTGGGACGCCGTTGAAACGCCCGTGCTTTTCGATGCAGAATTCGGCGGTCAGAAGCGCAAGCTGCTTGCTCAAGCGAGCCGCAACGGCTATTTTTTCCTTCTGGATCGAGAGACAGGTGAACATCTGCTTACCGCGCCGTTCGTCAACATGAGCTGGGCATCGGGCCTCAATTCGAAAGGCCAGCCAATTCCCAACCCAGAAAAAGAGCCCAAACGCGACGGCTCCCTCGTCGAGGCATATGAGGAGGGCGCCACGAATTGGATGGCGCCGAGTTTCGATCCCGACACGCAACTCTTCTATGTCAACGCTCAGCAAGGCTTTACGATTTATTACTTAAATCTGAATGAGAACAATACGCCGGAAGGACATCAAGGGGGTGCGTCAAGCCCGCTGTGGTCTCAGGCGCTACTTGTCGCCATCGACTACAGGACAGGCCGGATACGGTGGAGCAGAAAAGAAGAAGAAGGCGCTTCGCACCCTGGCATTTTGACCACTGCAGGCCACGTGCTGTTTACCGGAGATGTTTCAGGCAACTTGTTGGCTCTCGATCCCGAAGATGGTCGAACGCTGTGGCACGTAAATGCCGGAGCGCCGCTCGGCAGTTCGCCCATGACCTACGAATTAGACGGCCGGCAATACCTCGTAACCGCAGTCGACACCGTTTTATACGCGTGGGCAGTTCCGCAGTCTATTCTGCGGCGTTAACGCGAATCACGGAACGGCCACTCCATGTATCTGTACGTTCTTGAAGTAGCCTGTCTCATCGAATGAGCCGATCCCGACACGGCCGCCCGAAAGACTCAGATCGGCCGCATGAAGCGCTTGGATCGGCTCGCCATTCACTTTCACTCGAACATCACCAGAGCTGCCATCGTGGATTAATTGAACGTGGTACCAGCGATTCGGCGCGGCAAAAGCTGCGGAGCCGGCTTCACCACTGATCCGCACACGCTCTCCACCATAAACATGAAATACGCCGTTGTGATGAGGTTCTTTCGTGGCTGGATCGATCGATAGATGCGCATAATCGAAATGCTCGTGATCGCGATAAGCAAAAACTACGAGGAGCGAATGGCCGAGCGGCCGCGCGTCCAATTCAACGCTCACTCGCGAAAACTCAGGAGTTTCGGCTAATGCAAATTGGATCGGCCGTCTCGGGCCAGGAAGCGGCCCTCGAGCCCTCAGCAGGTGCAAGACAGGTGTGGCATCTTTCTGTTCCAGTTGCCAATCTGAAGCGGTAGGAACTGTCCAACGATATCCGAATGCATCAAAATGTTCTTCAGTACTGCTCGAAAAAGCACCCAAAAGTGCAGCTACAACGCAGATCTGAGACAGAACGGTCAAGCTTTTCCCGCCGCTTGAATGTCTGCCAGTACTCCTCGCATAAACGCGAAGCTCTTCTGCATTCCGGGCAGCGGGTTATCCGGCTCACTTTCATTTTCCAGATTCACGCAGCCGCTATATTTCATCTCGAGAAGTTGCCGAAAGATCTGCGGAAATGGCAATTTCCCTTCGCCCACGGGACACCAGCTCTCTTCATTTAGCGGATCACGTAGATCCTTGGCGTGCATATCTAGCAGCCGGGTGCCTGCTTCCTGAATCGCTTCTACGATGTCGACTCCGGCAAGCGCCGTATGCCCGAGATCCATGCACAATCCACAACGCGGGTCCATATCCTTGACCATCTTCAAAGCGCTTTGAGGCGTCGGGAAATTTTTGTCCCTCGGACCGTGATTGTGGACGGCGATTTTGATGTCGTATTCCTTGACGAACTTCTCGAGTTTCGGAAGAGTCGCATGAGTGGGAGCACAAACGACAAGCGGAAATCCGGCGCGTTTCGCGTATTCGAATTTACTGCGAATATCGGATTCATCGTCTTCCTGAAAATCGACGTTGCCGCAACCCACGAGAACGATTCCGGCAGCTTGAAACTCTTGCTTGGCCGCATCAATCTGCTGGGGCGTGCTGTCTAGCTTCAGATGGAACTCTTTCACATTGAGGTACGGCGTACCCAGCTGTTTCGTCATCTCGATTGCGCGTGCTCGCGAAAACTTGCGGAATGAATACGACGCAACGCCGAGTTTGAAATCAGCGCCAGCGATGTGATATTGCTGCCCTCGTAAAGGGCGGACTAGAGCCGCTGAGCCGATTACTCCCGAAACTGTGCCGAGCCAAGCTCGCCGGCTGATATGACCAGACATAAGATCAAAATCATATCAGCGAGCTTGCGCCCGGACCAAGTGTGAATCCCTCGGCAACGTGTCGCGAGGGGAGCTTTTCAACAAATTCTACGGCGAAACAAACGGTTGAGTGTAGCCGAGCCGGCCATCGGTCCAGGTGAAGAATTCAGACGTACCGGTACATGAATTGTCCGTATAATCGCCGAAATTCGCGATTTCCTCATTGTTAACGAAAATCGTGTATGAGGCTGTGTTATCCCAATCGGTCGGCGTTGTGGTGATTTTGAAGTTGTTGCCCTTCGCATATGGGGACGATCTGATATCACCAAACAGATCCGTCCACGCTGAATCAGGCACGAAATCGCGGCGGTCGTACCACGAAGTCACCATATAGCCGTCCGAACGGAAGCAGACGGCGGGGAACATGTGGATCGTGCCGGTGTTGTCGAGATTAAGCCGTTCGATTCCTCCAGGTGAAGTGAGACCCGAATGGAAAGTACGTAGGAAAATATCTCCTAGCGGGTGATGGCTTGCGTCATTCCATACGATGGCCACTTCATTCAGTTTTGGGTCCCACGCAATACGCGGAAAATCATTCGGGATTGCACTGTATCCTGGAACGCCCACCAGATCCAGCGATTTCACCCCACCGTAGGCATTCGAGTTTAGCTGTCCTTCGGTAACTACAACGGCGTCGGAGGGCCCCGGACCACCAATGATGTTATAGCCCGTCGTTGTCGGGATGATTTCGGCAGCGTGGATGTACACGTAGGGATCGCCGTTGAACCCGTTCGACCGCCAGTTTCGCTCCCATGCGACATAGATATCGGCAGCTTTCGTTTTCGTGTTGTATGCCACAGTCGGATAAGCGCCGGTGTTTTCCACGTTTGGCTCCTCCGTCCATACAATTATCGGGGCCGAGAAATCGGCCGATGACAATTCAGCAACAGACGTGGGCACGTGAGCTGTCACGACCTCGATTTGACCGGTACCAAAGCCAAAAAGGGGGAAGCGGGTATACGCGATCGCAAGGGTGCGAGTGTGCGGATCATAGCTCATAAAAGGCTTGTCCAGAAACGCAGTTACGCCGGGGAAAGAGCAGTAATCTCCACCACTCGCCGCAATAATGGGGTTAGTGAATACGACACTGTTCGGGATTACAGTCCCGACGGAAACAGCAATAGAAAGCTCTGCGGGTCCTAAAAAGCAATCGATCGGGAAGTTTGCACTGTAAATGCTGCTCACGATAAAGTAAGCGCCGCCATCCACTGCCACAACGCTCGGATCTCCGAACCATTTCATATTCTCGTTGTAGTTAGGCAATCCGCTGAGATCCTCGAACGATTTGCCTCCGTTGCGGGAAAAGCCGACGCCGGTAAGTGACGAGGTTACGGGATTGGTACTTGGTTCGATAAACAAACCTGTGGCGTCCGTCCAACTTGCCATTACGAGATTACCCGCCGCGGCAATTGCCGGCCCGGCTTGTCCAGGCGCCACGTCTTCATTCGGATCGGCAGCATCGACGTTTCTCGAAAAGGGCGAAGCCGGAGTTCGCCGCTTGGCCTTCGTAAGTGTGTCTTTCTGCTTCTCGGAATTGGCCTCATACCACCAAAGCTGGCCACCGAGCGAAAGCGCTTTCGGATCAATCTGGTTCGGCGGGAGATGTTTCCCGTTCCCTTGAGCCAGCGCGCGTTCAGGCTCAGCAGGCTAATGCCGAGTAAAGGCACTACCATTTTACGGAGCATGCGGTCCTCCAGGTGAAAATGTCAGTATTGGGTTCTAGTACATACCTGCTCAGCCGCGCCGTCAAGATGCTTGCGTTTCGAAAGTACTAGCTGCGAGTACTAGCGAGAGACCTGGTTCGCCGCGTGCTCTCTCGACTCATCAAGGGCTTGCTTCACATCTGGAGCGTCTCGCCCCGCGCACTTCAAAGCGAGCGACGCCTCGCGTGCGGCGTCTTGATTTTTTCCACTTCGCCAGAGCACTGATGCAAGCATCATTCGGGGGCGGTACCAAGTTGGTGCCGCATCGATGGCGGCTTGCAACTTCGCTTTTGCGCGAGGAAAGTCGTTGGCGACAATGGCGAGCATTGCAGATTGGTATAAGGCGTTAAATCGTTCAGCGCTGCCGCTTTCGGCTGCTGCCGCAGCCTCTCTAGCATCTGCAAGGGCTCTCTTGTACAAAGGCGAACCAGATTGCCGCGCCAGCGATGCGAAAAGCCGTGACAACTCGAGATTTGGCCCGGGAATTGGAAACTTGCGCGCAGCATCATAGCAGCGCTCGGCGCCAGCCAGATCTGCATCCGCAATTTGGCTAGCCGCTCGCTGGTACAAGATCTCTTGCGCCAAGAAGGCTCCGCCGATCAGAAGTAAACCTACTCCGACGACCACGGCGGCCGGGATAACAGCCGAGGGGAACACCACCGACAGAGCCCCCGAACTCACCGGTTGTGCTGCTAGCGCGACCAGCGCAGCGATGATCACTAGCACATAGAGCTCGTTCGTAATGGTCAGCGGCGAGAATTGCAGCGAGGTCAGCATTCCGACAAGCGAGGCCGATAAGGCGCCGCCGAGCTGCCGGCCCTCGCGCCGGCCTGCAAGAGCGCACCAGCCTGCCAAGATTAGCAGAGCCACCCAGATGGAAACACCTAATGCCCCCTCGCTCAGGCCCGCTTCGATGAAAAAGTTGTGGGGTGATTCGTGATAATGATCCGGAAATGCTCTTGCAAGCTCCAGCGATTCGGCCCTCCGAAACTCTGCCTCAAACATCTCCGGCCCGATTCCCCAAACAGCATGTCGACGGAAAAGTAGCAATGAATCGCGCCACACCATCAATCGTGGGCCACCCGCCCAATCTGTTGCCCACTGCGCGACTCGAACGCGTAAACCTGCGCCTGCCGGCACAGCCAACAAAAGGGCGATCATCGCCGAAACGCTCGCAACCAAGTATGCAGCCCGAGTGAGACTTCTTCGGTCAAAGAGCCGAGCTCTACGCATGTAGAGGAACGCACCTGAGCCTGCACCCAAACCGAGCAGCGCCGAGCGGGTCCCGGAGAGAACAAGCGCAGCAATGGAGAGTAGGATTACAAACTCGTGTGCTCGCCGCGAAACAGACGAGGCGCCTTCCCGAAGCCGGAACGCAGCGGCAATGAAAATCACTGGCAGAAGAAACGTAGCGAAGTACGTTGCCTGACCCAGAGTCGCCGGAGGGCGTACTGCGGGGGGAGACCCGATCTTATACAGATACGACGGAAGAAATGGATCCCATCCGGCGTATTGCAAGATCGCGTAAATGCTTGCCGCCGCGCCTGCTCCTTCGATTGCCATCATGAGTTTCCGCAAAATTGATTGAGCCATGTAAATCTGGGCTGCGATCACGGCCCCAATGAAGAAAACGATCAACTGGCTCATGGCGCCCAAACGCCGCCAGACTGTTCCTGCAAACGAAAGCCAGCGGTCACCGGAGCAAGCACTCGAGATCAAAAGCGACCCAGCACCGATAATCAACAACAAATAGAACCACCGCCCAACACGCGTTCGCCATAGGGCTGCTATACTCGGCGCCCAACGCCGCGTATCCCATAAAAGCAATGCGGAACTCACATACAAGATGGCCAGCTTTGGAGTCGTAACATAGCTATCGAACCGGGCGGGCAAAATCGCCAGAGGCACAATAACGAGAACCACAATCAGAATGGCCGAACACCACCCATCGTTTCGGATCCCTGAATTGAATAGCTCTTTTTTTGTCGCGGTGCGAACGGCCACTGCAATCTATCCTAAGCGTGCCGACAGGCGCATACAGACATGAATTTACTTCTGTTTTGCATGTTTGCCACTACGATGCTCAGTGCACAAGGATCAAACGTGCTGGAGAGTAAATTCGCCGCCCAAGATATTGCCCCGAATACCGAACCCAACTCTGAATTTTGGCGAGCCGCGCCGGCTACAATCGCCGATCGCGATCCCTTCGGCAAAATCGTTCCTCATCACCGGACGGAAATACGCTCACGATGGACGCACGACAATCTCTATTTCCTGTTCATCTGTCCCTACGACGAGTTACACCTCAAACCCGATCCGCAACCCGGTGTCGAGACGAACCATTTATGGGAGTGGGACGTTGCCGAGGTCTTCATCGGATCGAACTTCAATGAGATTCGCAAATACAAAGAATTCGAGGTATCCCCACAAGCCGAGTGGATCGACCTCGATATTGATCTGTCTAAGCCCCATCACGAAGAGGGCTGGTTATGGAATTCAGGTTTCCAGGTTGCTGCGCGCATCGATCGCGTTTCCAAAACTTGGTACGCGTGCATGCGTATTCCCTATTCGTCTGTTGGTCCGAGGCCGCCTGCGGCGGGAAACACCTTACGTGTCAATTTTTATCGTTCGCAGGGACCGCCTTCGAACCACAAAGCAATTGCCTGGCAACCCACCCACCAAACCACGTATCATGTGCCGGAAGCATTCGGCCTTTTGAAGCTAGTGAATTAAATCCGCTGCAAAGAGCGATTCAAGCAGTGAATCTCGTCTTAACACTGCGCCAGCTTGTATTTTCTGTTAATTTTTGCGTTTTCTTCGCAATCCTGCGCGAGCATAGCAGTATGGGGAAAAAACACAAGATCACCAGGCGCACACTCCTTGGAGCAAGCACAGCGGCGGTCGCTGCAGGCGTCGGCATTCCTGCCCATCGCTGGGATAATTTCGACTTTGGCTGTGCTCACGCAACCTCGGACCGTCTCGATCAAGGCCCTTTCGATATCGATCAAGACGAAGGCTGGCGCACGCTCATCACCACCACGCCTTCGAGTGTTCCGGTACGAAACTACGGACTGGGTTTGGTCGGCTACACCTGGGAAGAGAATGGACCCTCGATTCCCGTGCGCAAAGGCTCCGAAAAGCTCGAAGATGCAGTAGAGAAAATCGCAACGCTACCCTTTGTCGATGTGCTGTACATCCGTTGCGATTGGCGCGACGTTCAGTCGAAGCCTGGGCGGCTTGATTTGAATCCTGTCTGGGATCTCACGATGGACGCTGCGAAACGCCACGGACTCCGGTTCGCATTCCGCATACAGCTCTCGAATCCGGAGTTCCAGGCCGAGGAAATCGCGCTGCCAAACTTTCTGCGCGACAAAATTCCACTTGTGAAAATCGGTCACAAGCCGCGGCACGGGCGCGAAATAGAGTTCGTCGAACCTCGTTATGATCATCCAGCGTTTCAAACTGCGTTTCAGGAATTGAATCAACTCCTAGCCGCTCGCTTCGACGGCGACCCACTTTTGGAGTGGATGGACCTCATGCAGTATGGCTTCTGGGGTGAGGGCCACACAAACGACTTACCAAATCCGTTTCCAGACTACCTGACTGCGGAAAGAACTTTTCTTGCCATGACCAAGTTTCAGCTCGAAACTTGGAAGCGAACTCCGCTGGCCGTGAACACGCAGCCTGATATCAGCAATGTTGGGAACAGCGAAATTCTCGATCTTGCGGTGCGCTCCGGTTGCTGGCTGCGCTCCGACAGCATCATCAACGAGGAGCCGATTCAGATCGAGGAGCTCGCTAACCGGCCGCCCTGGCTCCCCGTGATCATGGAAGACGGGGATCTCCGCGAGTACGATATCACGCGCATCCCGGTTGACGCTGCGGGTGTCAATCTTCGCGAAAACGCCATGCTTCACGTTCTGGATCTCGGCGCGAACTATTGGTCGCTATGGACTGAAGCGGAAAATCTAGCGCGATACAACGAACGATTTCCCAACGGCTTTCGCACACTGCGGGCAAAAATGGGATATCGCGTTCGGCCCGCCTGGGTCTGGCAACGAAAGAGGCTCGGTGCCTGCGAGCTGATCGTCGCCGTCGCGAACGACGGAGTGGCCGGGATCCCCGGCGTCCTTCGTCTCACTGTCACAAGCGCTGATGGCAAATTGCATCAAAGTGGGTCGCTCGACGGCGGCCATCCGCATGCCGGCAAAGTTCGTCAAGCCTCTTTCCTCTTCCCGCGCGAATCTTTCGGCTCCGAAGTTACTCTGCGCGTTGAAATTGAATCCAAAGCTGGAATCCGGCGGCCCATTCAGTGGGCGTGCGCTCAACCGTTGAATCAGGACGGATCGTTATCGTTGCAACTGAGGAAGTGGGATGATCCGGGCTGGCTAAAAGGAGTCTAAAACTGCTATTGCGCCCGCTCGATTACGCGAATCTTGCCTAGCGGATACCATCCGTCGGTACCGCGTCCTTCAATTCCGAGGCGAATGCCAGGATGAAGCGTGATCGGATCGAGCAATGCAACGCTCAATTCATAATTCCCGGCCGTAAGATTCGCGGGTACAAACAGCGGGTCCTCAAAGACTGCGTCGCCCGGCAGCCATCTCCGTACGTCCGCATCCGTCCGCACTACCGCACTCTCACGGTCCGAACTGAAACGAAATGCTAGAACGAACGCCCGATAAATAGGAGCAACCCCCTCGTTCACCCACCACGTTTTTAGTCCGAGCTGCTGGCCCGCTCCTGCCTCCTGCTGCCATTCGGCGCGCCGGAGGGCGAAACGATATCCCATCTTGCGTTCGAGATCTTCGAAATCGCTCTTCCATGGGGCTGGTATCGCGCTTGATTTCACATTCAGCGTGGTCACATGCCATCGCAGGGCCTCACTCAAGATGTACTTCACATCCCAATGCTGACGAAACCAGGATTCCGGAACTGCGCACGTTTCCATCGAGACCGGCGCGCTTCTCCACACATCCTGAATTCCCGTTCTGGCGATTTGCTCCGGATAAAAATCCAGCATGTGCGCCCAGTTCTTGCGCAGATCGCCTAAGCAATCGAACCGCCAGCCCACGCCACGCGATGTTCCGTATGTCAGCGCCTCCGGTTCATCGAAATTCATTAACAAAGGCGTTTTTCGGAAGGCCTGAAAATACACGTCGATCAGCTTGCGTTGAACGGCAAACTCCGGCATGTAATCGCTCCATCCCTCACCCCAATACCCCACCGTTGAAATATCGACGCTATCGAGATCCGGATGCCCGTCATAGCGCTTCCCAGCTTCCGCGACAAGCGCGCTCCAATATTTGAAATACAGCGGATCGCTAAAATCCGGCTGCCAGATCGTGCCGTCTTTCGATGAATCGCTGTTTGCCCGCCGCGCACCCGATCTCCGGTACCACCCCGGCAACGGATGTTTCGGATCGTACGGCATTAGCCGAATCATCAGCCGCTGCCCATGCTGCCTTGCCTGCTCGAGAGCCAGATCAATAATCTCCCATCGAACCTTGCCCTCCTCCGGTTCCAGCGTGGCCCAATGCCAGCGACAATACGCGACCGTCGATACCGGAAAGTCCGGCTTATGCAGAGGCGCAACCAGCACCTGCGTCGGTCCCTCCTCTGACCACTCGACGCCCGAATTCAGCGCGTCTCCGTTATATCGCTGAAATGTCTGAATCCCCATGCCGGGGTTGGTGAGAACATCGTGAATCTCAACAGGCCGGACAACCACGGTTCCAGCGAGTGCGATTTGTTCCAAAACAGCCAATGCTAGAACGGAGCGAATCATAGTTAACCGGTGGGCGACGCTTGCACCCGTTGCGCAATCAACCACCGTGGTCCCTCTACTGGCTCAATAACCAAAAAATCTTCATGATCAACTATTAACGCCCGATGCGAGAAAGCCGCCGTCCACCACGATGCATTGACCCGTGATAAAACTCGCTGCATCCGAAGCAAGCAAGATCGCCGCCCCAGCAAGCTCCCGAACATCTCCAAAACGCTTCATCGGCGTGCGCATCAGCAATTCACGGCCACGCCCCGTTCCGTCGAGAAGAGCCGCATTGAGTTCTGTACGAAACACGCCCGGCGCAATCGCGTTGATGTTGATGCCGTCGCGCGCCCATTCCACCGCCAAGCTGCGCGTTAACCCAAGCACACCCGCTTTCGAAGCTGAATACGGCGTTACCTCCAGAAAGCTTGCGTAAGCGCTCACCGATGCAATGTTGATGATGCGGCCTCGCCCGCTCGCCGCAAGTGAATCGTGAAAGCTTTGGCAAGCGCGCAGCATCCCCATGAGATTCACGTCCAGAATTGCGCTCCATTCACTTTCCGTGACTGTGACAGTCCGCTTCCTCAGGATTTGTCCCGCGCAGTTGATCAGGATATCCGCGCGCCCAAGACGCTCAAGAATCGCATCGCGCAGCTTGTCGATCGACTCGCGTTTCGAAACATCTGCGGGCTGCACGAAGGTTCTACGCCCGAGCTTCCCTATTTCGTCTGCAACTTCTTGAAGCTGAGCTTCCCGCCGCCCGCTTGCAACCACGTCGGCTCCCGCATTTGCAAGCGCCAGCGCCAGCGTTCTTCCAATCCCAGTTGTGCCACCCATCACCACAGCGACCCGGCCGGAGAGATCGAAAAGGTTCTTGGCCATTCGCTTACTCGCCTATAAATACAGGCTTGATGTGCCGCTCAAACAGATTTTTCATAACGCTCTTCGCGATCCAGTCTTCGGCTGCAGACAGCGCATCTAAATACCGGGTACCCATTCTTGCGGCCACTTTAAACGCCACGTGTAGAAGCTGCCGCAGGCTGCGGTTGTACACCGGTGAACCCGGATCGTGCCGCAAAGACGAAACAAACTGGTCCGCAGCCCATGAATCCACCAAATCCGGTCGCGGGAGCTGCGCTGCATCGATATCAATCACGGCCGCATAGGGCCCGCACAGCTCTTCTCGCTCCCGATACGCCTCGCGATAGATCTCCTTCACCAGTTGCAAGCCTTTTTCTCCATCCTCGGCGAGGCCGATCAGCTCCTCCAGCCAGTTCGTTCCCGCCGTTTTCAAATGAACGCCAGCATCATGTTTCTTGAGAATTCCATGCATCGGCTCGTAGAGTGAAAACTTGTCGCTCCCTGAATGAACGCTGAGCTTCAAATTGCCCGGTAACCCATACTCCTCAACCGCAATTGCGATCATCTCAATATCGGTTGAGAATTCATCTGCGAATTTTTCGAGATCGCCTTCGTAATCGATACCCTTATTGAAACGGCCCGTGAATTTCGGCGCGATGGTTTGCACCGGTACGCGCTCATCCGCCAACGACGCCAATATCACAAGCAATTCCGTCGGGGTTTGAGGCGAATCGGTTTCATCCATTGAGACTTCCGTGATAAACTTGCCCGCTCCTTTTCTCTCTTCGATATACCGGTAGATGCGGGCAGCCTCTTGGATTGCCGCTAAATACTTGAGGCCAATATGAACCACGACATCGCAATCGGCTCTAAAACGCCCGGCCAGCTCCGTATGCTGTTGCAAGAAGTTTTGGACCTCTGTAGGGTCAACCGGCTGCCCGATCCAATCCGCAACATCGATCGTAAAAAAATCGCACGGCTCAATAAACCGGTCCACCGTCTTAAAATTGATGTGGTCGGCGTCGACGTAATACGGTTTGTTCCAGCCCAGGCTTGCGACCGCTTCGTCGGCAGCCGCTCGCGTCTCTATCGGATTGGAGCCGATGATTGTATGCTCACGGTTCGATTTGTTCCAGACCGGCGTGATATCCACTCCGTAGTTCGCGGCCTTGATACAGGCCTCGAGCTGAGGCTTTGCCTGCCGGCCGAACCTGTCACCCACCCCGATCGAATATTTCGCCAGCGAAATTGCGTCACCCATTTTGGAGAGAACTCATGTCAAATCATACGGAACTGAATCGCCGCGATTTTCTCGCAGCCGGAACTGCGGGGTTCTTTGCGCTCGGCGGAGCCGGACGAGTGATCGGCGCGAATGACCGCGTTCGCGTCGCGATTTGCGGACTGCACGGGCGCGGTAAAGACCACTTGGGCAATTATTCCCAGATCCCCAATGTGCAAATCGCTGCGCTTTGCGACATCGACCAGAGTGTGTTGCGCGACACGCTAGCCCAAATGGAAAAGATGGGACTGCCGAAACCCGTCGCCTACGTCGATATCCGAAAGCTGCTCGAAGACAAGTCGATTGACGCGATCTCGATAGCGACTCAGAATCACTGGCACTCTCTCATGGCCATCTGGGGCTGCCAGGCCGACAAAGATGTTTATGTCGAAAAACCCTGTTCGCACAATTTGTGGGAAGGGAAACAGTTGGTGGCGGCTGCCCGAAAGTATAACCGAATTGTTCAGCACGGCACCCAGACCCGATCCGCAACCTGCGTGCGTGAAGCGGTCCAAAAAATGCGCGATGGCTTAATCGGCGAGACCTATATGGCGCGCGGCCTTTGCTACAAGTGGCGGGACACCATCGGCCGTGCGCAGCCTGAGCTGGTTCCTGCCGGCGTCGATTACGATCTATGGACAGGCCCGGCGCGAATGCATCCGTTCACCAAGAATCGTTTTCATTACAACTGGCACTGGTTTTGGGAGTACGGCAATGGCGATATAGGGAATCAAGGCGTGCACCAGGTGGATATCGCGCGGTTAGGCCTGGGCGTTGGTTTCCCGAACAAAATCAGCGCTATTGGTGGTCACTTCATGTTTGATGACGATCAGGAAACTCCAAACGATCTGAGCTGCGCCTATGAATTCAATTTGCCGGATGGTAAACGCCGCATGATTACGTTCGAGGTGCGGCACTGGATCACGAACCACGAGGCAGAAATCGGTACGCCCCAGCTCGGAACACGAGAGCGGAAAGCAGCGCCCGGCGGACCAAAGCTCGGCCCGAGTGCGGGCGCGCACAATACGATAGGCAACACTTTTTACGGATCAAATGGCTACCTGTCAACGGGCGACGAAGACGCCGCAACCTACGCAGTCTGGCTGGGGCGCGATCAAGAGCCGCAAACTCCGGTGCACGGCGGACGCGAGCGCGATCATTTTCAGAATTTTATCGACTGCGTCGTGAGCAGAAATACAGCAGATCTGCGCGCGCCGATCGAAGAGGGCCACATCTCCTGCGCCATGGTTCACCTCGCGAACGTCTCTTACCGTCTGGGGCGAACGCTGCACTTCGATCCCGAGACGCAGCAAGTGATCGGCGATGATGAAGCCAACTTGCTGTTGCGCGACGGCGACCGCGGCTACCGGGCGCCTTTCGTCATTCCGGAAAGCGTCTAGCGCAAAGGGCGGGGATGAGTCCCGCGGATACATGAACGTAACTCTTTTGTTCTTTGGGCGGACCGCTTGACCCGCGCCCGTTTGCGCGGCTTGCTTTTAGTGCTCGCGCGGCTCGAATTGCTGAGCCCTTTTGCCGCTAATTATGTGCACGGCTCCTGAGGGTATGCGATGAAGAATTGTCCATCCGCCGTCCTCTTCTGAGAACACCAAATCATCTTGATCCGCGCCCAGTAGCCGTCCCTTGGGGTAGCCCTTTACCTTCTTCCAGGTCTTCGTGTTTCGATCGAAAATCGCGTATCCGATAGGCCGCTCGTAGTTCCACACCTGTGCATAAAGAACATTGCTCGCGGTGAAAGCCACGGGTCCAAAATTGAGGCTTCTATCGAAATCCCACTCCCATTGCCCGATCAAATTGCCGGAAAGGCTAACCTCGATCCACTTCTCCTTTAAGAAACCGGATGGGACTGAGAGACCAAGCCGATCTTTCGAGACGCGAAGCGTCCAGCCGCCTCCGACTTTACCCTGTAACGTCGACATGGCGTTAAAACCACACGCGATGTCGGACCACTCCACAAACGCACCGAGCTGTTGCCCATCTCGCGAGAAATGATGAAAAACGAGAAAATCGTCTTTCCCGTACTCATACCCAACTGTCCAGATGGAATGATCGTTAGCAAAGCAGATCCGAGTGGGAAGGTGTGCGCCGGTGTGGATCGTGAGACCAGGTTTCCCGGAAGAGTCGATAAGAAGGATTGTCCCTTCAAGCTGCCAGGGGTCGAATATGTGGCGAATGGCTGCGACCGTTCCATCGGTGTCCGCTGCTAACCCTTCAAAAAGTGTTTTGACAAATCCAAGTTGGGACGGTGAGGTCGAATACAATTTCGTTCCATCGGGAGCATAGAGCGTGTATGCGCCCATTTCATGTCTTCTCTCCCAATCAATCACATATCCTCGATCAAACGTCGGCCCGCTCCATGAGCCTTCATGCCGCACCTCTTCCGCTGTTTGCCCGAACAGAACCGCCTGCACGACCAAAGCAATCGCAATGATCAAGCCGAGGCGCATAGCCATATTTTGCCAAAAATTAGATGGCCCCGAGCGCCGCTTCATCCCACTCCGCCCTCTCCGAAACACTCACATTCTCGCCGGAATAAACGCGGCGGACTGAATCCAAATCCATTCGCTTGCCCGACGCATCCACCGTGCCCGCAAGATGCACTTTTCTGGGTGCCGCTTGCACGACAAGCTCAGGAAGATCGGCGCTTCGATATAGATCCCAAGCGAAATTTGATAACGGCACCCGATAATTCTCCGTCTCGAGCAGATTGCGATATGAGACCAATCCGCCGGCCAGATATATTGCATCGGTCAGGGGCGAAGCTGCGAATGCGAACAACGCAGGAACCGTGAGCCGTCCCCGCGCGGCGATTACAACCCGCCTTCCCGCGAAGCGCTGATCATTCTTTATCGCTCGCAGCACCGAAAGAGTATCCTCCACTCGCTGCGCCAAAAGCGAATGACCGAGAATCAACGACGCCCACGCGAAATCCTCTTCCGAGTCATGCGGAATCGTGTACTCCGGATTCCCGCGCCCCACTTCCGGCCGCATGTCGCCGATTCCACGGACATCCGCCGCGCAAACCACCAGCCCTCCACGTGCGAGCTGGTGATAAAGACCATCCTCCTCAGCCCCGATATTGCGGCCATTTTCATCGAAAACCAGCAGCGTGCGATTACTTCTCTGCGGTTTCTCCGGCATGAATAACCAGGCCGGAATCCACACCTGCTCTGCGGAGTTAAGTTCAATTGCTTCAATGCGCGCGCCCTCTGTCGCCGTGCGCGCGAGCACGCGCATTTCGACGCGACGTTCAGCAACTCGCATCCCCAGCGCCTCGGCCCAACTCGCACTCCGCGCCTGGCGTACTGTACTCGCCCGCTGCTTGATTAAATCGAACGGTCTCTGACTGCCGAAATCCGGCACGACGCTGCCCGTCGCACCCACCCAGAGCGTCTTTGGATCTTCCGGCGCGACGTCCGGCTCTTCCTCAATCCGCCGGTCGGACCCTTTCAGCCAGCGCTCAAACCAGTTGTAAATCTCTATGCGCAGCGAATATGTCAACGCGTGCGGAAGCGGTGTATCACGCCAGGCAAGCCGGTCCCGATGTCCCAAAAGCTCGTAAACCTTCTCGAGCTTCTCATACTCCTCGCGGCCGCTGGTCAAATACTGCGGAGAATAAGTGCCAAAAAAATCACGCTCGCTTACCAGCACAAGCAGCGGTTTCGGCGCTACTGGATAAAGCAGATCCCAGCGATCGAACCCAAGCCCGCCCGAACCAATGAAATCCTGCTCCGCATCATCCGTCGAGCCGGGCGGGTCGAAATCGGCGCAGGCGAAATTTTCCGTATTGCCGGATGAAACGGCGACCGCACTCAGTCGCGCATCCACGCACGCTAGCAACATCGTGAGGGTGCCGCCGCCCGATTGGCCCGTAGATGCCAATCGCTTCGTATCCACAGCCGGATGAGAAGCCAGGACATCCAGGCTCCGTATCGCATCCCACGCCTGGTACCTCGATGCCGTGTCGCCGAGCAGCAGAAACTGCTTTCCGGGGACGTTATGCTCTTCATCTACGGATGCCAGCCGCGTATTCGTACCCGATGCGTCCGGGTAATTAATGCGCTCACCTTGGCCCATTGGATCGAATGCAAGTACAACATAGCCGAGCCGCGCTAATCCCTGACAACACTTCTGGTAGCTCTCATTCGCTTTGCCAAGCGCCGAGTGGCCCATGTGAAACAGAACGCCAGGGTACGGTCGCTTGCCTGAAGAAGGGACATACAAATTCGCGCTGACGAAAGTTCCCGGCTGGCTTTCGTAAACCATCTTCTCGACGCGGTATCCAGCCCGCTCAAATTTCCCCGTAACGCGTGTTTTGAGCCGCGTCCGCTCCGGCTGCGTGCCCGCGGTCTTCCAAAACGTTTCGCGCGCCCAATTCTGGCGCTTTCTGATCGCCTCGGCATTCGTTAGCAGCGCAATTTCGCGTTCGCGCTTCTCGTATGCTGTCCGTGCTAGCGCTGCCAAATACTCGGGCAAGCATCTCGAATAATCACGGTAATAAAAAACGGGCTGATCCGAGGCGCGAACTGTCCGGCCCAAAGCGCACGAGCCTACCAATATCAATAAGTCGCGCCTTGATACCCGGCCCATTTCGATGCTTCTACGCGGCTAATCCCGCCTGTACAGCCGGTCTGCGGATCAGAACAATCACGCTTACAGTTGCGAGAATCGGCGCTGTCGCCGCTAGCACAAACGCCGGCAGATACGAGAATCGATCCACTAATGTGCCCACCAAAAGCGTAAACAGCGTTCCTGCCAATCCCGCAGCTAGCCCGCTCAACCCAGTTACGGTCGCCACTACCCGCGGCGGAAATAAATCAGATGGAAAAGTCAGCCCCATCGTCGACCAGCTTGCGAATCCGAACAATGCGAAGCAAATGAATCCAAGCGACGCAAATGGATTCGAAATAAGAGCGGCAGGAATACCAGCCAGCAGAGGAATACAGCTTATGACGCAAACCCACTTGCGCGCCCGCATCACCGGTATCCCGCGCTTTACCAGCGCCCCTGACGCAAGTCCCCCGGCAAAATTCCCCAAGTCCGCCGCAACGAAAGGAATCCAGGCAAAAATCGCAATCTGTTTCAAGCTGAAACCGCGCGTGTCGCTCAGATATTGGGGCAGCCAGAATACATAGAACCACCAAATCGGATCCGTCAATGATCTTCCAATCACGATCGCCCACGTCTCGCGCTCCTTCAAAATCGGCAGAGCATTTCGCAATGTTAATCGCTCATCGTGCGCCGCGTGCATCGGTCGCGTTGAAGATCGATACACATTTAGCCACAGGGCAAGCCAGATGAACCCGAGCAAGCCCGAAAATATAAACGCCGCGCGCCAGCCGAACTCGAGCGCGATCCAAGGGACGCTCAGTGCCGCCACGGCCCCGCCCACGCTCGACCCGCTGTCGAAAATCGCAACTGCAACGCTCCGTTCTTCAGCCGGAAAGAATTCTGCGACCGCCTTGCTCGCCCCCGGCCAGTTGACACCTTCGCCGATTCCCAAAAAGAACCGGAGCACGCTCAGCGATGCTGGCGAATTCACTAAACTCGTTGCCATGCTGACGAGCGACCACCAGACCACTGCAATCGACAGACCTAAACGCGTGCCGACAACGTCAAGAAAGATTCCTCCCACCAACCACATCCCCGCGTACGCGATTTGGAACGCACCAAAAATACTCGATAACTGGCTATGGCTCAGATGGAATTCCCGCGTAATAACAGGAGCGAGAACCGAAAGCGTCTGCCGGTTAATGTAGTTGATCGCCGTCGAACAGAACAGCGTCCACACGACCCACCACCGGCCTCGGCTCCGTTTCGCCCCAAGATGAGCGCCAGAGCGTTGCTCCGAAATCATCACCTGCTGTCTGCCGCGAGAGAAGCAGCGTTCCGGCTCGTCGACAGCAACGACGCCGACTCTCGATCTAGATAAACGTTTGCATCGGGATGATTCTGCACGAGCGACGCCGGGCACGTTTCCGAAATCGGCCCTTCAAGTGCACCGCGAACAGCTTCAGCCTTCCGGCGATCCGGCACCGCGCACACCCACGCCTCGGCGCGGAATAAGCCCGAACAGGTTACGGTCAATGCTTCCGCCGGTACCGATTCAATATCTTTGAAATGTCCTTCCCCAGCCTGCTGGCGTCTGCATCTCTCATCGAGCGTTACTCGTTTCACCGTTGCCGGATCGTTGAAATCCGCCACGTGCGGATCGTTGAACGCGATGTGCCCGTTTTCACCAAAACCGACAAATGCAAGATCGATTGGTGCCTTGTTCAAGAGCCGTGAATACCGCTCGATCTCAGCATCCAAATCGGTAGCATCGCCAGCCAAGTAGTTTGCCTTCGCGGGATGAACCTTGTCTTCAACACGCGTCTTGATCCAGCGCCGGAAACTTGCCGCATGACCGGCCTTCATCCCTGCATACTCATCCATGTGAAAAATCTCGACAGCGCTCCAATTCACATCCTTCTTGACCAACTCCTCGATCAAAGCCAATTGCGAATTCCCAGTCGCAACAATCACACGCGCGCGCCCACGCCGCTCGATCCCACTCTTGATCAGCGCCGCAGCTTTTTCAGCCGCAGCATTTCCTAGAGCTGCCGGCGACTCAAAAACGTGCACTCGCGCCTTTCCAGAAACAAATTCGGTCGACTGCGCCGAGTTCGACATGTCACGAATTATAGACTGGAACCAAATCGCCGCCTATGTCAGTTCTTGAATCTCACCCAAATACACTCGACCGTAGAGAGCTCTTAAAGAAAGTCAGTGCCGCGGTATTTGCCACCTCCGCGGCTGCCCTCCCGGCTCGTTCATATTCCAGAATTCTCGGTGCAAACGATCGCATACGCCTCGCTCAGCTCGGCTGCGGTGGTCGGAGCCAGGGCCACGTGCATATGGTCCATATGGCATCCAGGCGCACACCCCTCGAAGTTGTCGCCGTTTGTGATATCTGGAGTCTCGCTCGTGAGCGCCGTGCCGCTCAAGTAAAAGACTTATTCGGGACGGATCCGCAAACCTTCAAGTATTCCGAACAAATGCTGGCCCGTAACGACATTGACGGAGTCATGATCGCGACCGGCGATCATCAACACGCCAAACTTTGTATCGAGGTTGTTCAAGCGGGCAAAGATTGTTACGTTGAAAAGCCATTCGCAAACGTGCTTGACGAAGGCAAAGCGGCGCGTGCGGCGGTGAAAGCATCGAAGCAGGTCGTCCAGATGGGTACGCAGCATCGGAGCCAGCCATACCCGTTAGCCGTGCGCGACATCATCCAATCCGGCCGCATCGGCCAAGTTGCCAGAATTACCCAAGAATGGAACGTGAATCAGCCTCGCTGGCGCCACATTCCGGGAATCGATGATGGCACGCACCCGACCCTTCTAAAAGAGGAGGACACCGACTGGCAACGCTGGCTTCTGGGAAAACCGAATCGGCCCTTCGACCCACACGTCTATCTCGAATTCCGCCTATACCGCGATTTTTCGGCCGGCATCTTCGATCAATGGCTAAGTCACGGAGCCGATCTGGTTCATCTCTGGATGGATGAAACACACCCCGTTAGCGCGACAGCCACAGGAGGCATCTTGACCTGGAAAGACGGCCGCGAAAACCCGGACAATGCGACAGTCTCGTTCACTTATCCGAAGGGATTTCTCTATACCTATTCGACCACGTTCTCAAACAGCTATCGCAGCTTCAGTCGCATTCAAGGCCGCGACGGCACCATCGAAAATTACGGCGGTGAAGGCGCTTCGCTATTTCTCATAACCAAAGAAGGCGGCGCTCACGAATTCGATCCGGAATCCAATTCGGGACCGCGCTACACCGCGCCGCCCGGAATTGGTCCAGCTCAGGATCGGGCCGAAATTGTGCGTGTTCCCGGAGCGCCACAGCCCGATTCCCTCGGCCCGGATGATGATGATCTCGGCCACTTAATGAACTGGCTGAACGCCATGCGGGATCGCAAGCAACCTAACGCGACGGTTGACCATGGATTCTCGCATTCGATTGCGTGTATCATGGCGGCTCAATCCTACTGGTCCGGAAAGCGCCTCTACTGGGATCGGTCTTCAGAAGAAATCGTGGATCACGCGGTATAAATTCGCCTTCAGCCCTCGAGTCCATCGGTTACACTGCGTTGAAGTAACGTTCAATGGCTTTAACAGCGAATCACGTACGTCTGTTCTCTGCATTACTGTTCGCCGGTACGCTCCTGGCACAAGACCCGACTGGCATCATCGAAGGTCAAATCACCGATCCCTCTGCGGCCAGTGTCCCAGGGGCGAGCGTTACCGCCACGAATAACAGCACGGGAATTGTGGCAACAGAGCGTTCTGCTCAAGATGGCACGTTTCACTTTTCCTCGCTTCCCGTCGGCGAATACAATCTGCACGTCACTGCGCAAGGGTTTGCAGCGTTTGACCAGCTCCATATTCGGGTTGACGTCGATCGTCGCGTTCGTATTCCCATCTCGCTTCAGATTGCGTCTCGCACTACGCAACTCGATGTCGCCGAAACCGGAGCAACTGTCGATGTCAGTTCTACGCTTGGCAATGTTGTCTCCTCGCGGGAAGCAACCGATCTTCCTCTAAACGGCCGCAATTTAACGCAGCTCGGACTCCTGCAGCCCGGTGTCGCTCCCATGACCTTCGGTCTGCTCCAAGCCGGCGGTATTCTCCGAAGCGGTCAAGCCTATGCCGTGAATGGCGAACCGCCTGAGGCGAACAATTATCTGCTCGATGGCGTTACGAACGTCGATAGCGTGAACGGCGGATTCGCACTGCGTACGCCCGTCGATGCGGTCAGCGAATTCCGCATTCTCACCTCCAACGCCTCAGCCGAGTATGGCCAAACAAGCGGCGCCACAACCACCGTCATCACGAAATCCGGAGGCAATTCGTTTCACGGCGACGTGTACGATTTCCTGCGCAACAACGCATTCGATGCGCGCAATTTTTTCGCGGCCACCACCGAACCACTTCACCAGAACCAATTCGGCGCCACCTTCGGCGGCCCGATTCGACACAACAAAGATTTCTTCTTCCTCTACTACGAAGGCCAGCGCAACCGCCAAGGCGAAACTGAAGCCGCTATAGTGCCCACTGCGGCCGAGCGCAGTGGCAATTTCTCCGCGCTTGTCGATCCCAGCACCGGTCAGCATAAGCCCCTGATCAATGAGTTCACCGGTCAAGAATTCCCCGGCGACCGAATACCGCCATTTCTCTTGAACCCCATTGCGCTCGCGGCAGAAAACCTGTATCCGCTCCCGAATATCGACCCCGGGCTCTTCTCCTCCACGCAAATCTCAACCGACAACTACGACCAGGGCGGCTTCCGCTTGGATCATTATTTCGGAGCCGGCGATCAGCTCTTCGCGAGATACGCGAGTTCTTATCTCGAAACGCTCGATCCGCTTCCCATCAATGGCTCAAACGTGCCGGGCTTTCCCGTTTCAGATTCCATTACCACCAACTCGGCCACAGTTTCCGAGGTTCACACGTTCTCGCCGCGAACCGTCCAAACCGTACGCGCTGCCTTTTTCCGAAATGTCTTTCGTTACGAGGAGGCACAGAATCACACGCCTGCTAGCCAGTTTGGATTTCAATACGCGCCGACACTTGCCGTGTCCGAAGGCGTGCCTTACATGATCGTCAGCGGGTATGCGGATATCGGGAATCCTATCGTCGGCCCGCAAAACACATCTCAAAACGATTACCAGGGCTACTATTCGTTAGCCACTACTCGGGGCGCACACAATCTAAAGTTCGGCGCCGATCTCGACCGCCAGCAAATCAATGCTCTGCTGGGGATTGCTACGAACGGCTTCTTTGTCTTTGCTCCTTTCCCTGTGAACGACTCATTCGCAAGTTTTCTTCTCGGGCAACCGGTGCAGTTTTTTCAAGGAGGCGGAGATTTCAGCCGGGGGCTCCGCAAATGGATTGTTGCCGGTTACGGCCAGGATGAATGGCGTGTCACTCGCAACCTCACGCTGACCTACGGTCTCAGATATGAAATCAATACTCCGTACACCGAGATTCGCAATCGTCTGAATGCATGGGCTCCCGGGCAAACCTCTCACGTGATGCCCAATGCACCCACAGGACTTCTGTTTCCAGGCGACCCCGGCGTTCCCGCCGGAATAGCGACCGTCGACTATCACGAATTCATGCCGCGCGTTGGTTTTGCTTGGGATCCTTTCGGCAAAGCTCATACTTCGATTCGCGCTGGATATGGCATCTTCTATGACGGTTACACAAACGGCACGGGCGGGCCGCTCCAGGCCGCCGCCAGCGCTCTGCCTTGGACCGAAGCCTTTCAACTCCCCGGACCCGGCCTCAATTTCGCCGATCCGTATAATGGCCAAACGCCGCCGTTCATATCGCAAACATTCGTCCGCCCCGCAACCATTCTCACCGTCCAATCCGGCATGCTCCCTCCCTATTCGCAGCACTGGGATTTTTCCATCGAGCAAGTTCTCGGAAGCGCATATCTGCTTGATGTCCGATACGTCGGAAACAAAGGCACTCACCTACCGCGCTTCATCGAAGCGAATCCGGCAATCTACGGTCCAGGCGCCACGCAAGGTAACGCAGATCAGCGGCGCGAATACGCTGACTGCTCGCCCGTTCTTGGTTCATGCGCATTCGGATCGGTTGGTCTGATCGCCGACAACAACAGCTCGACGTATCACGCGTTGCAGGTTGCGTTTTCGCGCCAATACACAAACGGTCTCGCGTTCTTAGCTTCTTATTGGTGGTCGAAGAGCCTCGATTATGTCTCTTCACTCAACATCTCCGGCTCGGCGCCTACCCTTGTTGCAGGCGAAAACGATCTCCCGCAGAATCCGTTCGATCTTCGCGCGGAGCACGGTCCTTCGCTGTTCGATGCCAAGCATCGTTTCGTCTTCAGCGGGAGCTACGCCCTGCCGGTATGGCAAACTGCGCCGCGCTACGTTGGATGGCTTCTCAATAGATGGCAAGTAAATACAATCGCGAGCCTGTCTTCCGGTACTCCATTCACCATCTATGACAGCGCAAACGTGTCGTTGCAGGGCTCCGCTCCCGAAATCACTGGCTTCTATTCCAGCCGTCCTGATCTCATCTCTGATCCGAACGTAGGTCCGCATACTCCAAGTCAATGGATCAGCCGTTCCGCGTTTCTCCAGCTCAATCCAGTAACGCAAGCCGGCCAATTCGGCACCGAAGGCCGCAACGCAACCCGAGGCCCTGGTATCGAGCAAGTCGATTTCTCGCTATTTAAGAGCTTTGCTGTTACGGAGAATTTTCGCGCCCAGTTTCGCGCTGAATGTTTTAACTGTCTCAATCACCCGAATTTCGGATTACCGGAAAACGACATCGAATCTCCCGAGTTCGGGCATATCCTCCAAGCCAATCCACCACGCCTGCTCCAGCTCGCTCTAAAGTTTCTGTTTTAAGGTCGCCCGCCGGTTTCACTGCGGCAAGCTGGCCGCCAAAACGAAAACGAGCGGTGCGTTCCAATTTATCGCGACTTCGTTGCACGCGTACGCACCTCTTTCATCCACGTACATCTTCCCGGGAGGCAAGTCTGCGCTGAGCAGCTTCTTCATGTAACTGTCCTGCCGTCCTCGATTCGGACCGCCCGCCATCAGACCCGGCCAGGGCAGGTCCAAACCGTCCGCTGCGCTCGGCCGGTGATGCGGATGACGAAATGCGTTCTCTCCCACTTGCGTCACCCACGAAAGTGAAAACGGGTTCCTGCCGAGCAGATAATGCAAATTCTCGATCGCGGCTTCGGCATAGAGCCGGCTCGGCTGGAGCCGGTCTGCGATCAGAAGCTGCATCCCGTAATTTGCGGCAACGCTGTTCGACCCCCAAATGTAATCAGTCCGCGTTAGCGAAATACGACATGCATGACGCCTCGTGCGCTCTGCGATCCGGTCCGCGACTTCGATAGACCGTTGCCGAATCGCGTTCCTCGCGTTCGCTTTCTTTCCGTTGCCCAGAACATATGCCCACAAGGCCAGCGGCGCGACCATAGACCACGAGGGCGGACCCGCCGGTCGAATCGTATCCAGATACTCGCGACAATGCTGTAAAAAATATTCTTCATACTGACGCTCTCCTGTTGTTCGCAGTAACTCGGCGGCTGCCCACAATTGTTCATCACCGCATTTCGCATCGCCGTATTCTCCTGTCGTAATCCCGTGCGGATTTCGAAACGTCACATCCGGATTCCATCCAAGCCACAGCCAAGCCCTCTCGGCTGCGGCGAGACAACGCCGGGAATATGCCCTATTGAAGCTCCGATAGACGCGAGCTGCGATCGCCATGACTGCCGCAAAATCCCCCGTTGCGCAAGAACTCTTGAACGGTTTCCGCCCGGTTCCAATGACGTAGCTCACCAGCGTATCTTTCTCGGGCATAATGAAGCCGCAAAAATGAGTGCTGGTTTGCTTGTGCCAAACGCCTCCGTCCGTGTCTTGCATCGTCAGCATCCAATCGAGATTCCAGCGAATCTCGTTCAGAATGTCAGGCGTGCCGTTGCCCGACTCAGGAATATGCAGACTGATCTTCTTGACTCGATCTCCGTACAATTCCCATGCCCAAAGCAGAGTGCCGGTGCTGATCCCCGAATTCACTACATAACGTCCGTAATCTCCCGCGTCATGCCACCCGCCGCTCGAGACGTGCGTGCCGATTTTTCCGGATGAAGCCTCGTATGCTCCCTCGAGGTGACACGGCGCGTGTTTGTATGCTGGGAACTCCGGCCCCAGATCGACCGCCGTCCCACAGCGCTGGCCATAATAGGACCGCATCGCCAAGTAATACGGACGCATGAACACGTTGCGCCCGACATCAAAATTCCAACTGCGCCCCACGCCCGCTACGTCCAAATAAAATCGGCCGGTCTCGGCGAGTGATGTGAAATCCGCGGATTGAACACGGTCGCCCGAATCTGGGTCAAAAACAGGATCATTCAACGCTCCTCGAAACGCAACCGACTGGTCGCGCGTTCTGCGAATCACGAAAGTGCCTGAAGATTTGCCCTGGCCGGTCGAGCCAATTACGATGGCGATCTTCGGTAAATCAGGCAGATAGCCGGCCTGATCCAGGCTGATTTGTTTCGTCGCGCCTTCTTCCATCTGCGCCGCAATCGCGCCGGATGCCAGAATGAGCGGCACACAAAACGCGAGTACCGGGCGCATGCCGCGTCAGGACCGCAGAAGTTCTTCTACCGCTCGGTGCGCCTGGTCTATTGCGCAGTCGGTGTACGCGTAAGCTCCAGCGTCAGAATTCGCAATCGTAATTCTTCCAAAAGGCTGACGCGCAATCACGCACGGCTGTTCCCCGCCTTCTAACCAAAATTTGTCCCACAACGAGTTGTATTCGTAAGCGTAGCCATGCGGCCATCGGTTCACGGTAATCGCGGCAATATCTCGCGCTGGATCGAACCCACCTTCGTCCAACGTTCGCGCCATCTGATCGCGAATCTTTCGCTCGAAGGTCTCAAAAGAAGTTCCGAACAGCTCGATTCGCCCCGCGCGATGTTGCTCTCGTGACGGCAGGCCCGGACGAGTCGGGACCCGCTGCATGTGTACCACGATCGATTCCTCGGGACTGCGCGGGCATTTGTAGCTTCCAATGCTGACTGGCAGGTCTATATTCATCTCGCTATGGAAACTGCCCGGCGCATATATCGAGCTGACGCCCAGCTTCTCGAAAGCCCTCCAGTTCCGAATGACAACATTCGTATAAACCAGCGGAACTTTGGTGGCCGAAGCAAGCGCCTTCTTCTGCCCATCAGGCAGCTCCTGACAGATATATGGAATCATCACGTGCCAACAAGCCAGAATGCAGTTCTTCGCGCGAACGCGTTCGAGGTTTCCAAAACGAACGTACGTAACTTCCACACCCTTGGATAAATCGGCTGCGCCGCGCTCGTGCTGGACTCGAACCACCGTGCTGTTCAACCGAATGCGTACGAGTGACGTCCTCCTGTCAAGCGCCGCATAATTCGTACGCGCCGTGACGACATCGAGCGCGTCTTTTCCAGGCACAGCTTCCGGAATCAGCCTGCGCACGAGCAGTCGGGCAATCGATGAATTTCCGTCCGGGAAGTGATAGAAGTAGCGCTCCGCTTCTTCGCTGCGAATTGCGTCACGATTCTGACCGGGACCCGGCTTGGGATCGAGCTTCATCCCACTGAAGCCCGGATACCCGAGCCCCCATGCGTCCTGTGCCGAAACGGCATCGATGCCCAGCCCGAACCACCCATAAGGTCGGGCCTGAAAATACCTCACAACGTCAGAATGCGCGCCCGCGGCTTCAGTCAGAAACTTCGCATAGCTCATCCGCGCCATGCGCGCCTTCTTCTCGTCCGAGGAGAGCCCTGGAAGGTAATCCTTCTGTTCCTCGTACAAACGCCGCAAATCCCGCTTCGCCGCTTCTGCGATCGGCGCCGCCTCGGAGAAAATCTTCCAGCGTTCGTCTGCCCTGTGCTTCGGTGCTGGATCGGCGTACCAGTCGGGCAGCGGTTCCCCAACCAGAACATCACGCCCGAATGTCTCCTTATCAAAAAACACCGCTGGGCTCAAGCCAAGCGAAGGATAGAGCTTGTGGTCGAACACTCGCTCCGTTGAAGAAACATCAATGCCGAGATCCTTAATCACCCCCTTCGCAACGCTGCTGTATGGTGACGGACTCTCAATTGAGAACGTGCCGCCATATCCAAGCAGCGTTCGGCCGGTCTGGTGAAATTCGTTTCGCTTCGCATGGCCGCCGAAATCATCGTGATTTTCCACAATCAGAATACTAGTGTTCGCCCCTGCCGCCTTCCGATAAAAGTATGCTGATGCGAGACCGCTGATCCCGCCGCCGACGATTACGAGATCGTATTCTTCGCCGGTGTCCGATGGCGTTCCAGCTTTCTGCCAAAACTCGTGATCACGGAGCGAGTGTGGAACCTTATAAATCTCATCATGATCGCCGCGCATGCCGGTCAGCACCGGAGGATAATAATCTGGGGCGCTTTCTGGCCGAGCATTCTGGTCGAATGCGCTTAGCGCCACGCCCGACGACATTGCCCCGATCGAAATCGCAACGCCGTTCAAAAAATCGCGGCGCGTGATCCGTCTGCGCATCCCAAGCTCGCGGTCCGAGAAGGACATCGACGGCTAGGCTACCACAGAGAATCGTGCCCCCAATACGTCACAATCGTGCTTTACTGGATTGCTGATGGCAAGCCCAGAACAGGAGCGGCTGGACGTTATCAGCAGCGCAATTGCCGGCCTACTCAAACGGCAGGACCAAATGGAACAGCGCCTCTCGCGTCTCGAAGAGAGGTTTGCTCCCGCGGCCGCTGTTCCCGCAGTCACCCCTCTCGTCGAATCAGCATCTACATCCGAGCCGCAAAATGAAATCCCTTCAGTAACTGCTACAAAGGAAATCTTTTCACCACCGAGACCAGCCGAAACGACACCGCCGCGCTCAGCGTTCGAAACCCGAGTTGGCCTAACACTGCTCAACCGCGTCGGAGTCATCACGCTCGTTTTAGGCGTCGCATTCTTTTTCAAATGGGCGGTCGATAACAACTGGATTGGCCCGAGAGGGCGTGTAATTCTCGGCATCCTCGCAGCACTTGCAGCTCTGGGCATTGCCGATTGGCTCTGGCGCAAAGGTCAACACGTCTTCGCGCAAGGCGTAACCGGTTTCGGTATCGGTATCTTCTTTCTCTCGATTTACGCCGCCTTCGGCTTTTATCATCTGATCCCGCAGGCCCTCGCCTTCTTGAGCCTTTTTGCGGGCGCCGCATTGTGCGTGGCATTATCCCTTCGCTACGGCTCGCAGGCCATCGCGGCGCTCGGGTTCTTCGGGGGTTATCTCACTCCGCTTCTGCTCAGCACTGGTGAAGACCACCCCTGGTTTCTCCTTAGTTACGTTCTCTTACTCGACATCGCAGCCGTGTTGCTCTCCGTGAAACGTCGCTGGCGAGGGCTCGAACTGCTCAGTTTCCTTGCAACCGTCATTTTGTATTCCGCATGGCTGACGAGTAAATTCCCCGCCGATAAAGAACGATTGGCCGGAACTCTTGCCCTTCTTGCCTACCTCTCTCTATACGCGCGAGTATCCCTCCGCGAACTATTTCTGCTCGGCCAATTCTTGGTCGCACTCGCCCTCGCAGATCTTTGGGCCAATTCCGCAGTCGCGTTTTTCGCGCTAAGCCTCATCCCGATCGCTGGCGGCCTCGCGTACTCTGAGTTTCGAAAGTTTCTCGTTCCGGTAAGCATCGCATTCGCCTCATTCTGGCTCGCTTTCGGAGCGTGGAGGAGCTTTACCCACCCAAACCCCAATGCTCTAACCTCATTCGCCGGTATCACGCTCGCGTTTCTGTTGTTCTTCGCATGGAACCTTTGGCATCTCAAGCTCCAGCGCCAGCCTCTCGCCTTTCAAAGCTTTTGGCTATGCGCCTCAAACCCGGCGATCTATTACGCCGTCGCCTACGCATTACTGAATCCCGATTACAGGCCCTGGCTCGGCCTACTGGCGGTTGCTGTAGCGGGTCTGTACATTGCCTCTGCGGCCTACTTCTACAGCACCGGCACACCTAGCGAACGCCCCGTCGACACGCGTCCAGTGATTCTGTCATTCGGAATCGCCATTTGCTTCCTCATTCTGGCGGTTCCCATTCAGTTCACAGGCTTTACCATCACCGTCGCGTGGTCGTTGCAAGCTGCCGCGCTCGCCTGGATCGCCGTCCGGTTCACAAGCCCTCGCCTCCAGTGGCTCGCGCTAAGTGTTTTTGCTTTCGCCGCGCTTCGTCTCATCGCAGTTGACGCCTGGATGTTCGCAAGCCATCAATCGTACGTCCTGCTCTGGAACTCGCGAATGCTGACGTTTGCGGTGGCTGCCGCAAGTCTTCTGTTCGCCTCGCGATGGTCTGTGCAAGTATCCCGCCCGATCGCGCTGGCCGAATACTTCGCCGGGCATCTCGCTCTCCTCTTCGGACTGACTCTCGAGATCATCGGGTGGGCTGAACGATCCATTGCGCCTCAAAATCTTCTTAGCGTCGAAACATTCGCCGTCTCGATTCTCTTCGCGATCTATGCAGTCATGTTGGTGAGCATCGGCGTGGGGACGCGCTCGGCTGTGAACCGCATTGCCGGCCTCGCCCTCATCGGCATTGTGATCGTCAAGCTGTATCTCTTTGATGTGTGGCAACTTCAGCGCGTCTACAGGATCTCCGCTTTTGTTGCACTCGGTGTTCTGTTGCTGGGTACTTCTTTCGTTTATTCCCACTGGCGGCAATTGATCGAGAAATGGTGGAAAGATGATGAAGCTCGTTATTAGTTTTCTTGTAGCGTCTTGCGTGCTCGCTCAGCGACCTCCACGCGCGAGGGATCTCCATGTTCCTTTCGACGGTACTCCCGGACCATTGAACGCAATCACTGATGTTGCGGGTGTGGAAGTTGGTCACACAACTCTGATCTCCGGGGAAGGTGCATTGCACGTGGGAAGCGGACCCATTCGCACAGGCGTCACTGCCGTTATACCGCGCGGCAAAAAGGACCTTCTTCCGGTTTTTGCCGGGTTTTTCGCGCAAAACGGCAACGGCGAGATGACCGGAACCATTTGGGTTGAAGAATCCGGCTTCGCCGAGGGTCCGATTCTGCTGACGAACACACACAGCGTAGGCATCGTTCGCGACGCGAGCATTAAATGGCAGGTCCGCCAAAAAGGAAAAAATTTCGATCCCGAGTCGATGTGGTCGCTGCCAATAGTCGCCGAAACTTGGGACGGCTATTTAAACGACATCAATGGATTCCATGTAAAGGACCAGCACGTCTTCGAAGCTCTCGATAGCGCGCGAGGCGGCTCGGTCCAGGAAGGTGCTGTCGGCGGCGGCACGGGCATGATTTGTTACGGTTTCAAAGGCGGAATCGGCACATCGTCCCGCAAACTTGATTCCAAAGCCGGCGGCTATACCGTCGGAGCCCTTGTGCAATGCAACTGCGGGCAGCGCGCATTCTTAACGATCGTTGGCGTTCCTGTAGGAAAGCAGATTCCGCAGGACGATCCTTGGGCGCGCAACCCGTCTTCAACGCGGCAAGATCTCGGTTCGATCATCATTCTTGTCGCGACTGACGCGCCTTTGCTTCCGCACCAGCTCAAACGTCTTGCTCGCCGCGCCACCATGGGCCTCGCTCGAACGGGCTCCATCTCAGGGAACGGCTCAGGAGATCTATTCCTCGCGTTTTCAACCGCCGCTCGCGTCACCAACACGCAAGGCGTCAATGATGTCCGCATGCTCGCGAACGACTCCATGGACCCGCTCTTTCAAGCGACCATCCAAGCCACCGAAGAAGCGATTGTGAACGCAATGGTCTCGGCCGGCACGATGACCGGTGTAGATGGACATCGCGTGATCGGATTGCCGCACGATCAACTCTTTCGGATCCTGAAAAAGTACAACCGATTGGCCCAGTAGCCTCGCGACTTGATGCGTCCGCGAACTGCAAATCCGGCAGTTGCCCGAGCCGGCTAGCGGGTCGAACGGGATATAGTGCGAATCTACCGCACCTACGGTTTTGCTTCCACTACCGGAACCAGCAGTGCCGAAGGGTGTTCGCGATCGTGGAGTATCGTATTCGTTGCCGGCGCACCGCGTGTCTCAAATTCAGGCGCACTGCTCGAATTCATGTTTCTATCGAAGCGCGGGAAATTACTGCTACTCACTTCCAGCCGCAACCGGTGACCCTGGCGAAACACGTTGCTAGTCGACCACAGGTCAATGTCGAATTTATAGATCTGGTCCGGCCTCATTAACTCGGGCGTGTCCTGCGAATTTCGGTACCGCGCCCGAATAATTCCCTCTGTGAGATTCTGTGCGAAGCCGTTCGGCCACACGTCTACAAGCTTCGCGGTGAAATCGGTGTCGACCGCGGACGATTTTGCATAGAGTTCCAGCTTCACCGGTCCTGTTACTTCGATATCTCGCGTAAACTCAGTCGTCGTATAAATGAGCACATCTTCGCGCGTCTCGACGGAACGCTGATCTTTCGGTCCGGGCGCGAGATGCTTTGAATCACAGCACAGCGGGCCGCCAGTCGTCGGAACAGGATGCGACGGATCGTAGACATAATGATCCGCTGCTTCGGAGTTGCTAGGCGCCTCTCGCGATAGCACTCCGTCCCCGCGCTCAGAATTTGCGCCTTTCGATGAATGCAGGAAGTACTTCGTCGAGTGAGCTCGCGCGACCGGCCAATCATCCTCGTCGCGCCACTCATTTGTGCCCATGACAAAAATCCTGACCGGCTTTCGCGCGAACCGGTTTTGAACGCCTTTGAAGAGATAGTCGTACCACTCGAGCGTGGCATCCGACTCGTCATACTCGGCAGCCTGCGATCCGAAATCAACATCGCCGATCTTGCGTCCGCCTCCCGCATGCCCGCCAATTACGACCAACAAATGCTGGCCGCGCCTTGCTGCTTCGGTGCCGCCGTTATGCTTAATCCCTTCGTAGTTCCGCAAAGAGCCGCCCAAGAAAATGTCGTACCAGGCGGCTATGTGCAAGGCCGGGACTGCGATCTCGGCCTCATGATCTTCAATAGACCAGCGCTTCCAGTAATCGTCGAAGCTGGGATGCGCCAACCAGTCGAGATAGTATGGCGCCAGAGCCTTCGCCGAATCGATCGAGCCAGGCTGCACGTTAAATAACGGATACTCGGATAGCGGCATCTTCCACGCGCCAACCATAGCGTTGGTATCGTTCTGCACGCGCCGGTTTAACGTATCTTGCGCCAGGCCCGATGTCCACGATTCGTTGAACCACTGCTCAAAGGCGCCCCCTTGATACGTCCAATTGCTGTGATAGTTGCTCGCGGTCACCTCCGGGCAGATTCCGGCAAGATGCGGCGGATGCGCAATGGCCGCGAGCATCTGTGTCGCGCCCACATATGACCCGCCCCACATACCAACTTTGCCGTTCGAATAAGGCAGCGCCGCGGCCCATTCCACGGTGTCAAAGCCATCTTCCGATTCATGCATAAACGGGTACCATTCGCCTTCCGACGTATAGCGCCCTCGCACGTCCTGAATGATCGCGACATAACCTGCAGCCGCCGCACGATATCCAAAATCCACACTCCCTGCTTTGTTGTACGGGGTTCTTTCGAGAAGAACGGGGAAGCGTCCGGCTTGTTTCGGCCGGTAAACATCGGCGTGCAAAATTGCGCCATCGCGCATTTTGACCTTGACGCCACGGTCAACCGTAACCTCGTTCGATGCCGCGCTCACCGCGGCAATTGGCGCAACCCAAAGAGCAAATCCCGTCACCATCAACGCTCGAAGACACATAGTGCGAATTTATCGCATCGGTTCGGGCGATCCAGTATGACCGCGCTACCCTCAAACATGCATCTCTACCGCTTCGCCGATCTCCGGGCAAAAAGCACACCTTACTTGGAGTTCGTCCGCACGCCCGATCTGAGTGCCGGCGTCTACCGACTCTCCGCCCACGCGGAAGACACTCAGGACCCTCACACGGAAGATGAAATCTACTACGTCGTTTCCGGACGTGCGCGTTTCACCGCAGGCACGCAAAATATTCCCGTATCGCCAGGCGATCTCCTTTTTGTACCCGCCAATGAGCGGCACCGTTTCCATGACATTCAAGAGGATTTGGAGGTGCTTGTCTTCTTTGCGCCCGCCGAAGGGTCTCGCGTCGCTCCAGCTTCAACCTGATTCTCTCCTGTTAAGCTGGCATTTATGTCCAAACAAGAAGAAGCCGGTCTGATTCTCAAACTTTACGAGTTGCGTCGTGATGAAACAATGCGCAAAGCACGCAATTGGTTTATCGTTGAATTCCATCCCAACTCACTTGAGGACTACACGAACGCCATGTTCAGCGAGAATAGCGCCTACCTGAGAATGGTCGCTACCTACTGGGAAATGGCTGCCGCTCTCGTCAACAACGGAGCCATCGATCTGAAGCTCTTCGATGAAACCAATGGCGAGCACTTTGTGGTGTTTGCCAAACTCGAACCCTTGTTACCTGCGATTCGCGCAGAGCACGGCGAGCAAGTTCTACGGAATCTCGAGAAGCTGATCGAGGATACCCCTAAATCTCGTCAACGGGTGGAATTTGTCCGCGAACGCATGAAGGCGATCCGCACGCGGTTCGTTGCAAGGCAAGCGACCACCGTCTAAGGACATAGAATCACCACCACAACACGCCTCAGGATTTTTTTAGGATTTCGACCACGGCGGCACGATACCGTTCATTCGCGCATAAGCCACTAACTGGCCCATGTGCTCGTTGGCATGCACAATGATCCGGAGGTACACACTATCGACCGTCGCTTCCCGGTTGAAAACCTTCACCTTGCGCTGAGCGTCATCAGGCTTTAATGTCGCGTGCGCCGTCTTGACCGCATCGAGCGAACGCTTTAGCCAATCGATCACGTCGGCCTTTGCAGTCACCGTCTTCTCCATTTCGCGCGACTTGAAATCAGGAGGCGTTTTCTCGCCTGCCACCCCCAACAGACCAAAGTTTGCGATCGTGATGTGCATGAACACTTCGCTCACAGAACGCACGCCCGCCGCGGGTCGCCACGCGAATTTATCAGCGGGAATCGCCTCGGCAAGTGCGGTCAGTTGCTTCGAAACGTGGTCCCACTCTCCGTCGTAGCCTTGAAACACGCCCGCATTTTGGGCCTGTAACGTTGCAGCACCCAAAATCATCGCAAGTAATAAATTCTTCACGAGATTCTCCTCCACGGCGCCAAACCGCCGCGCCATATTTAATTACGGCCGCTACTGCCTCAGCTCTAAAGGCGTAAACGAGATGCTGATATCTCCGCTAACCGGATGCGCCACCGCCAACACGCTAGGAAACCGCGGCAGCGCGATGCTGCTCGATTGCAGCTTCCCAGGATCGCCCGCGAATGAATCGGAGCCATCCCGCACCGCATAGTCGCGGATCCGCCCGTTATTATCGGTGCTGATTGTCAGAACCACCGCGTCCGCCCCAAGCTGCAGAGGAACCAGGTTTACGCCCGGCTGTTCCTCGTAAACAACAGGTACTTCGTAATTAACTGCACGGCTTGCAGTTCCGATCGTGAAAGCCAGAATTCCGAACAGGATAAAGCTCGACAGCAAGCCTCCTGTCGCGGGCAACGTCAACGGCTTCAGAATCTCATCCAGGCGAAATCTCCACTGTTTCCACATCGCCCGGAAACGCGAGCCGTTATTCTCCTCAACCGCTTTCCGCTCCCGGGATGCGATCACCCGCAGTTTTAGAGATAAACGGGTCGGGCACTTCGCCCCGCTTAGTTCTCCTGTCGCTGAACGCACTTTGGCAATTTGGTCGAAGTAAACCGAACAGGAGTCGCAGGCACGCAAATGAGCCGCAACTCGGGAGAAATCGCTGCCGCGCAGTCGTCCGTCTGTGTAAACCGTGCTCTGACGTTTTGCGCTAAAACAGGTCATGTGATTACCGCTCTTTCTACGATTCCTAAGTAAACGCCTCGGCGAAACCCGGATCAAGCCGTTGCGTCAGCTCCCGGCGCAGAGCTTCCCGCCCGCGCAAGATTCTAGATTTCACAGTGCCCAGCGACAACTGCAAAATCTCTCCAATTTCTTCATAACTCAAATTCTCAATGTCCCGAAGCACCACCGCCGTCCGGAAATCAGGATTAATTCTCCCCAGTGCCTCCTCAATGAGTGTGCGATTCTCACGATCCAATGCGCGCTCAAACGGCGAACGTCCGGGATCGGGCGCGCTTTCGAGCGAGCAGGGTCGCTCCGGGCCGCTCTCCATGCCCACCTCACGGCAACAATGGCGCGTAAACCAGCGATGATGATTATGCGCCTCATTCACCGCAATCCTATAAATCCACGTGCGCAGGCTGCTCTGTCCGCGAAACGACCCAATTCGCCGGAACACTTTCAAAAACACTTCCTGGACTACGTCGGAAGCGTCATTTTGGTTGCCCAGCAGTCGGTACACAATACTGAAGACGGGCTGTTGATAACGTGCAATGAGCTCCTCATAGGCGTCCTCGATCCCTGCCCGGAGCCCGCGCACGATCCGCGCATCTTCTTCCGAAATCGGTTCGTGCGTGCCTGCCAGGATCGACAACTTCCCGGGATTCATTAACAACGCCTTTCGCATCGCGGATTTATATTACTAAATTTTCACGCGACCAGCTATTCAAGTAGACACCGCCTGGAATCGCCGGGTTCCCGAATCGTTGCAAACCTGCTCGTAGTACGCCTCGTACTGCGGAATAATCAGATCGGTGCAAAACCGCGTCTGCGCAGTATTACGCGCCGCCGCCGCTATCCGGGCATGCAAGTCATCATCTGATAACAATTCCGTCAAACGCGCAGCCTGAGCCTCGATATTGCCAACCGGTTCCGTGAATCCATCAACGCCATGAGTGATCAGATCCGGAACGCCTCCCGCTCGCGTCGCCACCGGAGGCACCCCGCAAGCCATGGCCTCAAGCGCTGCCAGTCCGAATGCCTCCAGCTCGCTCGGCAAATGTAGCGCATGCATCCTGGGAATTAGCCGCTCCATATGATCCTGCTTGCCCAAAAACCGGATATGGCCATCCAGCCCCAATTCGCGTGCCAGTCGCTCAGCACTGCCCCGATCCGGACCGTCTCCCGCCATAATCAGTTCGGCATCCACATGCTCCCGCACTTTCGCCAGCGCATATACGCAATCCAGGACGCGCTTCACAGGGCGGAAATTCGAGATGTGCAAAATTCGTTTCTTTCCGCGACTGCGCGCCTCTTCATTGGGCCGGTACAGCGAGCAGTTCACGAAATTGTGGATCACCTGAATCGGCTGCTGGACACCAAAGAAATCCACCGTCCTCCGCCGCATGTATTCACTGATCGTTGTGATCCCGTCCGACCGCTCAATTGAGAACTTAGTAATCAAGAAGTACGACCGGTCCGCCCCGACCAAAGTGATATCGGTCCCATGCAGTGTAGTGATGAAAGGCAGCCGCCGCGAGGTCGTCATCTCCTGCGCCAAGAGCGCCGAGACCGAATGCGGAATCGCGTAATGCACGTGCAGGAGGTCGAGCCGGTACCGCTCGGCAACTTCAGCCATCCGCGAAGCAAGCGCCAGCGAATATGGCGGATAGCGGAACAGCGGATAGGTCGCAACGTCTACTTCGTGATAGTAGACATTCGGCGTGTCAGGGTCGAGCCGGATCGGATTGTCATAGCTGACGAAGTGAATCTCATGGCCGCGCTGGGCCAGTTCCATCCCCAGTTCGGTCGCGACAATCCCGCTGCCGCCATAAGTCGGATAACAGGTAATCCCGATCCGCATGCCTTCAGTATCTTCCCGACCCGAAAGGCTGTTGGGCGTTCGCAGGCAGGAGGAGTATTGCAGAGTCGTCGATTGGCCTAACGGCGCTGGCGGAAGAACCGATCGAGCAGAATTGCGGCTTCCGCGGCGAGCAGTCCTTCCTCAACCCGAACTCGGTGATTCAAAAGATCGGAATCGGCCAAGCGGAACTTGCTCCGGACGGCGCCGAAACGGAGATCCCGGGCTGCAAACACAAGGCGTTCCACGCGCGCTAGTACGATAGCCCCCGCACACATCGCACACGGCTCTATGGTCACGTACAACGTGCAGCCTGGAAGCCGGTAATTACGGAGACGGGATGAAGCCTGGCGCAAGGCTTCTATTTCGGCGTGGGCCGTGGGATCGGCGGTGAAAATAGACCGGTTATGGCCCCGACCGACGATTTCGCCCTCCAGAACGACCACCGCGCCAACTGGAACCTCTCCTTCGGCCTCCGCTTTTCGGGCGAGATCAAGGGCCTGCAACATGAGCGCTTCGTCAGACTGTAACCGGGGCTGAGTGAAACTTGATTGGAACAGGAGAAGGTGCTCCGTCCGTAACCTAAGATGAGGACCGGCACGAGCCGAGGCCTGCTCGGACAGCCGGTAAGGTTAGGGTACCCTAGCTTGAGGGAGCTCCATGTTTCGTTTCTTTTCACTCGCTTATAAGAACAGCATTCGCAATCGCCGCCGCAGCATTCTAACCATTTCAAGTATCGCGGTCTCGCTCTGTCTGTTGGGCGTGCTGATCGCGATCTACCATGCCATTTTCTATTCGCAGGCGACTCCTGGGGCTGCGATTCGGTTGGTGACTAGACATAAAGTGTCCCTCGCCCAACCACTTCCGGTTGCTTACGAGGAAAAGATTCGCAAAGTCCCTGGCGTCAAAGAGATCTCAGTCTGGAACTGGTTCGGGGGCACATATAAAGACAACCGCGATCCCAAGAATTTTTTTGCTCGGTTCGCGGTAGAACCGAAGGCATTCTTGACGATCCGCACCCAGATGGAAATGCCGGAAGATCAGCGTCACGCATTTATCACCGAGCGAAGGGCGTGCGTGGTATCGCGCGACTTGGCCGAGAAGCTGGGTTTCAAGCTTGGGGACCGCATCACGCTTAAAGGAGATATCTATCCGGTGGATCTCGAGTTGACTCTTCGCGGCATTTTCGATGATCCGGACGCGCAGCAGTCCTTATTTTTCAATATCGATTATTTAAGAGACGCGTTGCCGCTCGCCCGGCGCAACTGGAACGGCACTTACGCCATTCTTGCGGATAGTCCAGAGGACGTGCCGCGCATCGCGAAGGCGATAGACGACATGTTCGCGAACTCCAATCCGCCCACCAAAACGGAATCGGAACAGCAGTTCGCGCTGAGTTTTCTCTGGTTTCTGGGAAATATCAAAATGTATCTGCTGAGCATTTGTGCCGCCGTGACCTTCACGATTCTTCTGGTCTCCGGCAACACCATCGCGATGTCAGTTCGGGAGCGAATCAAAGAAGTCGGCGTCCTCAAAACGCTGGGTTTTACTAGCGACACGATTCTAGGAATCATCGTCGGAGAGGCAATCACGATCGCTTTAATCGGCGGTGTGATTGGACTGGGCTTGGCGGAGCTGCTTACGAGCGTTGTAGGAAAAGTGGGGCAGAACTTTGTTCAGCAATTACATGGGCTCACGATGACTCTCGTCCCGACTGCAATCGCATTGGGAATCGCGATTTTCATCGGACTGGTGAGCTCGTTCATTCCGGCTTGGAACGCGGCGCGAACGAACATATTGGATTCTCTGCGGTTCACCGGGTGAGGAGGCGTGTAGACTTGGCGATTCCAGTTTCGTATAACGTACGCAATTTAATTGTCCGGAAGGCGACGACGCTGATGACCGCCGCAGGAATCGCGATGACGGTTGCGGTGCTACTAGGAGTGATGGGGTTGGTTTCGGGTCTCCGATCGGCTCTCGAAGCCACGGGAGACCCATTGCACGTGCTCGTGATGCGAAAGGGCGGGAATGCGGAGCTGACTAGTTTATTGACTCAGCAACAATTCCAAATTGTTAAAAGCTTCCCAGGTATTGCTGTTGGGCGAGACGGGCAGCCGATGGCGTCGCTTGAGGTAGTAACGATTGTCAATTTGCCCACCGAGGCCCATCCAGAGGGAGAAAACGTGACGCTGCGCGGGCTGCCCCCGCGGGGAATCGAGATGCGTAACCTAAAGCTCGCTTCCGGACGCTGGTTTCAGCCGGGGCAACGCGAAGTTGTGGCGGGCAAGTCGATTGCGAACCGTTATCCGAACGTGCAAATCGGGAAGCAGTTGAGATTCGGAAAAGGATATTGGACGGTGGTCGGCGTAATGGATGCAGGCAGAAGCGCGGTCAATAGCGAGATTTTCGCGGATTCCAATCAGGTGGCTTCGGATTTCAACCGTTCGGATACTTTGAGCTCGGCTTTACTGCAGGCGACGGATGAAGTGACGGCCGGAGCGCTCAAGACATCACTTGAATCCGACCGGCGCTTGAATGTCACTGTGATGAGCGAGAAGGACTACTATGCTCTGCAAACAGTCTCGGCAACCCCGATCCGGTTTTTGGGAATATTCGTGTGCATCATCATGGCGGTCGGCAGTTGCTTTGCGGCGATGAATACGATGTACGCGGCCGTAGCAAGGCGGGCAAAAGAAGTCGGCACTTTGCGCGTGCTGGGATTTTCGAGAGGCAGTATACTCCTGAGTTTTCTGTTCGAATCGTTGCTGCTCTCCCTCATTGGAGGCGTCATCGCTTGCCTGGTTGTACTTCCGCTGAATAGTGTGACCACCGGGCTAGGCAATTTCATGACATTTAGCGAGACCAGTTTCAACTTTCGAATTGGGCCGGAGGTAATGGCGGCAGGTGTTCTCTTTGCGCTAGTTTTGGGCGCGATCGGAGGATTGTTGCCGGCGCGCCAAGCGGCTAAAAAGGAGATATTGACCGCGCTGCGCGAAATCTAGCGCGCCGGGGACGCAATTGTAAGCATGGCAACCGACCTTAAAGATCTTCGTATTGACCGGGCGGAAAGGCAAACCCGGGAATCGAAACCCGTTATTCAACTGATTGTGATCGCCGTCGTGCTCGTGTTCGCGGCTGTGGGCGGACTATTTGCCTATCAAAAGCTGAATGCTGCCGTTCCAGTACAGGTGGCGCAAGTGCAATCGCCGATGAACGTCTCTGATGCTGGCGAGCAGGTAATCTTAACGGCCACCGGATACATAGTTGCGCATCACAAGATCGAAGTGGCTTCCAAGGTGGTTGGCCGGGTGGCTTGGATCGGGGTCGAGAAGGGCGACAAAGTGAAGGCTGGCCAAGTATTGGTGCGGCTGGAAGATGACGAGTATCGCGCCCAAGTGCAGCAGGAGCAAGGGCAGCTCGCGAATCTACAGGCGAAATTAGAAGAGCTACAAAATGGCTCCCGCCCGGAAGAAATTTCCAAGGCGCGGGCCGATACAGAACAAGCGAAAGCGGATTTGGCCGACGCAGAGGCTTCGCTCGATCGGACGAAACAACTGGTAAGCGAAGGTGTGCTCGCAAAACAGGCCCTTGATGATGCACAAGCCAAGTACGATGGGGATCTGGCCAAAGTAGCGAGCCTCGAACGCTCGCAAGAGCTCGCCATCTTAGGGCCACGAAAAGAGGAGATTGCGCAGGTTCGAGGGCAGATTGAGCAAGCCCGCGGCGCGTTGGAATACGCGCAGACTCAGCTTGATAACACGATTATCAAGGCTCCCGTTACCGGAACAATTCTCGATCGAAACGTCGAAAAAGGTGAGTTTGTTACTAACGGATTCGTCGGTGACAAGGGCGCGAAGGGGTACTTAGTGACAATGGCGGATCTGAACGATTTGCAGGTAGAACTCGATATCAGTCAAAATGATTTTCCAAAGCTCGGCCCGCAGCAAAAAGGTATAGTCACAACGGACGCCTACCCAGACAGGAAGTATCAGGGATACGTCGAGGAGGTCTCTCCGGAAGCGGATCGCGCGAAGGCGACGGTTCAGGTAAAGGTAAAAGTCTTGAATCCTGATGAGTATCTGAGGCCGGACATGAACGCGACTGTATCTTTCTACAGCGACGTTAAGGCGCAGCCGGCGGCTGAAACCAAGCGGGTGATCGTGGTCCCACAAGGGGCAGTGCAAAATGGCGCCGTTTTCGTCGTTGTGAAAGGACATGCCAAGAAACGGGCGGTGACGACGGGCGGGGCATCGGGAAAAGGAGTGCTCATTGAGAACGGATTGGTTGGCGGCGAGGATGTGGTTGTCAGCCCGCCCGCGGATTTGAAAGATGGACAGAGAGTGGAGGTCAAGAAATAACTGCATGGAGGAGCACAGGTGAGCGATACGATCATAAAGACCCGCAAGCTGAGCAAAGAATTCGTTCGTGATGAGTTTCACGTCATCGCGCTCGAGGACGTGGATCTCGAGATTCGCAAGGGTGATTTTATTGCGCTGATGGGACCTTCCGGATCCGGAAAATCCACGCTGCTTCACCTGATCGCTGCGATGGACAAACCGACCGCCGGGGAAATCGAAGTCCTGGACACGAAACTCCGAAATCTCAGTGAAAAGCAAGTTGCGCATTGGCGGAACGAGCACATCGGGTTCATCTTCCAATCCTTCAATCTGATTCCGGTTTTGACAGCTCTCGAAAACGTGGAGCTTCCGCTAAAGCTGACGCGGCTCGGCAAAAAGGAGCGCATCCAGCATGCGGAGACAGCGTTACGCCTGGTTGGGCTCGAAGATCGATTGCATCATTTGCCAAAACAGCTTTCTGGCGGGCAGGAGCAGCGCGTAGCAATCGCGCGGGCGATTGTGACGGATCCGGCTCTCATCTTGGCAGACGAACCAACCGGTAACCTCGATGCTGCGGCCGCTGAGGATGTACTGACAATGTTGTCGCGCCTGAATCGTGAATTCGGCAAGACAGTTGTGATCGTGACGCACGATCCTCATGCGGCGAAATTTGCGCGCACTGTGCGGCACCTCGAGAAAGGTCAGCTCCTTCCCGAGGGCACGCTTCCGGCAGATTGGGCCTCGCCGATGAGCGCGAGGCGCTAATGCCTGAAGTGCCGCACGCCAGTGAAAACCATCGCTAGGTTCAGCCGGTTCGCTGCCTCAGTCACCTCTCGATCGCGAACCGAGCCGCCGGGCTGGATGACCGCTGTAATGCCGTGTTTTGCAGCTTCTTCCACTCCGTCTGGAAAAGGGAAGAAAGCATCGGAAGCGAGAACCGTTCCAGCAAGAGGAAGAATTGCCTTCATGGCTCCGGCCTTGACGCTATCAACGCGGCTCATCTGTCCTGCGCCCACGCTGACGGTCTGACCGGGCAGCGCGTACACAATTGCATTCGATTTGACATGTTTGCACACGGTCCAGGCGAATATCAGCGCTTCCCTTTCTAGCGCCGTCGGATGGCGATCCGTCTTTACCTGAAGCGCCGAAATGTCAAGCCTCGCATCATCCGCAGTTTGCGCAAGCAATCCGCCCGAAATCGATTTGATGACGAGCTCCGAATCATGCAGTGTATTCACAGCGACTAAGCGCAGATTCTTTTTTGCAGTCAAAACAGCGATCGCTTCTTGCGAGAAGGCCGGAGCCGCGATTGCCTCGACGAATAGCTTTGAAACCTCCCCGGCGGTTTCCTGATCGAGTTCGCGGTTGAAGGCGAGCACACCGCCAAAAGCGGAGACGGGATCGGCTTCGAACGCTTTCCGATACGCGTCTGCAAGCGTGGGCTGCTCGGCGCAACCGCACGGATTCGTGTGCTTGATGATAACGGCGGCAGGTGATTCGAACTCTTGGACGAGCTGCCACGCTGCATCCAGATCGACGAGATTGTTGTAAGACAGCTCTTTGCCGTGGAGCTGCTTCGCGCCGGCTACGCCGGCATCGTGAAGAGCGTATAACGCCGCCTTTTGGTGCGGATTCTCTCCATAGCGGAGAGCGGCGGTACGAGGCGCTGAAATTTCGAGCGTGCCGGGAAGCTCGTCCGATTTCAGATCTTTGCCTTCGGCATCGATGTGAAGCAGTCGCGCGGAAACTGCCTGGTCGTACGCCGCGGTATGTGTGAATGCCTGCTGGGCAAGGCCCCAGTGAGTAGCAAAACTGAGCGTGCCGGAGTTTGCTTCGAGTTCGCGAGAAATGGATTCATACTGATCCGGCGAAACAATGACGGCGACATCCTGGAAATTCTTCGCCGCGGCGCGAATCATCGTGGGACCACCGATGTCGATATTCTCGATGAGCTCCTCGCGGCTAACTCCGGGCTTATTGGAAAATTTCGAAAATTCGTAGAGGTTCACCACGACCATTTGAATAGGAGCTATGCCGTGTTCCGTCAGCGCTTGCGAGTGCTCCGGTTTAGCGCGAACGGCGAGAATGCCCGCTGCAATTCGGGGATGGATCGTCTTGACTCGTCCCTCTAATATCTCGGGAAAGCCAGTGATTTCCGATACATCGCGCACCGGAATCTGGTTGTCCCGAAGCAGCTTAGCGGTCCCGCCGGTCGAGATCAGCTCAACACCCAGACGGTGAAGAACTCGGGCGAAAGGAACAATTCCCGTCTTATCCGTAACGCTGAGCAAAGCACGCTCGATCCGTGGCATAAAAAACATTTTTGCAGAGGCCGGCTGGTTTCTAACAATTTCCGAAGCAACAGCTACGGCGTTCGCATCTGCATCTCAAAGGAGTGTCGGTTGATGATCCTAGTAACGGGAGCCACGGGAAATATTGGCCGTGAGGTTGTGATTGAGCTCGGCAGGCGTGGTGTCCCGTTCCGGGCTTTGCTTCGTGACCCGGATAACCGGAGCTTACTTCCCGGCAGCGTTCAGACAGTCGAGGGCGATTTCGCGAAACCTGAGACGCTAGAGCGGGCTCTCGAAGGCATCGATCACGCTTTTCTTGTGACGCCGTCTTCAGAAGTAAGCGCCGAGCTAGAAAACAACTTTATTAAGGCAGCTAGCCAGGCGGGCGTCCATCATATTGTCAAGCTTTCCGTCATGGGCGCGGACTTGCACTCCACTTGTAGATTCATGAGATTCCATCGCGAGATCGAAATCGAACTGGAACACTCAGGTGTTGGCTGGACGCATCTCCGGCCGAATCTTTTTATGCAGATGACGCTCGCATACAAGTCAACCATTGCTTCGCAAGGCGCGATTTTTGCGCCGGCAGCCGATAGCCGCATCAGCATGGTTGACGTTCGTGACATTGCCGCAGTGGCCGTTACCGCTCTTACCGAGCCAGGCCATGTAAGCAAGAGTTATGTGATCACCGGGCCCGAAGCGTTGACGTACAACGATGTTGCGCAATATCTGTCTAACGCGCTTGGTACGCCAGTGCGTTTCGTAAACATCCCGCACAACGTAGCAAAAGACAGCATGCTTCAAATGCGGATTTCCCCTTGGCGGGCCGACGGAGTTATCGAACTGAACGAGCTCTATAAGCGCGGGGAAGGCGCGGCGGTCACGGAGGCAGTCCGAGCTGTGGGAAGAAAAGAACCAATAGCATTCGCGCAATTTGCGCGCGATTTTGCCGAGGCGTTTACGACGGGAATAGCCGCATCAACAACGGCAGCCGCCGGAACTCGCGGCTAAACCGTCAGTGCGCTTGCGGAAACCCGAGATCCACTTTACTAGTGCTCGGATCGGGCCAGCGGCTTGTGACGACCTTTGCTCTGGTGTAAAACTGGATTCCCTCTGGGCCGTACATGTGCAGATCGCCGAACAGCGACGCCTTCCAGCCTCCAAAACTGTAATAAGCCATCGGAACCGGAATGGGCACGTTGACACCGACCATACCGACCTCCACATCGAACTGAAACTGGCGAACGGCGCCACCATCCCGCGTGAAAATGGCTATCCCGTTACCGTAGGGGTTATCATGGATGATTCGTAGTGCTTCTTCATAGCTTTCGACGCGCACAACGCTCAGCACTGGGCCGAAAATTTCGTCGTCGTAGCAGCGCATGCGGGGCTTCACGTTATCGAGCAGTGACGGAGCGAGGAAAAAACCTGAGCGCTTGCTGACCTGATCGCGGCGCCCATCCACCGCAAGCGTAGCTCCTTCCGATGCAGCGCAATCGAGATAAGAGGCCACCCGATCGCGATGCTCGCGGGTGATGAGCGGACCCATTTCATTACCTTCCTCCAGCCCCGGTCCGACTCTGATACGCGCCATTCGCTCCTGAATCGCGTCAATAAGTGGGTCTGCTACGTTGCCAACCGCCACGACGACCGAAACTGCCATGCATCGCTCGCCTGCCGATCCATAGCCCGCCGAGACAGCAGCGTCCGCTGCCATACCTATATCCGCATCCGGCAAAACGAGCATGTGATTCTTGGCGCCCCCGAGAGCCTGAACACGTTTCCCGTGGCGGGTTGCGGTCTCGTAGATCAATTTCGCGACCGGCGTCGAGCCGACAAAGCTCACGGCTTTAATGTCGGGATGCTCCAGCAAGCGATCGACGGCTACGCGATCGCCTTGAACAACGTTGAAAACTCCGTCCGGCACCCCTGCGCGCTGCAGCAGCTCGGCAATAAGCAGACTAGCCGACGGATCTTTCTCTGACGGCTTCAAAACGAATGTGTTTCCGCATGCGATGGCATTCGCGAACATCCACATAGGCACCATCGCCGGAAAATTAAAAGGCGTGATGCCCGCGACGACGCCGAGCGGCTGTCGAATCTGGTAGACGTCGACCCCGCGGCTCACCTGTTCAGAAAAGCCGCCCTTTAGAAGATGTGGAACTCCACAGGCGAATTCAATATTTTCAAGCCCGCGAGCGACTTCGCCCATCGCGTCAGTAAGTGTTTTTCCGTGCTCGGCCGTGAGGAGCTCTGCAATTTTCGCCCGGTTGCTATGAATGAGCTCGCGCGACCGAAACATGATTTCCGCCCGGCGCGAAAGAGGCGTGGCGCGCCAGCCTTCGAAGGCATCTTTAGCAGCGGAAACGGCTTGATCTACTTCTTCACTGCTGGCAAACTGCACAATCGCCTGTTCCTCGCCGGTTGCGGGATTCCACACTATCCCGGAACGGGCGGAATTTGATTCCACAAGCTTTCCGCCAATCCAGTGCGTCACATTTCGCAAAGTTACTGGAACATCAACGACGGGCATAAACTATCTCTCTATTTTCTATTCGTCTCGCTCAAAATCCAAGAAACTGTTTTACTGGCAAGCCGGTCCAGCGCCGCCACCGACAATTCAATGTACTCCTCTTTTGTGTCCTCGATTTTGTTGTGGCTAATCCCCCCGAGCGACTGGACAAACATCATAACGGTGGGAATGCCGGAGCGGCTTACTTCAGCGGCGTCGTGTAAGGGGCCGCTCGGTAAGCGCGGAGCATCGCCGGCGCTTTCGGAAATAGCTTCCGCGCAAAGGCGAATGAGAGTGGGGTGAAAGGGTACAGGCTCGATACTCCAAATGCGAGACCATTCGACCGTACATTTCTCCTCGCGCGCGAAGCGCTCACTGGCTTCACGCGCCTCCCGATGCATGCTCGCGAGGATACCGGCGTCAAGGTCGCGTTGATCGAGCGCCATCTCGCACCGGCCGACGACAGCAGTTACGATTCCCGGAAATGTTTTGAGGCTGCCCACTGTGCACACGGCATCGGAATGCTTCTTCGCAATCGGACGGATTTCGAGCGCCAGTTTGGCAGCAGCCGCTAACGCATCGCGACGCGCATTCATCGGCGTCGATCCGGAATGCGCCTCTTGCCCATGGAAGGTTACCAAGTGCCGTTCGACTCCTTTTGTGCCGAGAACGACTGCGAGCGGTCGCTCCATGCGCTCTAAAACAGGACCCTGTTCAATGTGAAGTTCGAGATACGCGGCAGCGTGTTCGCGTTCACGGCCCGCATCTCCGATGTCGTCAATTTCTACTCCACAGCGCCGCAGAGCATCTTCGAGCTTAATGCCATCTTTATCTGTGCGCGTGCGATCGGCTTCAATACTGTGCGTACCGGCAAACGCGGAAGATCCGAACAGGCTGCGACCAAAACGGGCGCCCTCTTCATCCGCCCAGTCCACCATACGGATCGTCACGGGTGGTCGCCCATTGTACTGGCGCGCGAGTCGGCGCACAATTTCTAATGACGAGAGCACGCCCAGACTGCCGTCCAGCCAGCCCCCATTCGGAACCGAATCAAGATGTCCGCCGAGGAGCAGCGCTTTCGGCGACTCGCCGGTCAACGTGATCCAATTGTTCGCAGCCGCATCGTAATGCTGCTCTACCGGTAAATCGGCAAGCTTCGATTTGAGCCACGCTCGCGCTGCCAGCCACGTGTCGGTCCAGGCGACGCGCTGCGCCCCATTTTCGTCGCTCGTGAGTTTGCGCAGCTCTTTTAATTCGGCAACAGTTCGTTTTGGGTCGAGCAGCATAGCCTAGAAATACTGCGGTTCGCGCTTCAGCAAACGACCAAGCTTGCGATCACCCACGAACTCTCCGTCTCGCACTTGAATTTTGCCGCGTACAGTCACGACAGAGGGACGGCCCTCGATCTCGAATCCTTCGAAGGCATTGTAGTCATTATTCGAGTGCTGGGTCTTGGCAGAGAGGGCACCTCGATAGGCGAGATCATAGACGACTAGGTCGGCATCGCTGCCGATCGCGATGGTCCCTTTTCGCGGGAAAAGGCCAAACAGCTTGGCTGCTCGCGTGCTAGCCGCGTCGACAAAGCGGTGCAAATCGAGCCTGCCCCGGTTGACACCGCATGTATAGAGAAGATTCACGCGCTCCTCAATTCCAGGAATGCCGTTCGGAATTTGCGTGAAGGCTTCTTTCCCGAGAAGCTTCTGCTCCTTATCGAATGGGCAATGGTCGGTAGCGACCGTGTCTATGAGCTGAGCCGATAACGCATTCCAGAGTACGTTTTGATTGCGCTTGTCGCGAAGCGGGGGCGACATCACGTATTCCATTCCTGCCAGTCCCTGCCTTTCGGCATACGACTTATCGAGCAGCAGATGCGGGACAACTGACTCGACATGAATCTTCACTCCGCGTTCTCGCGCGGACAGTGCAGCCTTCAAAGCCGCCTCACAGGAGAGATGAACCACATACCCACTCGCGCCAGTGTGTTCGAGAAAAGTTGCGAAACGATTCGTTCCTTCAGCCTCGACAGATTCCGGACGGCTCGGCTCATGCCACTCAGGGCCGGCTTTGCCTTCCGCAAGAAGCGACTCCTGCAGACGCGCTATGATCTCCGCGTTTTCACAGTGGGCGGTAACAATTACGCCGAGTCTGCGGGCCAGCGCGAGCGTCTGGTACATTTCGCCGTCATCTATTCCGAAGAAGTTTTTGTAAGCGAGAAAAATCTTGAAAGAGCAGATGCCATCGCTCACGATTTCGCGAAGCTGAGCTTCAGTGTTCCCAGCAAACTTCGTCACCGCCATATGGAACGTGTAATCGCAAGCACTGTTGCCTTCGGCTTTCGATTTCCACAGATGATAACCTTCGAGCGTGTCATCCATCCGCGAAGGACAGCACATCTCGATGTAAGTGGTCGTACCGCCGACAAGCGCTGCGATGCTCGCCGTCTCGTGTGTATCCTTGGCGAATGTCGCCATAAACGGCAGATAAACGTGTACGTGCGGATCGATGAAACCAGGAAAAATTAGTTTGTCGCCCGCCTCGATAATCTCGGTCCCAGGCGAGGATTCGAGATCCTTGCCGATGCGCGTGACAGTTTCGTTCTCGACGTAAATATCGGCGTGATAGCGCGAGTCGGCGGTGACTATTTCGCCATTCTTGATTAGCAGCGACACGGGCGAAGCTCCTAATGAATGTGAATCTTCTGCTGTTCCCGGTAGCGGTTCATCGCCTCCCAGTCCTCCGTCACCTCACGCTGGGATTGCGAGAGTTGATCCCACGTAACGGAAGCGCGGTACGGCGGAAGCTCAACCATTTCAATACACTCATGCACAGGGCAGATGTTGTAACAAAGGCGGCAACCCACGCAATCTTCTTCGCGAACACGCGGCTGAGGACGAGTACTAACCGCATCCTCCTTTCCGTTCGAGCGCACGCTATACGAATAAGGTTGGACAACGCTGCCCGCGCCGGTGATGAGATCGATACACTGATGTGCACTGTCGTTGCAAGCTACATAACACAGATTGCACTTGATGCATTTGTCCGGCTTGATTCGCGCTACTGTGCGGAAGGACAGATCCAGGTCTTTGAACTCGGAGACACGATTGAGCGACTTGCCCGTGATTTCCGCCACAGTTTTGAAGCCTTTCGAATCCATCCAATTCGAAAGGCCATCGCAGAGATCCTCAATAATGCGAAATCCGTAATGCATTACCGCTGTGCAGACCTGCAGGCTGCTTGCGCCTAAGAGCAGAAATTCGGCGGCGTCCTTCCAGGTGGAGATGCCTCCCATTCCGGAAATCGGGATGCCGGAAGCCGCAACGATTGGATCGGTTCCCAAAGCAGACAGCATATTAAGCGCGATCGGCTTCACGGCCGGTCCTGCATATCCGCCATGCCCCCCTTGCCCGGCAATGCTGGGCATGATTTCGAGCGTGTCAAGATCAACCCCCATGATCGAGTTCAGCGTGTTTATCAGTGACAAAGCGTCAGCGCCGGCGCTCGCGGCAGCCCGTGCGGGGCTAACGATGTTTGTGATGTTGGGAGTGAGCTTGACGATAACCGGGATTCGGGCGGCTTCCTTCACCCAGCGCGTGATTTCTTCGCAATACTCCGGCACCTGCCCCACGGCGCTTCCCATACCGCGTTCGCTCATGCCGTGAGGACAGCCGTAGTTCAACTCGATTCCGTCTGCGCCAGTATCCTCGATGCGGCGCACAACATCGTGCCACGCTTCGGGCTTCGATTCCACCATCGCTGAAACGATGACGGCGCGATCCGGCCAGTTCCGCTTTACGTCCCGGATTTCGCGCAGATTGATTTCGATAGGCCGGTCGGAGATCAATTCGACGTTGTTGATCGCGACCATTTTCTGTTCGCCGTAATGCCACGCGCCATACCGATTCGACACGTTCAAAACAGGAGCCCCTATTGTCTTCCAAACCGCGCCGCCCCATCCGGCCTCGAAGGCTTTGTGAACCTGCGCTCCGGAATTTGTCGGAGGGGCTGATGCCAGCCAGAACGGGTTTGGCGATCTGATTCCGGAGAAATTGATATGAAGGTCGGCCATACTAGAGCGCCTCCGGAACGGGCAGCCCGGTCAGTTGCTTGTGAATCGCGCGAGCAGCAAGTTTACCATCCTCAACGGCCATGACCGTGGAACAAGCTCCCGATGATCGGATCGCGTCGCCTCCGGCATACAGTCCTGGAATGTTCGTCTCAAAATTACCGTTCACCGCGATATGGCCGCTGGGTGCGGTCGCGAGCCCAAGCAGCGAGGCGAGTGACGGCTTCTCCTGACCGATCGCTTTGACGACTTGATCGGCCGGCATTATAAATTCCGATTCCGGCACAGGCTGCGAAGTTCGGCGGCCGCATGAATCGGACTCGCCTAGAGCCATTTGGACGCACGCCAGTCCAAACACAATGCCGTTCTCGGCCAGAATACGCACAGGCTGGGTCAAAAACTGGAACTCGATCCCTTCTTCCCTTGCAAATTCGTGTTCGTGCTCGTAGGCAGTCATCTCGCGATCTGAGCGGCGATACACAATCGTGACCTGGCGTGCGCCGAGGCGTTTTGCAATCGTCGCGCAGTCGATGGCCGTGTTGCCGGCGCCGATCACGATTACATTTTGTCCGACATCGAGATGTGATGGATCGAGCTTGCTCTGCTCGATGTACGCAAGGCCATCCACAACGTGTTCTTCGCCCGGAATTCGCAATTGTGGGGTTGACCCCAAGCCGCAGCCCAGGAAAATTGCGTCGGATTGCATCCGCAGCTCTGAAAGCGTGAGGCTGGAACACAGCTCGGCTCCGGTCCGAAACTCCACGCCCATGCGCTTCACCATTTCGACCTCGGCGAGTGCGATTTCCATAGGCTCTCGAAGCGTGATGATGCCGTAAGTGGAAAGACCGCCCGTAAGTTCGCGTTTTTCAAAGACGGTAACGGAATGGCCAAGCCGCGCGAGTTCGCCGGCGCAAGACAGCCCAGCCGGACCTGAACCGATGATCGCAATGCGTTTACCTGTCGAAGGGGCGTACTGGAAGATATGGATGCCGCGGCGGTAAACGTGATCCATAGCGTAGCGTTGCAGTCTGCCGATCATGATCGGTTTATGCTCGGCTCCGAGCACGCACGCTCCTTCGCACAATTCCTGAACGGGGCACACGCGCGCGCACGTCGCTCCAAGGAGATTAGCTTCCAGGATCGTGCGCGCTGAGCCCAGGATATTATCGGTCGCGATCTTCTTTATGAAACCTGGAATGTCAATGTGCGTCGGGCAGGCATGCGTACACGGAGCGTCAAAGCAAAACAAACATCTGTTGGCTTCTACTAGCGCTTCGTGATCAGTTAACGGCGGCAGCAGCTCTGCAAGGCTTCCATTCGCCGGATTCGTGTTTTTCAATTGAGGCAAGCTTCGCGTACCAGCCTGCGAACGGTCACAAGCCTTCAGATCTTCTATTTTATGCGACATGCCGCGCTTGCGATCTCGCGAACGGACAAACTACTCTGAGCTATGGTCCGGCAAGGAGCTGAGGATCACAGCGCGAGAGCCTTCAGCGTCGCTGATGCCCGCCTCGACCCAAGCCTCTATAATCCAGATCTCGCGCCGGTGCCTCCGGCAAGACGCACGTGGGGTGTGTACAACTATTGCTCGCTTTGGGTGGCGATGAGCGTCTGCATTCCCACGTACATGCTCGCCTCGGGTCTGATCGCAGGCGGAATGAGCTGGAAACAAGCGATCGCGACGATTCTTCTCGGCAATCTGATCGTGCTCATTCCGATGCTGTTGAACGCGCACGCCGGCGCTAAGTACGGCATTCCGTTTCCGGTATTTGTGCGAGCTTCCTTCGGAGTGCGGGGAGCAAATGTTCCCGCTGTGTTGCGCGCCGTTGTCGCGTGTGGCTGGTTCGGCATACAAACCTGGATCGGCGGGCAGGCAATTTCCTCCATGCTGCGGGTGCTATTTCCGGCCGCGGCAAACGATCAAGCTGCGCCATGGATTTGTTTCTTCGCGTTCTGGCTGCTGAACATCATCGTGATCTGTCGAGGTATCGAGACAATCAAATTTCTCGAAGGTATTGGCGCTCCCTTCATGCTCGGGATCGGGTTGCTCCTGCTTTTGTGGATCGCAAGAAAAGCTGGCGGGTTCGGGCCGGTGTTGAGCAGTCCTAGCCGCTTCAAAACCACCGCAGAATTCATTCGATTCTTTATCCCGGCCCTCACCGGTATGGTTGGGTTCTGGGCGACCGTCGCCCTGAATATTCCTGATTTCACGCGCTATGCGAAGTCACAGAAGGCGCAGATCATCGGGCAGGCAATCGGCCTTCCGCCAGCCATGACACTCTACGCCTTTATCGGCGTCGCCGTAACCTCCGCATCGGTGGTGCTGTTCGGGCATGCGATTTGGGATCCGGTTGCGCTGCTCGGACAATTTCAGCAGCCGCTCGTTGCGTCAATTGCTCTGATTGCGCTACTCGTGGCGACGCTGAACACAAACGTAGCCGCCAACGTAGTCTCGCCTTCGAATGACTTCTCGAACTTGAATCCGCGGTGGATCTCGTTCCGCACGGGCGGGCTGATTACCGGTGTTGCGGGACTGCTCATGATGCCCTGGAAGCTCTTGACAGATTTCAACAGCTACATCTTTGGGTGGCTAGTTGGGTATTCCGGTCTATTGGGGCCAATCGCCGGAGTCATGATTACGGACTACTTCCTGATACGAAAAACGAATCTCGATCTCGCGGCGCTGTACACGCGCGGTAGTGTTTACGAGTACCGCAGTGGGGTGAACCTGCGAGCCATTGGTGCGCTCGGTACCGGTGTCACGGTCGCCCTGTGTGGCCTGATCGTTCCGTCGCTGAGATGGCTATACGATTACGCCTGGTTCGTCGGTTTTGCAGTCGCAGCGCTAGTATATTGGACCGCCATGCGAAACCGGCGAGTCTGACTCGATGCGCTCGCGACACATTCTGATCGACACCGATACGGCTTCGGATGATGCAGTTGCGCTTATCATGGCGCTTCGAAATAAAGAGGTGACGGTTGCAGCGATCACGGTAGTCGCTGGTAACGTTGGCGTAGATCAAGCCACCAGAAATGCGCTCTACACGACTGAGCTCTGCGGTTCGGACGTGCCTGTGTTTCGTGGAGCGGATAAACCGCTGTCTCGCAGCTTGGAAATCGCAGACTGGTTTCACGGAAGCGACGGCTTAGGCGACCACGGATATATGCCCACGCGCCGCGAAGCAGAGCGCGATCACGCCGTGAGCGCAATTCTGAAAATCATCGCCACCCGCCCCGGTATCGAAATCATTACGCTGGGATCGCTTACGAATCTTGCGCTTGCGCTTCGCGAAAAGCCTAGCTTGGTCGCAGATGTTTCACGGTGCGTTGTCATGGGAGGCGCACCTTGCTGTGAAGGGAATGTCACGCCGGCTGCCGAGTTCAATATTTGGGTCGATCCTGAAGCCGCTCGCATCGTCTTCCATTCGGGCCTTCCTATTGAGATGATTGGATGGCAGCTTTCCCGAGGCTCCGCCGTCTTCGATACTCTAGACATTGCAAAGCTGAAACGCTTCGGCAGCCCTCTCGCGGATTTCACCATTTCCGCTAATAGGGTAGCTATTGAGGCAAACAAAATTCAAACCGGGCAGATCGGCATCGCTCTTCCCGATCCGGTAGCAATGGGAATCCTGCTTCGACCTGGGTTGTGCCTGGAATCTGGCGATCATTACGTTGATATCGAAACTGCAAGCGAATTAACGCGAGGCATGACGGTTGTCGACCGGCTAAACGTGGCGCACGATCCTCGGAATTGTATTGTCTGGTCCGAAACGCTCAAGCGCGAAGCGAGAATAAAGATTTGCTGGAAGCTAGATGTGGAGCGGTGGAAAGCTCTCGTGATGGAAGCGCTAAGGTGAATCGGTGTTGGCGCATGAAGCCACGTCTTGACACCTGCCGTGGCAAGCGAAGATACTAGATCCGATCACCTGTCTTCAGTTCGATTCCCTCAGGGAGAATCCTCCTTCGACACTCGCGCGGGTGGTGATGAAAGGGGCGTGCATGCTGAGTAGAAGAGCGTGGCAAGCGGCGATCATTTATTCGCTTGTGTTGTTCCTCTGTCCGTTGCTTTACGGACAGGCGACAGGAAGCATCTCGGGCACAGTGTCCGATGCTACGGGCGCGGCGGTCTCTGGCGCGAAGGTCACGGTAACTGCAGAAGCGACAGGACTCATCCGGGATGCCGTCACCGACCAGGCCGGGCATTACATTATTCCGTTGTTGGGTGTGGCAAATTACACGGTTCGGGCCGAGCTGAAGGGTTTTCAGACCGTGGAGCAGAAGGATGTCCGCCTCCAAGTCGACGAACAGCGCGAGGTGAATTTTATACTTGCACCCGCTTCCGTGCAGCAAACGGTCGAAGTAAGCGCGACACCAGTAGCAGTCGAGACAACGAATCCGACTCTGGGCCAGGTGATTACGTCGCAGCAAGTCGCCGAGCTTCCTTTGAATGGCCGAGATTTTGTTCAATTGGCGACGCTCACGCCGGGCACGATTCAAGAAACCAATCCCGGCAGTTTCTTCACGAGCGGCGCAGACAGTGAAGTCGCCGCCCGCGGCTCTTTTTCGCTCTCAGTAGGCGGATCACGTGCGAACAGCACGGATTGGCTACTTGATGGCAACGACAACAATGAGCTGACCGCCGGTGGCATTGCGATTCTGCCTTCGATTGACGCCATCCAGGAGTTCAAGGTTCTGACGTACAACTACTCGGCCGAGTGGGGCACGCGTGCCGGACCGACGGTTCTCGTGACGACAAAGTCCGGAACGAACACTCTGCACGGATCGCTCTTTGAATTCTTTCGCAATACGTCTCTTGATGCGCGCAGCTTTTTCGCGACGAACACGGAAAAATTCAACTTGAATCAGTTCGGCGGCTCAATCGGCGGTCCCATTCGCAGAGACAAAACGTTCTTCTTCGCTGATATTCAGAACAAGTTTCAGCGGCACGGCATACCGTTCACCGGCTTGGTGCCGAGCGCTGCCATGCGCACGGGCGACTTCACCCACGACGCGTTCGGAAATCCGCGATCGGGATTTCTCATTAATCCAAACGTGACGGGGGCGCCCAATACAGCTTTTCAATGCGACAGCGCGGGTAATCCTAATCCCGTTGCGCCGAATGGAAGCCAGAGTCCTGGCGTGAACTGCAACAAAATTCCGGCTGGCCTGATCAACCCGATCGCAGCCAAGATGATCAATTTTTATCCGCTGCCTGATGCGAATAATCCCGCTCTCGGCTATAACTACGTAAACGAGCCCGTTAGAAAACTGAACGAAGGAGAGTTTGATGTCCGGGTGGATCATAATTTCTCGACCAAAGACACCGCATTCGCGCGCTTCAGCTACGATCAGGCTGTATCCTACGTGCCGGGCGGCTCGCCTGGGTTCGCGGAAGCTAGTCCGTTCGGCAGCAATCAAGGCATCCTCAACCACGGACGTAACGTCGCCGCATCCGAAACTCACGTTTTCTCGCCGAACACAGTGAATCAGATCAGCGGCGGCTACAACCGGATTTTCAACTACATCACCTCTCAGGGCAGCTACAGTTGCATTTCGAACGCCCTAGGTATTCCCGGCGCCAATTTAGGTGGCGACAGTTGCGGAATGACCTCCACTCAGTTAGACGGCGGCTATTGGTCTCTCGGAGATCGCGGATATTCTCCCTTCCAGGGGGGTACGAACGTCTTTTCTATAGCCGACTCCTTCGATATGGTTCGCGGCAATCATGACATCAAAGTGGGCGGGGAAATTCGGGCTAACCAGATGAACGTTCGGGCGATTGGTTTTCAGGACGGATACTGGATCTTCACCGGTGCATGGGGCGGTGAGGCAATGGCGGATTTTCTGCTCGGCTTGCCCAGTCTTGCCATTCATGACCAGACATTCGATGGCGACATCACAGGCCGCCGCTGGAAAATGTACCGTCCATTTGTCCAGGACGATTGGCGGGTCACCAGGGACCTGACGTTGAACTTGGGCTTGGGATGGGCTTTGGTCACTCCGATCACCGAAGCTCACAATCGACAGGCCGACTTCGACCCGTCCAATCATCAGATCCTGATCGCTGGCCAGAATGCAGGAGCTTCGGCCGGAATTCAAATGGACAAGACTGACCTCGAGCCACGGATTGGAATCGCCTGGAAACCGTTCGGAAGCCAGAACACCGTTATCCGCGGAGGTTATGCCATCTTCCACGATGCGGCATGGAGCCAAGGCGCCCAGGGATTGTGGCAAAATCCACCCTTCTTTGCAGAATCTGGTTCGTTCGCCTTCAGTGGTGGTTGCACATTCGCAACGGCTGCCTGCGCGACGCTGTACGGGAAAACGCCATCCGCGATAAGCATGTCATCCGGATTCCCGATTTTCACCAGCCCTCCGACTCCGCAGAATTTCGCAGGCGCATTCGTTTCTCAGAACCTCGATTTTAAGCACGGGCGCGTTCAACAGTTCAATGTCAACGTCGAGCGCCAAATTCCTGGCAACATCGTCTTGACTCTGGGGTACGCTGGCTCGCGCAGCTCTCACATTTTGTTGTACGGGAACAATCTGAATATCGGATCCCCCGCGGCTTGCGGCGTGGTCTCCGGATACACGTTGGGCTGCGGGCCCGGCGGCGCTCCGTTCGGCCTGCCGTATCCGCAGTTCCCCTTCTCGACTATTTACAATGTCAACGACATTGGAAGAGCTCACTACAACTCGTTTCAGGTCAAGGCGGAAACCAAGAGCAGCCGGTACGGTCTCTACGGCCTGATCGGATACACCTATGCAAGCGTTCACGACAACGGCTTCACAGATGGATTGGGCAGTCCTATAGGTGCGCTATATTTCCCGCTCCCGGGCTGGCAGAAGCTTGATTGGGCTCTTTCTCAAATCAACCTCAATCACGATTTCACGGCTAGCGTGATTTATCAGTTGCCGTTCGGCAAAGGTAGGCGGTTCGGAAGTTCATGGAGCGGTCCACTGGACACGCTGCTGGGCCACTGGGAGCTGACCGTAATCGAAAAAGCCACTTCCGGGTTCCCGATTTTCATTGTAGATAGCAGCAACACTTCCGGAGTTAATTTCCAAAACGACGGAAATAGCTTTATCCGGCCAAATCAAACGTGCAATCCGAGCCTTGGCAATTCGAGCTTGAGCCGTTGGTTTAACACCGGTTGCTTCGCGCAGCCGCCTGCCGATGAGCTCGGCAACGCATCGCGCACACCGGTCTCAGGGCCTGACTTCATCAATACTGATTTCTCGGTGATCAAGCATTTCCCGCTTCCGCGCGAAGCGACGACGCTCGATTTCCGTGCAGAGTTCTTCAACCTCTTCAATCACCCGCAATTCGGTTTGCCTGGAGCCGATTTCAATTCTCCGGCAACCTTCGGGGCAATCAGCTCCACGGTCAACAATCCACGCGTGATTCAGTTTGCGTTGAAATTACTCTTCTAATTCGACGCACATGCGACATCTCACACCCTGCTTGGCAGCCCTGTTGCTGCTCACGAGTTCTGCTGCGTTCGGCCAGCGACGTAAAGTGATTTTCGACCAGGATTGCGCCGGTCCCGGCGGCACCGACCTGCAATCGCTCCTAGTAATGATTCAGTCGCCGGATGTTAGTGTCCTTGGGATCACGGTTGTCACTGGAGATCAATGGCGCGATGAAGAAATCGCCCATACGTTGCGCCTGCTCGAGATCATCGGCCGAACGGATATTCCCGTTGTGCCCGGTGCGGTTTTTCCGCTCGTGAACACGCGCGAGGCAACAGAGGTTTGGGAACAGCGCTATGGACAACTCGCGTACATCGGCGCATGGGATAAGCGTTGGTGGCACGAAGCTTCTGTTGTTCCGCCTCTTGCGGAAGGTCAGCCGCACACAAAGCCGTCAGACGAAGATGCCGCGCATTTCCTGGTGCGAATGGTACGCAAATACCCGCATCAAATTACCATCTACGCGGGCGGACCGATGACCAATCTCGTGCTTGCGATCTCGCTCGATCCTCAGTTCCCGGAATTAGCTCAAGGATTGGTCTTTATGGGTGGAAGCATCAGCCCACAGAGCGATGATCCCGAGTTCGCCAATAATCCGCGTCATGAGTTCAATATGTGGTTCGATCCAGAGGCCGCAAGCGTCGTGCTGCGCGCGCCATGGAAGAAAATTGTCTGCACGACGGTCGACATTTCGATTAAGACTCGTTTATCCCAGCAGGCCATGAACCGGATCGCAGCCAGCGACACCGATTTGGCGCGCTATCTCTCGCGCTTTTACCGCGCAAACTACATGTGGGACGAGCTTGCGGCCGCCGCGTGGATCGACCCCAGCCTGATCACGAAACGCGAGACCCGTTATATGAATGTGGACCTCGATCGAGGAGCAGGATACGGCAACACGCTGATTTGGACAGAGAATGATAAGCCGAAAATCACCGTACAGCCCGTCGAGATCCAAGTGGATCTGGACATCGAAAAGTTTTACGAGATGTTCGTGCGCCTGATGAGCGCCAGGACTCCCGCAGCGCACTGACCTTTCTCAGTGAGATTTTAGTTCAATCACAAATTGTTTCAGCTCGGCTCGATCACGTTCTCGCTGCGCTGCGGACCTCTTTGACAATTCCCTGTATAGAGCGAGCTCTTTTTCAGCTTCGGCCTTCTCGCCAGTCATCGCATACTCCTGCGAAAGGCGATAGTGCGCTTCCTCCAGTTGCGAATCAACCTCGATCGCTTTCCGATAAGCCGCGATTGCAGACGGCAAATTCTTCTGATCTGCATAAACGATGCCGAGTTGCAGATAGGCAACCCCGAGATGTGGATCAAGCTCGATAGCTTTATTTATTAGGCGTTTTACCTCATCCTCATTCCTTCGGTGATTCCAAAGCGCGACAGCGTAGTAGTAATTGGCCTGCGCATTGCTGGGTTGAATTTTGGCAAATCGCCTGAGCCTTTCGAGATAGCCATTTAATTCCGTGATCTCGCGGGCTTGCACTTTTCCCAGAAATAGGTAAGGCTCGGGATCACTCGGATTCAGGTCAGCGGCCTCAAAGAACCGGCGCGCGGCGTCATCGTAAGAACCCCGCGCATAGAATCCTGTGGCTAAGCCAAGCAGCATTCGAGAGGAACGTGGAAACAGTCGATTGCCCTTCGTGAACACTTCGATTGCTGGATCAACCGCATGATGCTCGAGCAATTCAGCGCCCCAATGGAAAAGATTCGGCTCGTTCGGATCTAGTTCCGCTGCATGCTGGTATGCACGTACCGCAGCAAGAGCATTCGCGGGATTTCCATCCACATGGCCTAGCTCTGCCGTCGCCTTGGTCAGCTCCTCCGTCGAGCGTAGAACCATATCCGAACCGTGGCCCCCGCGATAGGTGTAGTCCGCCATGCCGGCCACGGTGAATTGCGGCTCATCATAATACTCCGGTCTTTCAGACTTTTTCTCCTGCGATTGTCCGAAAACTAAGGGACCGAGTAGCGCAAGTACAAAGATCATCTGCGATCCACATTTCACCGCAGTTGCTCCAATGCCTTACGAGCCTGGACATCATCGGGACGCTGCTCGATAAGTTTCTGAAGTATAGCCCGTGCTTTATCGGGCTTGTTCTCGATTGCATACACGCGCGCGAGATTCAAATACGCCTGATCGAAGGCGGGAACAACTCGGATACATTCCTCAAACTTCGCAATCGCTTCGTCGCGACGGTTCGTTTTCAGATATAGCACTCCGAGATTATTCAGCGCTTCAGGATAATTGGGGCGAGCACGTAGCGCCCTCTGAAGGTAATCATAGGCCCGGGCGGTCTCATCCGTCTCTGCGAACACCATCGCAAGGCCGTAGTTCGCCTCGGGATCAACAGGTTTCATTGCGACTGCCCGCTCTAACACGCTGCGCGCTTCACCCCAACGCTTCTGCTGGCGAAATGCGTTGCCAAGATTTTCGAGAGCAACAAAATGATCCGGATTTAATCGGAGCGCTTCTTGAAAATAGTCGATGGCCTCTTCCGTTCTACCTTCGCGCGCGGCGATCAGCCCGAGATTGTTCCAGGCATTCGGCAGAGTGCCGGGGTAACTCACTTCGAGCTTTACTGCGCGGCTGAAAGCATCCCGTGCTTCCGCAGTTCTCTCCTGTTTCAGGTAAACGCTTCCTAACCCGTAATACGCTTCGGCGCTTGATGAGTCGTCCCGAAGCGCGATGCGGAACCATCTCTCAGCCTCGTTGTAATAACCATGATCGAAGTAAACCGAACCATAGGCCAGATAATTTCGCCGAAACTCGAACCTCTCTCGAGCACCGGAAAAGGGCAGTGCCTTCGTAAGCCTTTCTGTTGTGGTCCGCGGAATTTGACGCATATCTCGCGTGACAGTCTCCGGTTTCACCGTACCTTGGTACACCTTTACGATGTCGCCGTGCTCGTCGATCAAGAACGAAATCGGCAGCACAAGATCGCGGTGCCGGTCAAACATGTAGCGAAACAAGAGATTGTAGATTGCGACGAAATCCTCATCGTGAGCATTTTCCGCGCTGATCGTAAGAAGCTGAGGGCCATCTGCTCGCGGTGCGGGAATCGGAGCGAGCAGCCACGTTTCCAGCGCTTCGGGAAGAGTGTCGCGCGCCTGCTCCGTTGGATTGGCAATGCGATTCCGCATTGGCCCGAACGGCTCGATTCGAGATATCTGCGCGCCTTCTTCGATCCAGATCCGATGATTTTGAGGAAGCCCATGCGCGTCTTGCACAAGTCCGCTTGGCCAGCGAATGGAAACGTTCACTCGGCCTTTGGTGTTCCCCAGCCCGAAAAACAGCTCTTTACTATGCTGCGAGAGGAAGCCGGATCCCGCCTGAAGAAGCCGCGTTTGCCTGCCCGCCTCAGTTTCAATCGTTACGACCGCGCCGATTGCGTCACGATTACTTTTCGTTCCGCGAAGGCGAAATGAAATGGCAGGCGGCAGCTCCGTCGTTACGTTCTTCATTAGCCGTAACTGCGGGGCGTTGCGATTTTTTAGCAGTACTTCCTGGCGTCCGTCGTGGTCAAAATCGGCGAGTGCGAAAGCCCGGCCGTCCTCGACGAAATCCAGGCCGATTGCCCCGGACACGTCCGAAAATGTACCGTCCCGATTATTTGCGTAAAAAACGTTCCGCTCGAAACCACTCCAGGTGTAGTCCGATCGGATCAGCTCGTTGATCGCGTTCCATCCCTCTTCGTATTCAGGAGTGTCCTTCGGCTTATCCGGGGAAGCGGCAACCACCTGACGCCAGAAGAAGCTATTCAGGTCTTCGCGAATCGGGCCAGAAATCATCCCATTAGCAATATAGAGATCCGGGAATCCATCGTGATCGAAATCCCAGGCATCGCTCGACCACGACCATCGTCCCATCCACACGTTCGCGCGATCAGTCGCATCTTGAAAAATTCCGTGGCCGCTATTTCGGAACAAAGAATTACCCATCGCATGTTTGCGATAAAGCGCGCGCAGCTCCGGGGACGCATTCTTCTGAAAGAGTTCTTGTGTTGAGATGCGCTCACCAGGCGCAGTCCACATATTCGCGGAGTAGAGATCCTGCGCGCCGTCGTTGTCAAAGTCGAGCCACGAAACGCTCATGCCTGCTCCGGCGTCTGCAACACCCGCTTGCGCCGCAACATCCGTGAATGTTCCGTCGCCATTATTACGGTAAAGATTCTTTCGGCCGAAGTCGTTCACCACATACAAATCCGGCCAGCCATCGCTGTTGTAATCACTCCATCCGCAGCAAAAACTGTAGCGTGTATTGTTTTGATTGAGACCTGTGTGCTCGGTTACATCGCGAAACGTCCCGTCGCCGTTGTTGCACATCAGGAAATTCGGCGGCCCATTCTCCGCGTCGTAGTAGGGGGTCGGATATCGATACTGATCTGCACCCTGGTAATACGAGTACAAACAGAAATAAATGTCAAGAAAGCCGTCACGGTTATAATCAGCCGCGGCAGCGCCCGTAAACGTGCCTTGTGGCGAGTTGGCGAATTGAAACGCATCTCGTTTCAGGTGAAATTTGCCACCGCCTTCGTTGAGGAATAGAAGAGGACCGTTCGCGCGCACGACGACCAAGTCCTGATGTCCATCGTTATTGAAATCCGCAAACAACGCGCAGGCTGTATTTTCGAGAATGCCCACGCCCGACATCTCAGTAACATCGTCGAAAGTTCCGTCACCGCGGTTACGGTAGAGCCGGTTGGGAAGTCCCGCTGGCTGGCAGATATACAAATCGTCGAAGCCGTCATTATCGATGTCGCCGGCCGAAACCCCGTTATGTCCGTAAATGTCGATGCCGCATGCGCCATCTAGCACCGTGCGCCAGTAATCGACTCCGTGCAGCATCTGCGTCGAGTACGATGTGTTACCGGCGAATGCGTGTGCACTGACGTCCACGTAGAATCTCTCGTGCGATCTGCTACGGGTTTCCTCTCTCGCCTGCCACCGGGTCAGGCGCAATTCTTCCAACCCCGACGCGTCCCATTGAAGATCCCAATACCCTACTCGCTGCTCACGGTAGAAATCGCGGCCCGTGCCTACCAGCTCGTACCGAACACGAGTTCGAAGCCCGTGCGAGTCCAGATCGATTGTCGTCACCTGGAACCCTGCGCTTAGAATTTGAGAAAAACTCGCGACCGCTGATCGCAATTGCTGAACAAAAGCGAGCGGACCTAACGAAGTTTCTTGTGCGAATGTGATTCGATGAACTTCGAGGGCGGGCCCGGCCCGAGCGAGCCTCGACTCCACTGGTTCGAGCGATGAACCCAAGAAGCTCGGCGCCAGAACCTTCTCGATGATCTGAACCTTTTCGGGGAAATCGAGCAGAGCCGCACTCCATTGGCTAAGAATCGCGGCGACCTGGTCATGATATTTTTCCGTAATGAAATCGTCAGAACCCGCCTTCGTCTTAAGAATCAACGAATCCAACGGGGTTTGTGAGCGATAGTGAGGATGTAAGTGAAATTCAGGACCGCGGACGCGCAACGGAGCCAGGAATTCCGGGAGGTTCGGAGAAATCAGCGCTCCCGAAATTCCTCTGCAGCATCGAACAAGAAAATTGCGCCTTTCGAGATCAGTGCCGCGCGTGATCTTCACTTCCGGAACCTAAAATCTAGCACGCTTGTGCTTATTGCATCAGGGCTTTTGCTGCAAGTGCACGGCGCGGTACCTCAGCAGATTTCGGCTGTGGCTCGCGAGATGGGCGACACTCCGGAAGTTCACCTCGGAAAAGGCTACGATGCGTTAAAGCAAGAACGATATGAGGTGGCGGCCAGCGAATTTCGAGCCGCATTGCAGCTTGACCCGCGGCTTGTCACGCGAGCGCGATTCCCTTTAGCCGTGGCGCTCTTTGAAATGAAGCAATCCGCCGAAGCGCGCCGCGAATTCGAAGCCGTGCGCCGCGAAATAGGAGATCATCCGAACGTACTGTATTATCTCGGACGGCTCGACCTCATAGATCAGAATTTCGAAGGCGCAATCCGGAGTTTAAAGAAAGCAATAGTTAAGCCGCCCTTTCCCGACACAGCTTATTACCTCGGCGTCGCCTACTTCAAGCACGGTGATTTGGCGGATGCCGAGACATGGCTGAAGCAGGCAGCCCAGACAAACCCTCACGACAGTTTCGCCGAATACCAGCTCGCGCTTTTGTATCGCAAACAAGGGCGCGAGGAAGAAGCAAAGAAGGCTGCGGCATTAACAGCCGAGCTGCGCCGCCGCGATGCCGAAGACAGTAGATTGCGGATGGAGTGCGCCCAGAAACTGGACCGAGGACCGCGAGAGGAAGCGCGCGCATTTTGCCGGCAACTCTATGACCCTAACGATGCCGAAAAGCTAACCGCGCTCGGTACCATCTATGGTCAGCACGGTGATCTCGAAGCGGCTCTCGACCCTTTGAGACGCGCTGCGGAACTGGCGCCCCAATCTCCGCAGATGCAATACAACCTTGCGTTTACTTACTACCGGTTGAACCGGTTCGAGGACGCACGTCGACATATCGCCCCAGCCGTAGATCGCTGGCCGGATATCTTTCAACTGAATGCACTCTATGGAGCCGTTCTTTCGAAGTTAGGCGACGATCTGCTTGCCTATCAGGCGCTCCGCCGCGCTCACGAGCTGGATCCGCAAGATCCCGGAGCCGCCGAGTTGCTTTACGAGATCACCCTCACGCTCGCGCGAAAGGCCGAGGCGAAAGGGAACGCCTCTGACGCGCATCGTTATTCCGAAGAAGCCGAGCAACTGATCAAAACAAGAGTCAAATAAAGACTGCCTTTGACGCCAAGTGACTGCAAAAAACGTGCTAAGAGCGGGCTAATAGCTCTTCCAGCTTAAACTTTCGCAGCGCACTCGGCATGGCCACAGTTGCACGCAATTTCAGTCGTATCTTTGGCTGCTTCACAATACGCGCTGCAGTAATTGCTATCCTCGCGCGCCATGCAACTGCAGGAGGGGTGAGCGCACTTCTTGTCTTTTGCCATAAAGGCCTCCGGGGGTTAGACTCGCAAAGCGGATGAAAATTACTGCGAATCCCGCTATTCCATCTCACTGCTGCGGCTGAGCCGTCGATGCCTTCTTTTTCATCGCGATCACCCGCGCATCCGAAGCGGCCTGGACGGCTTGTTTCGCAGCCGTAACCGCGCCACTAAAATCTTTCCTCGTATAAAGCGACTCGGCCTGATTCAAGCTGTCTTGCGCTTTGTTGAATGTATCCGCAGCGGCATCGGCGGCTCCATCTGCTTTCGCAATCTGCACGGCGTTTCGCGCCTGATAAAGCTCGAGCAAGGCCTCGTATTCCGCCATCGAGACGTTCGGCGCGTTTTTCATGTTCGCTGAGGCTAGCTCCTGCGCCCTGACGTTTAGCGTGTACTGTCCTCGGGGCAGAAGCTCGTATTTCGCCTCAACCTGTTGCACGCTTCCGATAGTGTCCGGCCGAACGGCACTCTCCATCACCACTACGTCGCTGGGGTATGGCACCGAGAAGTACGGCTCCGCCGTAATGATCAAGCCAAATGTCGAGTACGGCGATGTCACGCGCATGCTTGCCTTATTGGAAGTGTCCGCGATCACTTCGCCAAGGTTAATCGCATGGCCGTCGGGTGTAATTGCCCATAGCACATAGGTCAGAAATTCAGCCCCGAACTGCGTAGGTGGATCGAGATGCTTAAAATTCGCGTCAATCTCGGTGTATCCATTTTTTACCTCGACTTTTGCTTCACCTTCAGCCTTCGGCAGCAGAAGCGTGCCTTTAAAATCGATCCGAGTCGGACCGCTGTGGCTTTGAAAATTTACTGCCTCGAGCGCACGCTGGACGACAGTGACGCGGTAAATTGGCGCACCCTTGTTCTCGGGCGGCTGGCTAGTCGCAGGGGCTTGCGCGCATAGCCTCGCAATACTGAAAACGATCGCAACGGATGACGCAGCAAAATACTGAATTCGGCGGCTTTGCATCATACTTGTTATTGTTTCAAATTCCTCCTGCTATTCCCCGAAATCTAGCAAAACATCGTGTACCATGCTCACTGTGAACCTACGGAGCGCGTCATGACGGATTCTTTGAAAGTTTTCACTTGCCTGCTGTTGGCAATGCCGTTCTCGGTTGGCGCGCAGCAAGCGTCCAAGCAAGAGACTTTTACGGTACCGGTCGCTTACTACAAGCTGCCAAACGGCCTCCGCGTTGTTTTGTCCCGCGATACTACCGCGCCCACAGTTGTCATCGCAGTGTATTACCGTATCGGGTTTCGCATCGAGCCAAAGGATCGCACGGGCTTTGCCCATCTCTTCGAACACATGATGTTCCAAGGCTCTCGGAATCTCGGAAAAATGGAATTCATCAAGCTTGTCGAGCAGAATGGCGGGGTTCTCAATGGATCCACGCGTTTTGATTTCACTAATTATTTCGAGTTGCTCCCCGCGAACAAACTTGAAACCGCATTGTGGGCTGAGTCTGACCGCATGAAGGGGTTGGCCATTACGGAGGACAACCTGAAAAATCAGCAGGGCGTCGTTGGCAACGAAGTCAAGGTAAACGTAATCAATCAGCCTTACGGAGGCTTCCCCTGGCTTTGGATTCCGCAGTATGCGAACACGAACTGGTATAACTCCCACAATTTTTATGGCGAGTTGAAAGATATCGAAGCCGCCAAACTTGATGAAGTGCAGTCGTTTTTCAAGACATATTACGCTCCGAATAACGCCGCCTTGGTCATTGTCGGCGATTTTGAAGCTGAAGCGGCCAAATCCATGATTGAGAAATATTTTGGACCGATTCCCGCCTCCAAGGTGCCTTCCCCTCCCGACTTAACCGAGCCGCGGCAAGAAAAAGAAAAAGCTGCCGTTCGCGAAGATCCGCTCGCGAATCGCCCTGCCCTGGCGTTCGCTTATCACGTTCCGCCCCGAAATTCTCCTGAATACTACGCGATGGGTCTGCTCGATCAGATGCTCGTACAAGGTGACGACAGCCTTCTGTACGAAGAACTCGTCAAAAAGCGAGGGTACACGGGCGAGGTTTCAGGCGGAATCAACGTGGATCTCGGAGACATGTTCGACTACGACGGCCCCATGCTCTGGACCGCCTATTTGATCCATGATGCTAGTGTGAAACCCGATCAGATTCTGGAGTCGGTCGACAACGTGATTGACAGTTTGCAGTCCCAACCTGTCTCCCAAAAGTTGCTCGATCGAAGCGTGATCAAGATGCGCTCGCATCTATACGACTCGATGACGCAATTTGGCGGATTCGGCCGCGCCAATCTGCTCGCCTGTTTTGCCCTCTTCGACGATGATCCATCGAAGATCAACGCGCTCGAAGCAAACTTTAGAAGTGTAACTCCGGAATTAGCGCAGCGCACGGCTCGTGAGTATTTGCGCAAAACGAACCGGACCGTTCTGATCCTAAAGCCCGGTGCCGTAAGATCCGGCCCCGCGTCCGCGAGAGGTGCGCGATGAGACTGCTTTTCGTTTTGCCGATTGTGATCTCCGCTGTATCCGTTCAATCGCTTGCCTCCGTGAAGGAGACTCCTCCCGAGGGAGGGCCGCCGAAACCGTTTCACTTGCCGCCGGCCGAAGATTTCACGTTGCCAAATGGCATGAAGGTCACGATTGTCCCCTATGGCAGTGTTCCCAAAGTGGCAATCCGCGCGTACATCAAGGCCGGAGGCGTAAACGAGCCTGACAATCAGGTCTGGATGTCTCGTCTCACCGCTCTTTTGATGAAGGAAGGAACAAAGACGCGGTCGAGCGAACAAATCGCGCAAGAGGCTGCCGATATGGGGGGCCAGCTCGAGATCAACGCAAATACGGAGTACACGGTCGCGGGCGGAGTCGTGCTCTCTGAATTCGGTTCGCAGTTTATTAATCTACTCGCGGATGTCCTCCAAAATCCGCTATTTCCTTCGTCGCAGCTCACTCGACTAAAGGCTGACCTTGAACGCGAGCTCGCGGTCGACAAATCCGAACCTCGTTCATTGGCGCGAGAGCGATTCCTCCAAGTGCTCTTTCCGAATAGCCCTTATGGCCGTGTGTTTCCGTCCGAAAGCGCGCTCAAAGGCTACACCCTCGAAGCCGCTCAGGCGTTCTATGGCGCAAATTTCGGCGGTTCTCGGACGCACCTGTATATCGCGGGTAAGCTTACTCCCGGTCTTCGAGAAGCTGTTCAATCGGCCTTCGAGAGCTGGTCTCGCGGAACAGCAGCTCCGCAGCTTTCGACGCATCCTGCAGAATCGCGATCCCTGTCGTTGATTGATAGGCCCGGTGCGGCTCAATCGACCCTCTATATGGGTTTGCCGGTCGCAAACCCGCTAAGCCCGGATTATGTCGCGCTTGATGTTATGGATGCCTTGCTCGGCGGGTCCTTTGTCTCGCGCATTACTTCGAATATCCGCGAGCAGAAAGGTTACACCTATTCGCCTTTCAGCCAAATCGATACCCGCACGCATCTCGCCTATTGGGTAGAGATTGCGGACGTGACTACCGCGGTTACCGGTCCGTCGCTGAAAGAAATTTATTACGAAATAGACAGGATGCGCAAAGATCCGCCCTCAGAGCCGGAGTTGAAGGGTATACAAAACTATCTCGCCGGCCTGTTCGTATTGAAGAATACCATCAGCCCCGACGCCATCATCGCCCAGCTACACTTTGTGGATTCTCAGGATCTGCCGCGTTCCTTCCTCTCAAATTATGTTCAAAACGTCTTGGCCGTAAAACCTGGTGACATCCAGCGAGTTGCCGAGACATACATTGTTCCCTCTAAGATGACCACCGTTGTTGCGGGCGACAAGGCAAAAATCGCCGATCAACTCAAGCCGTACGAAGCGCCGGCGCCATAACTGCGCCAAGAACCGCTTAGTACAGCATCAAGCTGTTCAGACCAGCGTAAATCGTCTTCTCCAGGTGCCCATCCGGCAAATCGCCGCTCAATTCCCAAGCAAAGACGCCGCCCAGGCCTTTGCTGCGCGCGTATGCCATTTTCTGGTAAATGGAGTCCGCATCATCGTAGGTCCAGTAATTTGTGCCGTCAAATAGCCAAGGCGTTTCCGTAGTGCCGCCGTTTGCCGTGCTGTCCCGAAAAACCTCCATCACCGGCTCGAGTGACGTTTTGATGAAATTGTAATTTTGCGTGTTCGTCGCTAATGGAGTTGCGGGATCAAACTGCCCGTTCGGATTGGGAGCATTCGCGTTCACCTTCCAGCCGTAGCCGTAAAAGGGAACACCGAGAAGAATCTTCTCAGCGCAAGCGCCGGCCGCAAGATACGCTTTTACCGTGTAGTCGATATTGAGAGTCGGATCAGGGTCGTATTTCGTTGCATACAGCGGAGCGACGAAGCCCGTCTGGTTCTGCCAAGGTCCGGCATAGTCATACGTCATCAAGTCGATGTAACTAACATATTGATCGACGCCGCCTATGTCGATGTTAGTGAAGTTCTGCTCGCCCGCTGGTGCGTCATAACTCAGTAGATACTTGCCTTTCTTAATCGCGTCGAGCTGTGTGCGGAACTCCTTCATCAGAGCCGTAAAATTCGCCGTGTCGGCAGCGGTCGGGAATTCCCAATCGATTTCAATTCCATCGAATAATCCGGGAGTATCGGGAACCGCCGGTCCGGGCGGCCCTTGAACCGTCACGCCGTGCTCCCATTTGTTTGGAGTTTGGCCGAACGCGCCGGTGAAATGCCCTTTAATGTAGTCGCTAAGGCATGAGGCCGCGAAATGTTTGCGGCTGGCTTCGGTTGCCGCCACCGCAGAGAACGCTTGAGGGGGCAAACTTGCTCCGCCGATCGTGATCACGATCTTCAAATTCGGGTACTTCTGCTTAAGCAGCAATAATTGCCCGAAATTACCGGTCAAACCGTTGGAAGGCAGCCCCTTGCCGTCCACGCTCGTATTTGGCGTGGCGCCGGCCGGAGTCCCGTTATCGGCCCAGGAGTCAAATGATGTGCATTCGTACTGCCCCTTGGCGTTGGTTCCGATGTTAACAAACGCGTACGTGAGCATGTCAAGGTGTCTGGCCGTTCCGCTCGTATCGACCGTCTTGACTAGATAGCCGTTGTAGACGGTCCATTGCGCGTAATACGAGTTCATCAGTTTGTGTTCGCCGGTATCAGCCGGGATCGTGAGCGAAGTTGAGAGCAATGCAGCAAAAATCGCTGCGACAGACTTGAGGTGCATAGTGTGCTTATCATACAAAGATGACCTTAAAACACTTTGCAGTTGTGAGCGCGTCGCTGTTGCTTTCCGTATCCGCTTATTCCCAGGCCGAACGCATGCCAAGTCCATCTCCTGAGCTGAAGAAACTCGATTACTTCGCCGGAACCTGGAAAACACAAGGCCAGATGAAGCCGAACCAGTTCGGACCCGGCGGCAGCTTTAGTTCCACGGATCATTGGGAGTGGCAAAAAGGGAACTTTTTTCTCGTAGGCCACTCGGAGTTCAAGATAGCTTCTATGGGCGAGGGCGTCGAGCTTGCCGTAATGGGCTATGATCCTGCAAAAAAAGTCTTCACTTACGAGTCCTTCAATAGCTCAGGAGAGCACGAGGTGGCAACCGGAAGCTTCTCAGGCGACACGTGGACATGGAATGCCGGTGAGCAAAGCTCGTTTAAGTGGCGCTTCATCGAGAAAGTATTGTCCCCTACATCGTTTTCAGCGAAATTCGAAGGCACTCAAGACGGCACGAACTGGAACACGGTTTTCGAAGCAACATATACAAAGCAGTGATTTGAGCCAGAATAAAAACAATTCACCTTCGAAACGTTTAATCATCTGTTAACCAAAAAGAAATAAAAGCGCAATCACTCCGCCCGGACCATGGAGGTGGATACTCCTCCCCCATGGCAACAACTACGTTTCAGTTCTTCTGGAACCGGCCCGTCGTCGAGCGCGAGTTCCGAACCGGCGTATCGCTTCACAGCCACACGATTTACTCAGAAGAAAGCGTCGAGTCCATCCCGCGCCATCTTTCTCGAATACCGTATTTCGGGAGCCGTATTTTGCGCGGCAACGGATTGGACGCCTCACGCCTCTTTTGGACTCCTCCGCTTTCACCTCGCCAGGCGTATCGCCTCGAAGAGAAGCAGATTCACCGAAAACTCCAATTGCCTGCTCTCGTCTCGCTGACTGATCACGACGACATACGTGCGGGTTCACTCCTTCGTGTGCTCGACCGCTTTCGCGATGCCCCAATCTCGACAGAGTGGAGTGTTCCATTTGGTCCCGCAGTCTTCCATCTCGGGATCCATAATCTCCCGCCTTCTCACGCCGCCGACGTAATGGCCCAGCTCTCTCGATTTACGACGTCGGGTGCAGCCGACCCCCAGTCGCGAGACCGCCAGCTATCCGGCTTGCTCGCAATGCTCAATTCCTATCCCAACCTCTTAATCGTCTTGAATCATCCGCTTTGGGACGAAAGCGATTTGGGATCTAAGCGGCACGCGGAAACGCTCAGCCAGTTTCTTGTGCGCCATGGTCGAACGGTACACGCGCTCGAGCTGAACGGGCTCCGGCCGTGGCGTGAGAACCGGCGCGTCATCGTTTTAGCGCGCGACATGAATCTTCCGGCAATCTCGGGCGGCGACCGCCACGGCCTCGAGCCAAATAGCACCGTGAATCTGTCGCAGCAGCGGAATTTCGAGGCTTTTGTTAACGAGATCCGTTACGCGAAAACGAGCCATGTCGTTTTCATGCCCCAGTATAGGGAACCGCACAGGCTTCGCATGATTCGCATGATTGCTGAAGTCCTCGCCGATTATCCAGAGAGCCCCGGCCGCGCCACTTGGCCGGAGCGCGTGTTCATTCGGCAATCGGAAACCGGACCACCAACTCCTGTAGCTTCCATTTGGGGCGGTTCCCGGCATTGTCCGAAACTACTGCGGCAGATTGTCCGAGCGATTCAATTGACCCAGCACGGCAGCATGCGCTTCGCCCTTCGCCTTGCCTTGGGAGGGCATGAATCGCTCGAATCAGGATAGGCGAGAGTCGCCCTGCTTTCACCGTTCCAGGTTCTTATGTCGGCGAATCAGACTGCGATATCATGTTCCGCACAATGTGCGACGTCAGCAGAAGGAACGTTTTGCTTGGGGCAGCGGCGCTGGGTGCCTCATTTAGTACTAGAGGCGGAATAACAACTGCTCTGGCGCAATCCGGCCCTGGGACGCCAGGAGACGAAATCAACAAGGCAGTGCGGATGGCCGATGACGTGTACTTTCATCAAGGAGATATCGAGCATCACGGCTACTGCAATAACGGCTGGATTTTCTTCGCAGATTACGTCCTGGTCATCGATGCAAATTTCCCCTCGGGAGCACAAAATATCCTGCCCAAAATTCGCGCGCTCACGCCCAAGCCGGTTCGCTTCGCATTCGATACGCACCATCACGGCGATCACGCCTACGGCAATCAGGTGATGGTCGATGGCGGGGCAACACCGGTTGCGCATACCGGAGTGATCGAGGAAATGAAGCGCTATGAAACAGGCTATTACGACAGTAAACCTGGGCGTTGGGAAGAGGAGGCAAAATCGCGGCTAGATGTAGCAGCGAGCCGGCTGAAGCCCCCATCCGTTCTCTTTCCGCGCGAATTGTATTTCGATGACGGTAAGCATCGGGTGGAGTTGCTTCATCTTGGAATCGCTCACACGCATGGCGATGCCGTGGCCTGGTTGCCGAACGAGCGCATCCTTTTCACTGGCGATGCGTGCGTCAATGGACCTTATAACTACGTCGGCGATGGTGATGTTGAGAAATGGGTCGCGACGCTTGACGCGATCAAGAAATTAGGCGCTCAAACAATTTGCCCGGGTCACGGGCCGCGCGGGTTAGCCGGAGTGCTCAATGATCAGCAGGTTTTCTTCAAGCAACTTCGTGAGCGCGTTGGAGCGTTACTTCAATCGCATAAGAGTGCGCGTGAGATCTATGACTCTGTTTCGCAAATTCGAGAAGAACTTTCAGCTCAGCCGCAAATCGCCCGCTATGTTGATAAAGAGGGCCTCAGCGCTCAAGTCGAGAAAGTCTACAACGAAATGACCGGGCAAAACTTTCCAAGTGACGTAAAGACATCGCACGCAGCAAGACTGTCTCATCGACACTCACATGGATTCCGTGCGGTTTAACGCCATACGCCGTCTGTTTCACAAGCTCAGATGAAGCCCGCCGGACGAGTTGAAAGCGTCTGGCGTTATCCGGTGAAAAGCATGCGCGGTGAAGAATTGCGCCAAGCTTTTCTCGGGTTCTCGGGCGTTTATGGCGATCGGTTTTACGCGTTTCACAGCTCGGCAGCGCGGAAAGGATTTCCTTATCTAACGGGGCGGCAGAAGGAGAAAATGCTGCTTTACCGGCCGATGTACCGTTATTCAGATCAAATGACGACACCGCCGAATCTCGCGGAAGCCGCAGCAAGCGCCCTCGGCAGCACTCCGATCTATCCAGATCCCGAAACTCTCATGCTGGATGTCCAAACGCCGGCAGGGGATTTGCTTGCGATCGACGATCCTCTACTCATCCGCAACCTGCGCGAAGGCCTCGACAACCGGCACGAGCTCACGCTTCTACGATCCCATCGGTCAATGACCGATTGCCGGCCAGTTTCGCTCTTTTCATTGCAGACGGTCGAGCAATTGAGCCGCGAAACGGCAGTCGATTTAGACAAGAGGCGCTTCCGGGCCAACATCTACGTCGATCTCGCATCCGATCTTCCTTTTAGCGAAGATGAATTTCTCGGCCAAAAGCTGCAAATTGGCGCAAAAGCCGTCGTCGCGGTAGTTGCTCGCGACTCGCGCTGCAAGATGATCATCCTTGATCCCGATACCGCGGAGGCGAATCCCGAGATTATGCGCAACCTCACCCAAGCCCATGACGGCAAAGCTGGGGTTTACGGCGTCGTCATTGTGGAGGGAATCGTCTCGCCGGGCGATGAAATTGCCCTCCTGGATTAGGTGCCGATTTCTACACGAATGCGTACGGAGCCTGAAGGAATCGAAAGCTCTGGTGCGCCCGGACAGATTCGAACTGCCGACCTTCTGGTTCGTAGCCAGACGCTCTATCCAACTGAGCTACGGGCGCAGCGAGAACAACAGTATAGCAACGCTATGCGTTCGAGCCCACTTCCGGCTGAGCAAAAGCGTGTGTCGACTGTGGAAGTCTCAACGATACGACACAGTTCCTGCCGCTGGCTTTCGCGCGATAGAGCGCCTCATCGGCTACCCGAACGAAGACCTCGGGGTCTCGCTCTGAACCGTCAGATACAGTTACACCGAAGCTGGCCGAAACCCTGACTTCAACCCCATCAATCATCATCGCGCTAGATTGCAGTTTCGTCCGCATGCGCTCCGCCTGATGAGCGGCCTGCTCCAGTTCGCAATTTGGAAGGACAACCAAGAATTCTTCGCCGCCATATCGGCCGACTTGATCATAGGGGCGCATATTTCCACGTAAACGCGCCGCCGTTTCTCGAAGCACCGCGTCTCCTGCGAAGTGCCCGTGAGTGTCGTTGATCTTCTTGAAATGATCGACATCGAGAAGAATCACACCCACGGTTCTCCGGTCCCGATGACACCGCGCCAGCTCCTGTTCCAGCATGGACGCGATGGCCGGCCGGTTCGGCAACATTGTTAAAAGATCTTTGTTCGCTCGCTCCCTCAATTCCTCGCGTGCCCGGAGGAGGTCCATCTGCAGATCTATGATTCGCTTGCCGGCTCGTAAGCGGACCTGCAGCTCGTGGCGGTTAAACGGCTTCACGACATAATCGTCAGCTCCGGCTTCAAGCCCCTCGACGGTCTCCTCCTTACTCTCTTTTGAAGTCAACAAAATGATGTACGTGTACGGCTCTCGCCTTTTCTCGCGCACGCGATGGCAGACTTCCGGACCCGTCATGTAAGGCATAACCCAATCGAGGATCGCCATTGGCGGCGCATCCGGCTGCGCGAGGATCTCCCAGGCTTGCGCTCCGTTCTCAGCGACTACAACCTCGTAGCCCCATTGCAGCAATGCGCCTCGTAACATGATCCGAGAAGCTGCGCTATCGTCGGCTATCAAGACCTTCATAGTTCGAGCCAGACAGGCTCACTTAAGAGGCTAATCGTCTGTAACGCGCCAAAAGATGAGTCTCCAAGTACAGAAAATTCCCTTTGGATAGCCCTTCCGTCTTAAAGGGACATCTTCTGCCGTTGTAAATACAACAAAATGAGCCTTTCCTTTACTATTAAGGAAGCACAAAGAGAGCGTCAATACCTCCACACAAGTTTATCGATCAAGTGATTTCGGCGAGCAATCCTATAATGGGTGTGCCCCCGGTGATATTCCGATACGCGGACGCCGTTCGAGTCAAGGAGCGCATTGCATGAATAATTCGGTACTCGTGCCCATGGTCGTTGAGCAGACGTCGCGGGGCGAACGCGCCTATGACATCTACTCTCGACTCCTCAAAGAAAACATCATTTTTCTCGGTACACCCATCGATGACAACGTTGCCAACCTCGTCATCGCCCAGATGTTATTTCTGGCGGCCGAAGACCCCGAGCGCGATATATCTCTGTACCTGAATTCTCCGGGCGGTTCCATTACAGCCGGTCTCGCCATTCTGGACACTATGCGGCTCGTCGAGCCCGATATCGTGACATATTGCGTCGGTCAGGCTGCCTCCATGGCGGCCGTCCTGCTTGCGTGCGGTACCAGAGGAAAACGCTTCAGTCTCCCTCATTCGCGCATACTAATTCATCAGCCGTCAATGAGCGGCCTCGGCGGCCAGGCGGCCGATATCGACATCTATGCGCGGGAAATCTTGCGAATGCGGCAATCGCTCAACGAAATTTTGGCTGACGCCACCAATCAGCCGGTCGAAAAAATTGCCCGGGACGTTGACCGCGACTACATATTAGAACCCGACGCAGCGCTCGAATATGGCATGATCGATCGCATTATCTCCAGCCGTGAGCTTCAGCCTGTCGCCACTCGCTAAGCCTCGGATTAACAAGCTTTAACCTTTTATTCCGGAGAGCATCTTCATCAGGATACGTCTAGGATACAGGCCCTCCTTGGTGATGCATTTCAATTAGTATCTGAAAGTGCGTTTGACAGGGTCTTACAGCAGTAAACGCGAGCTTTTTGCGCGCGTGTAGTTCCGCTTTCTCGCTTGAAGTCGGTTCAAAGCGGCGGAAAAGCTGTTTTTGGGGCTTGACCGTTCTTTGAGCGTGGGTTAGAGTAATGCTTTCGTTGGATGTCGTCAGATTAATAAGGCTTGCTTATCGAATGACGCCGCGATGCCGCCCCTTGTTAATGGGCACGCTCCTCCTCACAGCCAGTTGCTGGGCCCAGTCCCAAACAACTATCCCGCGCGATCCTTCATCCACTGCTACTGACATTCACTCCGCAGAAGGAGACGAACGCCTTGCGCGCGCTGAAACCCACTTCAACTCGGGCCGGCAGCTTTATTTCAACAGTGACATGGCGGGTGCGCGGCGCGAGTTCGACGCCGCGATCGATGCTCTCTTGAATGCCTCGGAATCGTTACCCGACCATCGGCGTATCGAACGGCGGCTGGACGAGATGAGCGATTTGATCTATAGGTTCGATATCGAGAAGCTCGGCTCAGGTGCGTCAGAACAAGCGGTCATATTTGATCAGGCTCCGATTGATGAAATCAGCCATATGACCTTTGCGCCGGATCCGAATTTGGCGTCGAAGCTTAAGACCGAGCTCTACCAGACCACTTCGGCAATACCTCTCGACTTATCCGAGCCGGTCCTGGGCTACGTCAACTATTTCTCGACCGAGCGTGGACGCAGCATTCTTCTCGCCGGTTTTCGGCGCGCGGGCCGCTATAAGCCCGTCATCGAGCGAATCTTCGCTGAGGAGGGCTTGCCGCCCGAATTGATCTATCTTGCTCAGGCGGAATCGGGCTTCCTGCCTAGGGCTGTCTCTCGAAAGCAGGCGGTCGGAATGTGGCAATTCATTGCTGGAACAGGAGCTGACTACGATCTCACGCGCGGCGCAGGTTTGGACGAGCGCTTCGATCCCGAGAAAGCAACCAGAGCTGCTGCCCGGCTTCTCAAGGATTTGCACGCCCGTTACGGCGACTGGTATTTGGCAATGGCAGCATACAACTGCGGTGCCGGCGCTGTGGATCGCGCGGTCCAGCGGACGGGATATGCCGATTATTGGGAGTTGCTGAAACGCCACGCCTTACCGAAAGAAACCGCCAGTTACGTGCCTATCATCGTCGCCATGACGATCATGGCCAAGAATCCGAAAGACTACGGTCTCGAGAACATTGAAATCGATGCGCCGCTCGAATATGACTCGTTCCTGCTTTCTGCGCCGACCAATTTAAATCTGGTCGCAGACGCTACCATGCAGCCGGTCTCCGAGATACGCGACCTGAATCCGTCAATTCTGGGGAGCGTAGCGCCGGCGGGATTCTCCATTCATGTTCCCAAGGCCTCTGCCGAATCTGCAGAAGCCGCTCTCGAGACCGTTCCGGCTGAAAACCGGCGGGCATGGCGACTTCATCATGTGGAAGCAGGCGATACGTTGGAGACAATTGCGAGCGCCTACCATCTTCGCGCTGAGAGTATTGCGGCCGTTAACCGAGCGACAGATTCGCTCGAAGCCGGAGACATGCTCCTGATTCCGGCGGTGTTTCACGAAGAGCCGCAGGCCAGGCGGAGTCGGTGCGCGCGTGCTCGAAGGGGCTTATCCGGCACATTCCGCTCGACTACTTCTGGCGCCATGCGGCGTAGTACCCGGGTAGCGGCACTCCATCGAGTCCCGGCCCAAGTCCTGCATCGCAAGGCTGCTATTCGCACAGCAATGCTCGGCCAATAGGCCGCGCTCTGCATTTCGTCTACGCTTTCTCCGGGCCCGCTCAGGATGAATCTCACCAATTCTGCGTTTAACGCTTGCCATTCCTCAACGCTTGTGAAATCATTTTGCTTCTCGCATCATCTCGATGCATAGTAGATGCGAAGGAGGAGGTATGAATCTGATGTACAGGCTTAGTCCGGAAGATGATGTTGATTTCGACTATGAAGACGAGCACGTAGAGTTGGAATCAGACAAGGACGAATATGACGACGAAGACGAGGACGAGGAAGAAGAGGAGGAAACTCCAGCGGCCAAGTCTGCCAGAGCAACACCACGGCGCGAGTCCGGTTCAACGGCAACCAGAAGCGCATCCGAGGCGCATGAAAGTCAATCTGATGTCGGCGGCCGGGAATCTGCAACTGAAAGCGGCCTGACGACAGGAGCTGTCGGCGGAGAGGGCGAAACCGGCACCGAAACCGCGCGCGGTGTGAGGAAAGCTCCTCCGAAAAAGGCTGCCAAAAAGACTGCTCCCGAACGAGCGGAGACGCGCAAGTCGGCGCCTGCTCCTTCAAAGAAGTCTACCGCGAAGAAAAAAGCAGCCGGACGGTCTCGGGCGGGGGCAGCAAAGAAGGGCGCTGCGGCGAAAAAGTCGGCTTCCAGACCATCTCGGAGAGGCGGATCTAAATCGGCCAAGAAAAGTGCGACGAAGAAGTCGACCGGCAGAAAGTCCGCCAGTAAAAAGAGCACGGGGAAGAAGACCACGGCAAAGAAGACTGCGGCAAAGAAGACCACGGGAAAGAAGACAGCGGGAAGGAAGACAGCACGAAGGAAGTAACTCCGGCCGAACTTACAGACCTCAGTTGGATTGGGCCCGGGGACTCTGCATCTCGGCGCTTCTTTCCTGGGTGCGCTGAACTTTTACTTGGGCTCTTTGCGGATAAGCGAGCGGCAGCGCTCGTAAAGCTCGATAAGCGAATCCGCGTATTCTTCGCTGCTCCGAGGGCCCTTGCTTCCGAATCCGGTGGTGGGAGTGCCTCTGCCGTAGCCGGTCGTCACGGCGATGAATTTCATCAATTCGAGCGCCACCTCGTCTGGGCTCAGCCTTGACAATTCCCGCTCTGATGTTGACTCGGCCATGCGCGAATTACGCTCCTTCTGGTTCAAAATAAGCCGCCTCTCCTGATTCTCGCATTCGCTTCCACATGCCCGTTCGCGCCCGCAGTTTCATACGCAAGATGCGAGGCGGCGCTCAAGCCCACTTGCTGGAGGGAGAGGATGGGGCGTTTTACGTAGTTAAGTTTGTCAACAATCCCCAGCACCGCCGCATTTTGATTAACGAATGGCTTGCCTGCGCTTTTCTGCGCTATCTGCAAATTCATGTCCCGGAGACTGCAGTCATCGAGCTAACGAGCGAATTCATTGAAAATACCCCCGATTTGTACTTTTCGGTTGGCTCTCGGCGGGAGCACATCCCGCCGGGGTTGCACTTCGGCTCACGCCTTTCCGTCCACCCGGATCGCGTGGCGATTTTCGACTTTCTTCCGGACAAGCTGCTTTCGAAAATTGAGAATCGCGTAGATTTTCTGGGTGCGCTCGTTTTTGACAAGTGGGTGGCAAATGCCGATTCCCGGCAAGCCGTTTTCTTTCGAGCGAGAGCTAAAACCTGGACACCCCTGAAGGGCGAAGCCCCCGCACGGCTCGGTTTTTTCGCGCAAATGATCGATCACGGTTTTGCCTTTAGCGGCCCTCATTGGGAGTTCCGCGATTCCCCCATCCAAGGCCTGTATTTCAGAACGGCGGTTTACAATGACGTCCGTTCTCTCGATTCGTTCCAGCCCTGGGTCGCAATGATCGAAAACTTTCCTGTCGAGGTAATCGATTCGGCCTGGAAAGAGATCCCCCGCGGCTGGATGAACGATGACGAGAGGCTGCTTGAAGATCTTCTTGAAAAATTATTGAAGCGCCGGTCGCGAGTCGCAGAATTGATCCAACAGGTCCAGCGAGCAAAGACTACGGCGTTCGCAAATTGGCGCTGATCTGGTTAGTGATGTGCGCGGCCGTTATGGGAGCAAGCAGGATCCCATTCCGGAAGTGTCCGTACGCCAGATAAAGCCGGTCCGAATGCCAGGTTCCCATACGCAGCGCCTCGCTTCCTGGCCTGAAGCCAATCCATGTTTCTGAAACTGTTGTCTCCCTAAGGTGTGGGAGCATAAAGGCGGCCTGCTCTTCGAGTGCCGAAACCACTTGATGGTCTATAACACGGTCAAAGCCGACGTACTCAATCGTCGACCCACAAATCAGTAACCCGCTTGCCCGCTGAAGCAGGTAGGTGTGACCATGCCGAACAATCGTTGGGCATGTTTGTTCCGGCTGCTGGTACCCGATCAGATGACCTTTGACCGGCTCGACCGAAGGCAGAGCCGGCACGCCTGTTACCGCGACAGAACTGCTCCAAGCGCCAGCCGCAATTACGACGGCCGCAAATGCCTCGATACCACAGCGCGTCGCGAGTGCCGCCTCTGCTTCTGAAATCTCGACGCTCTCGACAGCGCAATTCTGAGCGAGCAGAACACCCGAATGCCGGCAAGCGGCCGCAAGAGCTATCGTAAGCTCGCGCGCGTTCACGGTCGCATCCCCGGGAAAAAACAGGGCGCCCGCCAGTCCTCCCCTTCGCACCCGCGGCCAGAATACTGAAACGTCCTCGGGTGAGATCTCCTTTGAATTGATACCGATTCCTCTTTGGTCAGCCGCCCTAACCTTTAACGCGTCCCATTCGCGCTGCGAATAGGCCATATCAAGCGCGCCGCATTCCTGGTAATCGATCGCCAGTCCCGAAGCTTCCTCGAGATCCTTTATGAATTTGGAATAAAGCGCGCGTGATTCAGTGGCGAGCGGTGCGAGTGCTGACGATCGCTCGATTTCACCGCCTGGCGAAAGCATGCCTGCGGCCGCCCAGCTCGCCTCTCCCCCCACCTCGCCTTTATCGAAGAGTGATACACGCCAGCCGCGCTGCGCCAACTGCCAAGCTAAAGATAACCCGATCACTCCCCCGCCGACGATCCCGATTGACCTGGCTGTTGGAACCGTACGCCTCTGGCTCACGCCGATTCCTGAGCGGATTGCGCTTCGTTGTTTCCTTTCTTGACCACTTCTAGAAACGCCTTCGCCGCATGGCTTAAAGCGCGCCTCGCCGGGTATACCAAGCGGATCTTTCGCTCGGCGTGAAGCTCGTTGATGCGAATCTCGCGCAACAAATCCTGCCGTATCTCCTGTTCCACGCACATGCGTGGGAGAAACGCGACGCCCTCGTTATCCTGAACCAAGCGGCGAATGGTTTCGATGGTCGGCATCTCGACATCCATGTTTAAGGGAACTTTGTGGCGTTGAAACTCCCGCAGCACGTATTCGCGGTATGGAGAGAGCACATTGTGCGCTATAAAGGTCTCCATATCTAATTCGGATATCGAGACTTCACCTCGGTTTGCGAAGCGGTGCTGGGGTGAGATCACGAATGCGAGCCGGTCGGTGTAGATGACTTGAGAAACCACGCGGTCGTCGCCAGGATCGTAGCTGATCACACCGAGCTCGAGCTCGCCATCCAGAAGCTGCGAAGGTATTTTGCTCGCATCGCTGCGCCGCACTTGCACCTTCACTTTGGGAAACAATCGTCTGTACTGTTCAATGTGCTGAATCAGGTAGAGGGAGGTTGATTCGTTCGCTCCCACCGATAGCCGTCCGGCATAGTTGTCCTTCAGTTCGCGTAGAGCGTTCTCCAGATCCGATTCCAGATTCTGGAACCGGCGGGCGTATTCGAGGACCACCCGCCCGGCATCGGTAAGCAATAACTCGCGGCCGGACCGGTCGATTAGCTTCTCTTTCAAGTCGCTTTCTAAGCGCTGAATGGCAATCGATATAGCAGGCTGAGTTCGCAGCAGCTTTTCGCCTGCCCGTGAAAAACTCCGTTCTGTTGCAACCGTCAAAAAGACTTTCAGAGGATAGAGTTCCATCGGCCCCACTTGTCCTGTTTATGAAATTATACTGTCTTATATGCAACTCGAACACTATAAATTTGAATAATCCTGCCAACCCGTCTTAGGATAAGAGAGTTATCCCACAACGAGGTTGTTTCGTGAGCCGGATCTATATCTTCGATACCACTTTGCGCGATGGTGAACAGTCTCCGGGCTGCAGCATGACGAAATCGGAGAAGCTCCGTATGGCTGGCCGGCTTGTAGACCTTGGGGTTGACCTTTTGGAAGCTGGGTTCCCGATTGCTTCGGAGGGCGATTTCGATGCCGTCGACACGATAAGTCGCCATTTTCCCTGGGCGCAAATTGTCGCCCTCGCCCGTGCTTGCACGCTGGATGTTGAACGCGCTGCTCGCGCCTTGACTCATGCAAGGCGGCCGCGGATACACACTTTTATCGCCACCAGCGAAATCCATCTGAAATACAAGCTACGGAAGACTCGCCAGCAGGTGCTCGATGATGCTGTGGCGGCTGTCGAACTAGCGCGAAGTTACACCGATGACGTCGAATTCTCGGCCGAAGACGCAACACGGACGGATCTGGATTATCTGAAGCAAGTGAGCCAAGCGGTGGTCGAAGCCGGTGCGCGTACGGTAAATCTTCCCGATACGGTTGGTTATTCAGTACCTGATGAGTACGCGGCGTTAATTAGGGAGATTGTTAAACTGCTTGGGGATCGTGCCGTAGTGAGCGTGCATTGTCACGACGATCTTGGCTTGGCTGTAGCGAATTCGTTAGCCGCTGTCACGGCGGGGGCCAGGCAAGTGGAATGCACTATCAACGGGATCGGTGAACGCGCGGGCAATGCGGCGCTTGAAGAAGTCGTAATGGCTATCAAAACGCGGCACGATAAACTGCCGTTCGAAACGGCCATTCAAACAGAGAAGCTATATGGAGCGAGTCAGGCGCTCGCCCAATGCATATCGTTCGGACCACAACCCAACAAGGCTATCGTCGGTGATAACGCCTTTGCGCATCTTGCAGGGATTCATCAAGATGGTTTTCTGAAGGAAAAAACCACTTACGAGATTATGGACCCCCACACGGTCGGAGTTCCAGAAACCAAGCTCGTACTGGGAAAGCATAGTGGACGCCACGCACTCAAGAAACGCACCGAGGATTTGGGCTTTGATCTGAGTCCTGATGAGCTGAATGAGCTCTACCGGGAATTCACTCGCCTTGCCGACAACAAAAAGGGCGTTCGGAACGAAGAGATTTCTGCACTGGTGCGGGAAGTGATCGGAAAGGGAGTTTTCGCCGAGACCGCGGGCTGACGAGCGCCAAGCCTGGCATCGCCCGAATGGAATTGAAAATCCTGCTGCTGCCGGGCGACGGCATCGGAGTCGAAGTTACTCGCGAAGCGGAGAAGGTTCTGGCTCGCGTTGCGAGTACATATGGACATCGCCTCTCCGTAACCAAAGGCCTACTGGGCGGTATTGCGATTCGGGAAACGGGCAGTCCGTTTCCGGATGCAACCCGTAAATTGGCGCTCCAGGCAGACGCCACATTGATGGGCGCAGTCGGGCTGCCGGAGTTTGACAACGCGCCCCCAGAAAAACGGCCGGAACGCGGGTTGTTGGCTATTCGGCAAACGCTTCAGGTCTATGCAAATCTCCGACCGGTGAGGGCGTATCGCGCGCTGCTCGATTCTTCGCCGCTGAAAAATCAGCTTGTGGAAGGAAGCGACCTGATCATTGTTCGCGAGCTTACAGGCGGTCTTTATTACGGAACACCGCGCGGGATTTCAGGACATGGCATTGAAGAGCGAGCAGTGAACACAATGGTCTACACGCGCGCCGAAATCGAGCGTGTCGCTCACGTCGCTTTTCAGCTTGCCCGTAAGCGAAAGAAGAAAGTCACGAGCATCGACAAATCCAACGTGCTCGAAAATTCGCAGCTGTGGCGTCGAGTTGTTACCGAGATTGGCGCTAGCTATCCGGACGTCAAACTCGATCACTTGTTAGTAGATAACTGCGCGATGCAGCTCGTCCTGAACCCAAAGAGATTCGACGTCATCCTGACAGAGAATTTGTTTGGGGATATTTTGAGCGATGAAGCTGCCGTGCTGGCCGGTTCGATCGGAATGTTGCCCTCTGCATCGATTGGTGACAGGCGACCCTCAGGCGCATGGGTGGGTTTGTATGAGCCAGTGCACGGTTCTGCTCCTGACATTGCGGGTCAGAACAAAGCGAATCCACTCGGAGCAATTGGCTCGGTTGCGGCGATGCTTGAGTACACTTTCGGGTTGATCGATGAGGCGAAGAGCGTGACGAACGCTATAGAGGAAGTTTTGGACAGCGGGCAAGTTACGGCGGATCTCAAACCGGTCGCGGTTGCGACCACGACAGAAGTGGGCGATGCTGTGTGCGCCGCGCTCTCGCGCCGCGTGGTCCCCGCGTAGCTCTACCACGCGAAGACGAAAATAGGTAAGGAGTTATGTCACAAGCGAATGGTACGGCATTCAAGCCGCGCACAATTATCGAAAAGGTTTGGGATAACCATGTCGTGGCGGAGCGGGAACGTGCGCCCACGCTCTTGTATATCGATCTGCATCTCGTTCACGAGGTGACCTCGCCCCAAGCCTTTGCAGAATTACGGAAACGCCGTCTCAAAGTCCGCCGGCCGGATCTGACACTCGCGACGACTGATCACAGCATTCCAACGTACGATCGGTCCCTGCCGATTCTTGATAAGCTCGCTGGAGCGCAGATCGAGGAGCTCGAGAAGAATTGCCGTGATTTTCAGATTCCCCTGTTTGGCCCCCAGAGCGACAAGCAAGGAATTGTGCACATCATCGGGCCCGAGCAGGGACTCACGCAACCTGGAATGACGGCGGTTTGCGGCGATAGCCACACTTCAACCCACGGCGCTTTCGGAGCACTGGCGTTCGGCATAGGTACCAGCCAAGTCGAGCACGTGCTCGCGACGCAGTGTCTCCTGCAACCGCGCTCGAAAACGTATGAAGTGCGGGTCGAAGGCAACATGAAGTCTGGCGTCGGCGCGAAGGATATCATTTTGAACCTAATCTCTCGTATCGGAATTAGCGGGGGAACAGGATGTGTCTTCGAGTACGCTGGCTCGACGATTCGCTCGCTCTCCATGGAGGAGCGGATGACAATTTGTAACATGTCAATCGAAGCCGGCGCTCGTGCCGGACTCGTCGCGCCTGACGACACGACATACCAGTATCTCTCCGGCAGACCCTATGCTCCGAAAGGCGCTGATTGGGATCGTGCTCTCGGCATCTGGCGGAATCTCCCAACTGACGACAACGCTACATTCGATAAGAGAATTGATATCGACGCCAGTTCGCTCGAGCCGATGATCACATTCGGCACGAATCCCGGCATGGGCATTCCGATTACTGCGCCGGTTCCGGATCCATCTTCCATCCCCGATCCCCTGGAACGTGATTCGCTGAATAAGGCGCTTCGCTACATGGACCTGCCCTCAGGCAAGCCATTGCTTGGCCATCCGGTGAACGTTGTGTTCATCGGAAGCTGTACGAACTCCCGTATTTCCGATCTTCGCGCCGCAGCTCAAATATTCAAAGGCCGAAAGGTCAGCCCAGGCGTTCGCGTTATGGTCGTGCCCGGTTCGCAACAAGTGAAAAAGCAGGCCCAAGACGAGGGCCTGGATCGCGTTTTCAAAGATGCCGGAGCCGAGTGGCGCGAAGCGGGCTGTTCCATGTGCATCGCGATGAATGGCGATCAACTGGAGCCAGGCCAGTATGGAGTCTCGACGAGTAATCGTAATTTTGAGGGACGGCAAGGGCGGAGTGGGCGGACCTTTCTGGCAAGTCCCTTGACGGCTGCAGCCAGTGCCGTCACCGGCGTCGTGACCGATGTTCGGGAGCTGCTGTAAAAGGAGCCGCGATGGAGAAATTCACAACGTTTACGAGCCGGCTCGCCCCATTGCCAGTCGATAATGTGGACACCGATCAAATCATTCCAGCGCGCTTTTTGAAGACTACTTCGAAGGCTGGTCTTGGAGACGAGCTCTTTTATGACTGGCGCTACGATGCGGACGGCTCGCCCAAGCCAGATTTCATTCTGAACAAGCCTGAAGGGCACGCCGCGCAAGTATTACTGGCGGGCGACAACTTTGGCTGCGGCAGCTCGCGCGAGCACGCTCCCTGGGCTCTAGCGCAATACGGTTTCCGCGCGGTAATCAGCACTTCGTTCGCCGATATTTTCCGTGGAAATTCTCTGAAGAATTCTTTGCTGCCGGTCGTCGTCTCTCGCGAAGTGCATGGAGCGCTATTCAACGCAGTCGCACACGATCCGGCCGCCACCGTAACGGTCGATCTCGCTCAACAAAAATTGACACTTCCCGATGGGTCATCGGTAGGATTTCCAATCGACGAATTCGCAAAACACTGCATGTTGGAAGGCGTGGATGAGCTTGGCTACATTTTGCAGCAAGAGGCGGCGATTGGCGGGTATGAGGCGAAACGATTGCTCAGTGTGAATACGCTAGCCTCTACATAGAGTCGCAGCTAATCAGTGTTCCCGAAATGAAGCAGGATACCCTGATCTCGACACTCGGTGTCGTGATACCTGGCTTTGAATCTCACCCAGCTTTTCCCTTTTTGTTGAGTCGAGTTCGAAGTTCTTCTGCAGGTTCAGCCAAAACTCAGGAGAGTTACCGAAGTATTGTGCCAGCCGCAGCGCGGTATCGGCGGTAATCGCCCGTTTTCCCTTCACAATTGCTAATATTCGATTCGCTGGGACGTGCAGTTCAAGAGCGAGCGCGTTTGCGGACAGTCCGAGAGGCGCCATAAATTCTTCCTGAAGGATCTCGCCAGGCGTGATGAGAGGGAGTAGTTTACGAGTGGTAGTCGACAATTTCGACATCGTAGGCATATCCGGACCTCCAAACGAAACAGATTCGATACTGATCATTAATTCGTATGCTGTGCTGACCTTTTCGATCGCCGGACAGAGCTTCTAAGCGATTTCCGGCAGGTGTCATTAAGTCTTCAAGTCGTGATGCAGCGCGAAGGATGGCAAGTTTCTTTTGGGCCGTTCGAGCTATTCCCTCGAATTTCCTGACGCGAACCCCAGCGGCGACTCTTTCGGTATCCCTATTCGCGTAGGAGCCGATCAATACCTAGGATATTACGTTTAGCGTACAACATCGAGCGTATCAGGAGAACTTCGTCCAATGGGATTCCTAATGGTCCGCTTTCCCATGTTATTTTGTAGCTAAGTGTCGTCGCCCTTGACCTTCCAGCTCGAGCAGTACGAGGGCCCGCTGGATCTGCTGTTAGACCTGATCCGAAAGCAGCAAATCAACATTTACGACATTCCGATCGCCCAGATCACGGCGCAGTATCTCGACTATATGCAGAAAGCGATGGAGCTCGATATCGACTTGGGTTCCGAATTCATATACACTGCCGCAACTCTGATTCATATCAAGAGCAAGATGCTGCTTCCAAATGACCCCGAGCTCGATGGCATCTCGCCTCCTGAAGACCCGCGCAAGGAACTAGTCGACCGGCTAATTGAACACGAAAAATTCAGGAGCGCCGCTGAAATGCTTCATCAAAAGCTTGTGATCGAAGAGGCGCTTTGGTCGAATCCGCAGATCGGACAATTCGTGGACGGCGAAACCCAAACGCTCGCGGTCACAATCTTCGATCTAGTCAAGACATTTCAGGCTGTACTGGAACGGGCTAAGAATCGGCCGACTTACCAAGTCACCAAAGAGGATATCAGCGTTGCCGACATGATCCGTTTCTTGCACGACGCGCTTTCCGGCGCACGGCGCGAGCCGGTTTCCACCATTCAGCTTTTTGAGCAGCAGCGCACTCCCCGGCGCATGATCTGCCTTTTTCTTGCAATTCTGGAGATGGTCAAACAGCGAGCCGTGGAATTAACGCAAAGTGAAGCGTTCGGCGATATCGGACTGGTCAAGGGCTCGGAATTTGACCATTCAGGCCACTCGCTTCACGATCTGGCTACCGTCGAGCGAGGATATTACTGACGAATTAGATGCAAGAAGTTGAGGCCGCTAACATTGAGAATCCCGAAGCGGCTCTGAGCGCTGATCCGGTCGAAGCCGCCGCAGAGCAAAGCTTGCTGCTTTCCGAAAATGCAGATGCTCAATCCGGCAATAACCCCCTCCCGACGTTAAAGGCAGTGATCGAGGCGGTGATTTACATCACTGACGAGCCCTTAAGTCCAGAGCAGATCGCTTCTGCGCTCGAACAGCCGGCGGAGCGCGTGAAAGAAATCTTGAGGCAGCTTGTGGCCGAGTACGATGCGCCTGACCGCGGCTTGTCGGTCCGGGAGCTCGCAGGTGGTTACAAGATGTCCACCAAGCCTGAGCATCACGAGTCGATTCGCAGGTTCGTGAGGAACTTGCAGCCGCCGCTGAAGCTTTCGCTTGCCGCGCTTGAGACGCTCGCCGTCATCGCCTACAAACAACCCATCACTGCGCCCGAGATTATGGAGATCCGCGGCGTGCAAGGCGCCGGCGTGTTGAAGACGCTTCTCGACCGGAAATTAATCGCGGCAGCCGGCAGGAAAGATGTTCTCGGCAAGCCGATCCTTTACCGAACTACTCGTGAATTCCTAATTCAGTTCGGCCTCAGCTCGCTGGCTGAATTGCCGACCCTGAAGGAGTTCGAAGAGCTTGGGCGGTTCGCGCTCGAGGAGTCTGAGCCAAGTAAAGAGGCCGGGGCACCCGCTGCGGAAGGGACGCTAGAGCCACAACCCCATGGCTGAGGAAAGACTGCAAAAGCTTCTCGCGCACGCGGGCGTGGCGAGCCGGCGAAAAGCGGAAGAATTGATTTCAGCCGGGCGGGTTTCCGTAAACGGCCAAACCGTCACTGAGCTTGGCTCGAAAGCGGACCTTACTGTGGATCGCGTGAAAGTGGACGGACGCGTTCTCACTGCGTCAAAGCGCCACGTTTATTTTGCGCTGAATAAGCCTAAGAATTGCGTGACGACGGTGCACGATCCGCAAGGCCGCCCCACTGTTATGTCGTTTTTTAAAGGGGTGCAAGATCGCATTTATCCGGTTGGCCGTCTTGATTATGCAAGCGAAGGCCTCCTGCTACTGACCAATGACGGCGACTTCGCAAATGCCCTGATGTCGCCCGCCCGTCACATTCTTAAAACTTATTTGGTGAAGGTGAACGGTACCATCACGCCGGAGCAAGAAGAGGAGTTTCGTCGCGGGATTCCGATGCATGGCCGCCAAACTGCGCCCGCTTTTCTAAAACTGATTCGCAAAGGCGAGAACCCATGGTACGAGGTTCGGCTCGCCGAAGGCCGCCAAAATCAGATTCGAATCATGTTCAAGCATTTCGGGTATTTGGTTGAGAAGCTAAAGCGAATCAAAATCGGATTTCTTGAATTAGGAGATTTGAAACCGGGCGCGTATCGCACTTTGACGAATGCAGAGGTCGCTCGATTCCGCGCCATGCTGCACACGATCGCGGATACTAACGGCCACGCTGCATCAAAGCATCACGAGAAGCGATGAACGACACTCAACTTACAGGATTACTTCGGAATGCCAAAACGATTGCTGTCGTCGGCCTATCCAGCAATCCGATGCGGCCCAGCTTTGGAGTTTCGAGATTCCTGCAACGGCAGGGATATCGGATCGTTCCGGTGAACCCAAACGAGACTGAAGTCCTCGGGGAGCACGCCTATCCTTCTGTGCGCGATGTGCCCGGTGAAATCGATATTGTTAATATCTTCCGGCGGCCGGCAAGAGTTCCTGAAGTCGTCGAAGCTGCGATTGAAAAGGGCGCCCGGTGCATCTGGATGCAGGAAGGCATTGTGAACCACGAGGCTGCCCGCAAGGCCGAGTCAGCCGGAATTTCCGTCGTGATGAATCGATGCATTCTCAAGGAGCTCGCGCGTCTTCTCGGATAACCCTCCCACTCCTGGCGCTCATTCTGACGTTCGCGGGCTGTGGTCCGCATTCGGAAGATGTGCTCGGCGAAGCGTATGTCGCGCCCGGATCGATCAATCTCCGCCGTGAGCTCGCGCAACGAAATAGCTCGGCCACTGTGCTCAAGCATGGTGACCGCGTTGGCATTGTGGATGTCCGGCGAAGATTCGTCAAGGTGCGCACTGCGAAGGGCGTAGAAGGCTGGATCGATTCCTCACAACTTCTTAGTCCTGCCGATATGGAGCAGATACGCCGCGAACATGAAACCGCTCTGGCGCTTCCCTCCGAGGGGTCTGCCACCGTTTATGAGGCGCTCAATATCCACATCGAACCCAACCGGCAATCACCTGCCGTTGCAAAGATTCCGGAAGCGGTTCCTGTGGCAGTTTTGGCTCATAGAATCGAGCCGAAAACTGCTGCGCCGCCGCACGCCTCCAGCCTAATCTTTGAGAGGCCGCAGCTCTCCCGCCGTCAACGAAAAGAGAAACAGGCGAAGAACGCGTATCTTCCTCCGATGCCGCCGCCTCCGAAGCCGCCTGATAACTGGCAGGAACTCTCGGCCGAGCGCATCGATGGATCGAGCAGCACGGCTGATCTCGCGGCGCTTCGCGAAAAAAGCAAACCTATTGCAAAAGAGGAACCAAAGAAACCGGTTGTGATGGAGGACTGGTCACTGGTGCGCACGAAAAACGGCGAGACGGGTTGGGTTCTCACGCGCAATTTGACGATGTCCATTCCAGACGAAGTGGCTCAGTATGCGGAAGGAAAACGCATCAGCTCTTACTTCGATTTAGGAAGTATCAATGACGAGGAAAAGGGCGTGAAGCACAATTGGCTCTGGACCACTTCTTCGGCGACAATGCCCTACGATTTTGATGGTTGGCGCGTGTTTCTCTGGAATCGCAGACGACACCGCTATGAAACGTCTTACCGCGAGCGCGACGTTGAAGGCTACTTCCCGGTCCGCGTGGATCCGGCTGATCCCAACACATTCGGCCGGACGTTTCAGCTCGTCATGAAAGACGATGATGGGAAGCTACGCCGCCGGAGCTACTTGTTCGACGGAGTGCGCGTTCATCTTACGGGCAAAGAAGAATACCATCCAGGCGCGTCGGGTCACGACGAAAAGCCGAGCGGCATAAACATCAATCAGCTCCAAGCGAAGATCCCGCAGCAAGGGTGGATGCGCCGCCAATGGAACGCATTCAAGCGAAGAATAGGTGCTGCGGACTAAGTTTCTTCGATCTGGCCTGCCATGTCCACTCTGTCCATCGCAAGAAACTGCTTCACGTGTGGATGCTGGCACGTGTCGAGTTCCGCAACAGGCCCGAAATAGATTGCTTCGCCTTTATAAAGGAACACGACTGAGTCGGCAACTTTGTGCATCAGGTCTAGATCGTGAGTTACGACGATCGACGTCAAGCCCAATTGGCGCTTCAGGCGCAGCATCAGATTTCCTAAATCGTCCGACATGATCGGATCGACCATCGTGGTTGGCTCATCGTAAAGAATGCATTCAGGTTGGGCCGCGAGTGCGCGAGCGATCGCAACTGCTCGTTTATAACCAGTGGAGAGATCGGCCGGGTAAAGATTCTTCACGTGAAGAAGATCCACCATGTTTAGAAGCCCGTTCACCACATCTTCTTTGTTCTGCTCGTTGTAGTCTTCGCGAAGCTCGAGAGAGAAAAGGATGTTCTCTCCCACCGTGAGCGAATCGAAAAGCGCGCCCGATTGAAACACCATAGTCACCTTCTTGCGAATTGCACGCAGTTCCGCTTCGTTCATGCTGGTTATGTCTGCATGCGCCACGATGATGTTGCCTTGGTCAGGCTTAAGAAAGCCCATGATGTGACTCAGCGTGACTGATTTTCCGACGCCGCTGCGCCCAATGATGGCAAGCGTTTTGCCCCCATCGACGTAGAAACTGACGTCAATCAGGACGGGATGATCGAATTCTTTGCTGACGTGGCGGAATTCGATGTAATGCGGGTATTCCTCACTAGGCATGGTGTTCGCCTATCGGCTCTGCGCCACCTTCATGCTCGGATGAAAAAATAATAACATTCGACCCCGCCTTTTCCAGCTATAATGCAAACAAACAAAGCTTGCAGCTTTTGTCGTATGCTAGCCGCCCCCTCCGCGACGATGATTCTGGTCTGTGCGGCAGTCCTAGACGCCCAAACTCACGCATCGCGGGTTGAGGCGATTCGCTACTGGTCGTTCGGGGACGTCACCCGCATCGCCATTCAAACGCAGGGCGATTACAAAATAACCTCCGATCAAATTGACAATCCTGCGCGCCTATATTTCGACTTGACGGGTTTAAGGCCGTCACCGTCGCGCCATCGCGGGTTAGAGACGATTGAAGTGAAGGACCAGCGCCTGAAGCAAATTCGGGTCGCGGAAGTCAGTCCAGGCAGGACACGGATCGTCTTTGATTTAGTCGGGCCAGTTGACGTCGTTTCATCGCAACTGGTAAATCCCGACCGGCTGATCATCGAACTTCGCCCTAAAGATATGGTTCTTCGGACGGCTTCTGTCGCTCGCAGCGCCGGCGGCGTAAGGAAGCTGGAGATCTCTCCAAGCGACAGCGTAGGTGGAAATACGACATCGGACTCGGCGACACCGCCGCGTGCCGAGGCGAGTAAGCCCCCGCTGGAGGGATTGGTTGTGGCAGCGCCTAAAACAGCCGAGGTAGCGCCCCCGCCTCAGATCTCCGTCGCTCCGCGGACAGATTCTCCCGTCCCTGGCGTGAGTAGCGTCATAAACTCGAAAACCGATCATAGCCGGCCGCCTTCTCCCGCCGCGGTCACTTCTCCGCCACAGCCCGCAGCGTTACCCGTGAGCTCCTCCCCGTCGCCTAGATCTCCCACCCTGAATCAATCCGCTGGAATCGCTTATGCGGCGAAAAGAGATAGCACCGGAGATCGATCCCTAGTGCGCGTGTTCGGATTGAAGCTCGGCAAAGTCGTCATCGATCCCGGGCACGGCGGGCACGACACAGGAACCATCGGACCTCACGGACTTATGGAAAAAGATCTTGTGCTCGACGTTGCTCTGCGGCTTGGGCGGCTGATCAATCAACAGCTCGGAGCAGCGGTTGTGTTCACCCGCTCGGAAGACGTGTTCATTCCTCTTGAAGACCGCACCAAGATCGCTAACACCGAAAAGGCGGACCTTTTCATTTCGATTCATGCCAATTCTTCGCCCGAAACAAGCGCGACCGGCGTCGAGACTTACTACTTCAATCTCACGACCGATCAAAGCGGTTTGGAACTTGCCACTCGCGAAAACGCGACTTCGGTCAGCTCAATCTCTGATCTCAATGATCTGTTGCACAAAGCGGTGCTAAAGACAAAAGCGGAAGAATCCCGTGAGTTCGCGCAAAACGTGCAGAGCTCGCTTTGGGGAGCATCGGTAAAGATGAATAACCGTTCCCGAGATCGAGGTGTGCGCCAGGCTCCCTTCGTCGTTCTGATAGGCGCGACGATGCCGTCTATTCTTACGGAAATCGGTTTTGTCTCCAATCCGCACGACGAAAAGCTGCTGAACAAGGGCGATCAACGCGAAAAGATTGCCGAGGCCTTGTACAAGGGCGTGTCTCAATACGCCAATTCTCTAAGCCACCTTCAGATTGCGCGCGCTGCAACGGCCCAATAGCACCGAATCACGAAGAATACTCACTCTTCTGCTTGCCCGCGCCTGTTCTCACGGCAGATTCCACGTTTACTCTGCCGCACGAAATTGACCAGATGAAGAGTGTGCGGCGAAGGCATCTCCGCTTCGATTCGTGAAAGTGCTTCCTCGGTTTTGAGTCCGGTTCGATAGAGCAATCTGTACGCGACTTTGAGGCGCCTGATTTCTTCAGCAGAAAAATCCGCCCGCTTCAACCCCACGAGATTCAGGCCTTTTGCCGCTACGTTGAAATCTGAATACAGAAAGTAAGGCGGGAGATCGCTATTGACGCGAGTATTTCCGCCGACCATCGCGAGGCTACCGACGCGCGAGAACTGGTGGACTACTACTCCTCCAGAAATGAATGCCTGATTTTCGATTTCCACATAACCTGCTATGAGCGCGCAGCTCGCAATGACGATTTCGTCTCCGAGAATGCAATTATGCGCGATGTGACCCGACGTCATGATGTAATTGCCGTTACCGATTCGCGTTTCCGATTCCGGCTCCGTTCCTCGCGAGATGGTGAAGTGCTCGCGTATCTTGTTGCGACCGCCGATCCGCAAATAGCTTCGCTCGCCCGAGAAACTCTTGTCCAGTGGATCCGACCCTAAGACTGCCCCTGCCGAGATTTCGTTCGCGTCTCCTATCGTTGTCCATCGCTTCACGTACACGTACGGTTCAAGAATGCACTGAGCGCCAATGATTACGTCCTGCTCCACTACGCAGAACTCTCCGATTCTTGTACCGGGCCCAATTACGGCATCGGGATGCACGCGAGCGGTGGATGCGACCTCGACGGGCGCGTCTACAGTCATCATGCTAAGTATGTGACATGCCTCACCTAACAGTCGCTCAGTTGGCCGATATTTGTGGAGGTCAAGCGAAAGGAAATACCGAGCTTCTGATTACAGGCGCGAGCGCACTCGAAGATGCCTCGGCTACCGAACTGTCGTTCGTGGGAAATCAAAAAGCCGTGCGCGCGGCATGCTCCTCGCGAGCGGGTTGTTTGCTCGTCCCGCATTCTTTTGAAGCACACGGGCCTTGGGCGCTGATTCGCGCAGACAACCCCCGCGCTGCTTTCTCCAGAGCCGTCGGCGCGCTATTTCCAAAGACAAGGCCTGAACCGGCAATTCACCCTACAGCTAATGTCGCATTAACAGCGAGCGTCGCGAGCGACTGTTTTATCGGCGCGTACGTCAGTATCGGCGAGCACGCGCGAATCGCCCCGGGATGCGTGATTGGAAATGGTTGCGTCATAGGCGATCGCGTGACTGTCGGTGAGCGCACAATTTTACATGCGAACGTGACGGTTTACGAAAACGTCCAGATCGGATCGCGCGTGATCATTCATTCGGGCGCGGTTCTCGCGGCTGATGGATTTGGATTCACATTGGAGGGCGAACGGTACGAGAAGTTTCCGCAGATTGGCACGGTTGAAATAGGAGATGACGTCGAGATCGGCGCCAATTGTTGTATCGACCGGGCGGCGCTCGGCGCAACGCGCATTGGCGAAGGCGCCAAGCTGGATAATATGGTTCACGTCGCTCACAATTGCAGCATCGGCAAGCATGTGGTTGTGGCTGCACAGACTGGATTTTCGGGCGGCGTGGTTGTCGGCGATTACGCGGTGATCGGCGGCCAAGCTGGAGTCGGCGAGAACGCGAAGATCGAGCCGAAGGCCATTGTCGGTGGAAAGAGCGGCATCCTTCCCTCGCAGAAAATTCGCGCGGGCGAGCCGGTTTGGGGAATACCAGCTCGCCCTCTTCGTCAACACTTGAATAATTTGGCGAACGTTACGAAGCTGCCGGAGATGCGCGAGGAGCTGCGGCAGCTCAAACAAGAATTAGATGGTCTAAAAAACCGCCGGCAGTTGCCGGAAGAATGATTGCTAGTTAGAAGCGGACGCCGCCTGTCGTAGCGGAGATGCTTGCTCAAGAATGCGATTGGCTTGCAGCACCATGGCTTGAATGTGCTGTAAGTGCGCAGACATCTTCTCATCGGGTGAGATCAGTTGCAGATAGTATGCGAGCGACTCGATCACGCCTAACGGCTGACGGAGTTCGTGTACTAAATCCTCCATGGATGGAGTTTTCGGAACCGGCTGACACGGCTTAACGTTACTCCCCGCGACGGAACCGTCTTGCGAAGAGAAACACACTTTGTGAGAGAGTTGCTGTTCCATTCAACCCTTACATAGACTGACACTGAATTGTGCGGATTGTTTCCAACCGTTTGATTGTGCGCTTGATTGGGAAGGGAGTCAATGCCCTAGACAAAAAAAGTTACTAGTACTTTGGATTCGCCGTCCCGGTACGGCGCGATGTGATATTCTCATGGCGTTACCTCCCAGTCGTGGGCCTGTGGCGCAGTTGGGAGCGCGCTTCCATGGCATGGAAGAGGTCAAGGGTTCGAATCCCTTCAGGTCCACCAAATTTCACAAAAACGTAAAGCTGCCCGATCGCGAAAGCGGATGGGTCTTCGGTCTCACACTCGCCGGAGCCTCACCTTTTCCACCAGGTGATCTTCGCGCTTTTCGAGAATGAGATGCGCTCGCTCGCGCGTGGGACCGATGTTTTCGTGCAAGTTTACTAAGTTGATCTCCGTCCAAATCCCACGCGCTGTGCTGATTGCCTCTGCTTCAGTCAATTGAGCATAGCGGTGAAAATACGATTCTTCGTCGCGAAAGACCGTTTCGCAAAGGCGCAAGAATCGCTCCACATACCATTCTTCGATGACCCACTCCTCTGCGTGGAGATAAATCGAAAAATCGAAGAAATCGGAGACGAATACCTTCGATGCGCCGCGCCCTTCCGGAGACTGAAGCACATTCAATCCTTCAAGGATCATGATGTCGGGCTGCCTCACTTCCTGCACCGCATCGCGAACAATGTCGTAGTGAAGGTGAGAATACACAGGCGCGGACACGACCGGAACGCCGGCCTTAATGTCCGCCAAAAACCGGAGGAGGCGCCGCTGATCGTAGCTTTCAGGAAAGCCCTTTCGCTTCATCAGACCGCGCTCTTCGAGAACCTTGTTTCGGTATAAGAAGCCGTCTGTGGTGACCAGATCAACGCGGGGATGATCGTCCCACCGGGCAAGTGAAGCCTGAAGCACGCGCGAAAACGTGCTTTTGCCAACCGCGACGCTTCCCGCAATACCGATCACATACGGCACTTTGGGGGGCATGGGCGCACCCATGAACTCGCGTCTGGCGCGATAGAGATGCTGAACCGCTTCGACATGCAAATTCAGCAGCCGCGAAAGAGGCACATAGATTTCCTCGACTTCGCGCAATGAAACCTGCTCGTTAATGCCGCGAAGAGATGCGAGCTCGTCCTCATTCACCAGCAGCGGCGTGTTGGCGCGCAGCGCTTTCCATTGTTCGCGGCTGAAATCGATATAGCGCCCAATCGATACCGGCGAACTGCTACTCTCCGAAGAGGGACGCACTTGTCCGTCAATGCCGAAGTCATCTGCACTGATTTCCGCTCTCTTAATTACTCTGGCTTGGCTGCCCGAAAGCGCGTCCGCGGTGGATCGTTCGCTAGCCATTATCGAAGCGGGAGTGCAAGATTCAGAAGACGCGCCCTTCGTGCCTTCAGATTATCAATTCTTGCCTGGTGAGTTTGTTTACTCCACGTTCAAAATTGCCGGGTTCACTGTAAAATCCGAAGACCGTGGCGCGGTCGAGCGAATCTCGCTCGGCTACGAAGTGACGCCCCAGGATTCGAAAGGTATCGCACTTGCCTCACCAACCTCGGGCACAATTGAAGTTGAGGTCAATCCTGAGGACAAGAATTGGATGCCCATGCGGCGCTGTTCTTTTCTAATCCCTTCTTATGTTGCAGCCGGCGAGTTCCGGATTCACGTTGTCGCGAAAGATCTCTTTAGTGGAACAGAGGCTGCGAAAGACGTTCCGTTTCGAATTGGCGGAACGGTGGTCCAGCTTGTGGATAAGGTCGCGGTTCAGAATTTCCGTTTTCTACGCCAGGAGAATGACCGCCACGCTCTCGACGTGGCCGCTTATCGGCCAGGCGACACCGTCCACATCAGTTTCGAAGTCATCGGGTACAAGCTGGGTCCGCAAAATCAGTATCGTCTCGCTTACACCGTGACCGTGCTGCGGCCCGACGGAAAGCCGTTTCTTCCACAACCGCAAACCGGCGAGCTCGCTGCGAGTACGTTCTACCCCGCGCAATTTGTTCCTGCAAATTTCAACTTGACCACCTCCGGCGATTCGGCCCGGGGCGAGTACATTATTCTTTTGACAATTCGCGATCTCATCGGAAATCAGTTTTATCAGATGAGAGAACCTTTCAGTCTCGAGTAAGCAGTTGCCGAATTCTGCGCAAGCCATCAACAAATTCTTCCGTTCGCGTGATTAGGTTCACGACGACGTACGCTTCGGACGGCATATCGAAAAAGTATCCCGGCTGCACTATGACCGCTTGCTCTTCGACAAGCCTCGTGATCCACTGTTCTTCTGAAAACGTTCTTGGAAGCTGGATGATTCCAGACCAACCCCCTTCCGCATGAAGGCACTTGGCCGGGCTATTGTTCAAAATCTCGTTTGCGATTTTCCAGTTCTGCGCAATACGCGCTCGGATTTCTTGTTGAATGACTTCTCCGATCTCGAGCAGGCCAGGCAAAGCCGCTTCAACTGGAGTTCCCACAGAGAGATACGTGTCGATAATCAGTTCCAGAGCGTGGCGGGCGATTTCCCGATCCTGCTCCGGGCCGTTAATTGCAATCCAGGCCAGCTTCATTTGCGGCATGCCGGCCGATTTAGATAATCCATTTAGCGAAAAGCTCAGGACAGCATCGTGCCCGATGAAGGTCTTCACCGCACCCGCGGTTTCGTCGAGCGCATAATCCATGAAAACTTCATCCGAGATGATTGGCAGACGGTGCTGGAGGGCCAAATCGAATAGCCGATCCGCCTCGGAGGTTTTCAAAACAGATCCGGTGGGATTGTTCGGATTCACGACGACGATGGCGCGTGTTCGCGAAGAGATTTGCCGCGCCACATCCATGAAGTCGATGAACCAGTTCCCGTCGTAAACCAGGCGGTAAGGCACGATCCTGACTGAATCGAGAGCGGCCAGATATTCAAAGAGGGGATACGAAGGAGCCGGCACGAGAACTTCTTCGCCGGGATTCAGAAGCAGCTTGAACAAAAACGAATACGCTTCGCTTGTGCTTCCCGTGAATAGAATCTGTTCCGGTGAAATCGAAATGGCGCGCCGCTTGTAGAACTCGACAATCGCGAGCCGGCTTTCAAGCCTCCCGAGCGGATCGGGCCGAAAGGTAAAATCGTTTAGCCCAGCGTAGATGCGGCTGATCGCGAAATGCGGATAACCAGCCAAAACTGTCGTGGGGTTCGAGATAGTCAGATCAAGCAGGGAGATACCGGACTTGCGCTTGTCAGCAATCAGTCTGCTGAACCGGTTCGCGGTAAAAGACCAGGACAACCGTTGGGAGTAGGTATACAAACAGCTACTCTGTCACGGCTGCCCTGGGTTCGCAAGGAGTAGATTGGGAGGCTTTTCCTCTGCGAATTTAAAATTCCGGGACGCATCGCCCTGTCCACCAAAAGCAATGCGCCCCCGAATAGCGCCGTTAGCTACCGGCGCATTTTCCACGCCCGTTCGTCATCAGCTCTCAACCGAGGGATGGCGGATCGCCGCGCCGCCACCCCCATGCGCGTGTGCCCGCACGCGTGGGAGATGCCGATTTAGCGAACGTGGAAACTCAAACTTTCAGCCTTTGCGGCTTTCGAATCTGCACTCGCGGCAAACACCGTACGCTCAACACAGGAGCCTCCATCCAGCACAAGAGCTGGTTCCAGTGCTTGGGTCTCGAGCGTTTCGATCTGATTGGGCGAAGGAGCAGGGTTAACGCCCGTCGCGATCTGCTCGACGGAAAGCGAGCCGAGAGCGGCGGCCGCAATCTTTCCGCCAGTCTTCGACGCAAGCACGATCGACAGCGCGTCCACAGCTACCGTTAAAGCGAGGCCCACAATTCGTGCCGCGCTCCAGTTTTGGGTCTCCAAAATTGAACTGAGCACAACTTGCCGCCCGACCGGATGAAGCGAAGGGTCGGCTTCTGAAAGAGCCTGATAAACTTCGCCGCTCGATAGCGACTCCTTCCGCGCCCTCGCATTACAGATGCTGAGATCGTAGGCCGAAACGCCCTTCGGCAGCTTACCGTAATTCTGTTTAGCCAGACTAACGGGAAGCCGCGCGCCCGTAACCTGGAATGTACTCTGCGCGGTTCCCGGCACAAGTGGAAGCGCCAGCCCCAGTGTCACGCAGATGAGATGTTTCATCAGATCTCCTCGACAGCGATCGCTATGTTCGCGCGCCAGTCTTGGTTAAGAGGTAAGATTCCCGATGCCGGCGCGACTCAGGAAAAGTCGATTAAGCTGCTGATTTGAAGGAAGATCTTTTTTTCAGGAAATTTGTCATGGATTCGTTGGATACAGGCGGTGACGCGGAAAGCCGCCGCTGCCATTCGGGCGAGGCATGCGGTCCGGGCCTGCCTGGTCCCTACGTTACGCGGCGCGTTTTTTGTCGTAGTAGGTGTGGTTATAGATGGCCATCTTCTTGCTCACCTCGGCGGCGTGACGCGCGACTTCTTCGGTTGAAAATTCGAACCCAAATTCGGCAGCATCGAACACCGCACCGGCCTTCAGAGCCTGGTCATAGAGCTGCCAGGCTTGCGTCATCTGCTTCTCGCGGCGCTGTTTACGCTCGTGTTGCAGCTTCTGTAGCTCGGCTTGATCTTTTTCGCGCTGCTTGCGCAGGCGGCCTTCCTGGATGCTCAGGTTGTTGAGGTCTTTTCGATAGGTGAGGAAAACTTGCGCTTCGATGAGCGAGGCGCGGACCTGGGGGTCTTCTTCGTGCTCGAACTGC
>Ga0213875_10000043_pt1 | contig 152637 bp, 148 predicted proteins | sample BarmaccomBMRX_R8_FD_160105 | JGI IMG/M metagenome (GOLD analysis project Ga0213875, IMG submission 160105) | Root-associated microbial communities from Barbacenia macrantha in rupestrian grasslands, the National Park of Serra do Cipo, Brazil - RX_R8 | ecosystem: Host-associated > Plants >... | reverse complement strand
CCCCTGTTTAAAGAGGCCACCACCGGGGCCAGTGCCCAATAAACCGCCACGTTCGAGGGCACGCATTCCCTGCAATGCTTGATAATTCGAGCCACGCTCATCTTTTTTATGCGATGCGAACTGCGCCACCAACCGCTCCCGTTGGTAGGGCTTCATAAACATGGTGCCTGCCCCGGCTAACATTAATAGCACCAGGGCTACCCCCACCATCTGTTTGCCCGGCACTGCGGCAAAGAACGCGATACAGAACGGTAGCAGGAAGAGCAGCGCGGCGGCTGACAGGTGCGGTTGCACAAACACCAGCACACCTACCGGCAAGGTTAAACCAAAAGCCACAATCCAAGGCCAGATTTCTTTCTGGGCCGTGCGCGACGCACGGCTCCAAAAATCGGCGAGGACGCCGACCAAGGCAATCTTAGCCAGTTCTGAAAACTGAAGCGGAATTGGCCCTAATTTCACCCAGCGCCGCACTCCACCCATTGATAAGCCCAGGGGCGTGAATTTAGTCGCTAAAAGTCCCACAACAGTGACAGCAAAAAGCACCCAGACTAACCCGCGAATATGACGGGCAGGCACCCGCGAGACGGCAGTGAGCAAGAACAAACCGCCCAGCACAAAGCCGATTTGTCGGGTGAGAAAATAATCGGTATAGCCGTAGTGGTCGAGTGCGATAGCGGTCGAGGCCGAATAAACGAGGGGAATCGAGAGCACCGCTAACAACAAAGTCAGCGCGTAAAGCCCACGATGACATGGCGGGCACTTACTAACGCACCCGGTCTCGGCTACATCAGTCGTGTCTTCATCCACGACATCATTTGCTTGGTCGTTGTTAGTTTGGGTGCCACGTTGCGCCTGACCTCCTGGCACTACCCGCAAAGTATGCTCGGCAGTTAAAGGCTGTGCCATCTGCTGGCGCGGCGTTGAGTTAAGCTGGGCACGCTCACGGCGGGCGCGTTCTAACAGTTGACGCTCCCGCAGTTGACGTTCGCGGGCGGCCCGCAAACGCTCATGGCGCGTGGCGCGTCGCATCATCAGGTCGTCTTGCGGATCGAAGGTGTCGTGATCCTGAAAAGCATCCCCCGCCCTACTGTCGTTGCGCCGGGTGGTACCGCGCTGTGCATGGTCGCGCTGTGTGTAGCCGCGTGGGGCATGATCAGCATCGCGCAGTGGGGCGCGGGGCCGAGGGTCGCGGACGGCAACTCTGGAAGACATTGTGCTACTCCTTGTGCTGTGATGTTGGCTGCGATGATGATATTGCGGGCAATATCTTAGAGTTCGTGACGGCTGTTAGGCTTAGTTTATGCGTAATCATGTGTCCTGAATAGGCTAACGACTATGCGGGACGACAATTTTAGATTTTGATTTTCTGATTTTAGTCATAGATACCTGTGGGCCAGACACTCCTGTCTGGCATAAGCCATAAATAGCCAGACAGGAGTGTCTGGCCCACAAGTTATAGACTATCCCACTAAAACCATTACTTATTTTGCAGAGCTTCCACAGCGGCGCGAAAAGCTGCGCCACGCGCTTCAAAACTGGCAAACTGATCGAACGAGGCACAGGCCGGACTTAAAACCACGGTGCCCCCGGCTGGCGTTTGCCGTGCGGCTTCCAGCACCGCCTGGTCTAACGTTTTGGCATCTATAATTCTACCTGCATCGAACCCGGCGCGCACGGCGGCATCCGCAATAATTTTAGACGCTTCACCAATGGTTATTAATAGATGGGCTTGACGCGCAATAGCCTGTCCCAGTTCATCAAAAGCTGCCGCATCCTGTAACTTGGCGCGTCCACCTGCAATGAGTGTTACTGGCGGCGCAAAAGCTCCTAATGCCCGCACCGCAGCATCAGGAATCGTAGCCTGGCTATCATTGACCCAGGTTATTTCACCAATTTGGCCAATCACTTCCAAACGGTGTGGCAGACTCTCGAAATTGCGAATGGTCTCGGCTATGGCTTGCTTGCTCGTCTTATCGTCAATCTTCGCTTCATCGGCAGCAAGTTGCGCCGCTGCCATTGCTGCGGCGACATTCGACCAGTTATGCTCACCACGCAGGGGAATGTCGGCTACATCAATAATTGGCATAAAGAAGGGCAGTCCCTGGAAACCCAACTGATCGCCGCGCCGACAAACAACGCACCACTGGGCGGTGGGCGGTGTTGCCTGGGCAGTGGTGATGTAATCTTGCGACTTGAGTTGCCTGTGCCAGCGAGGAAACGTGCCTCTGCCTTCCCACAATTCACGGACAGGATCGTTATCAATATTCAGAATGGCTATATCATTTTTATTCTGGCGGGCAAAGAGTTTCAGCTTGGTGCCCCAATACTGTTCTAAAGAGGGGTGATAATCGAGGTGATCGGCCAGCAGGTTCAGCAAGACAGCGATATGTGGCTTGAACGTGGGCGCACGCTCTAATTGAAATGATGAGACTTCTACCACCGCCCAGGCATCCGGCGACAGACGCGGTAATTCGGCGATGAGGGGGACTCCTGTATTCCCCGCGCGAATCGCATTGATGCCACACGCTTGCAACATATCGGCAATCAGCTTTACTGTGGTGCTTTTGCCCTTGGTGCCAGTGACCGCAATCATGGGGGCCGGACAATGCCGCGCTGCCAGCTCTAATTCGCCAATAACTTCAACTCCCCTGGTTTCAGCGTCACGCACAATAGATTGCAGGGGTGGATGATGAATTTTCAGACCCGGCGAGAGGACTATCATGTTGCCCTGCTTGATGCGGGCGAATTTGTGATCGCCCGTATGCAGTTCCACACCCAGCTCAACCAGCGCCCGCGCCTCGTCACTGAGTTCTTCCAGAGGGCGGCTATCATAGCCCAGCACCCGTGCGCCACGCTCCGCTAAAAAGCGCGCGGCAGGCACTCCGGCCCTGGCTAACCCAATAACAGCACAGACTTTTTCACGTTGCATAGTTAATGGAGAAAAGTGTCACGGCCAGTGCGGTAAAAAGTTCATGGCCCATAAATAGAGACCAACACAGGTGGTTAATAAATTGATGGCCCAAAAGACCATCACCACGCGCCACTCACTCCAGCCGCCTAACTCATAGTGATGATGAAGTGGGGCACGGCGAAAGATGCGTTTGCCTTCGCCGGTCTTCCGCTTAGTCCATTTAAAATAGCTGACTTGCAACATCACACTGAACATTTCGACGAAATACATAAAGCCAATAAAGGGCAGCAAAAACGTAGCGTGCGCTAAAACTGCGCCCATGCCAAGAGCCGCCCCTAACGCCAGGGAACCGGTATCACCCATAAAAACTCGCGCCGGATAGTGATTATAGACCAGAAACCCCAGACTCGCCCCCGCCAGTGCCATCCACAGCATATTGCTAAAATAGGACACTTCAAAAGGGGCCACAAATGTGCCGCCAATCCAGAGAGCAAGCCCCACCTGCACCGCTAATCCAGCCGCCAAACCGTCAATGCCATCGGTTAAATTCACCGCGTTTGAGGTGGTGACAATCAACATGGCAATAATCCCCAGCAATACGGGCAGAAACGCCGCGCCTCCGGCGAAAAGTGCCGGGTAGACGAAGCGCACTCCTAAATAGGACTGATAAAAAGTTAAAAGTGCGAATGCTCCGACGAAACCCAGGGCTAAACCCACCTGAGCCACAAATTTAGCACGGGCGCTCAGGCCACCCCGTCCCGAAGCTTTTGACCAATCATCGGTGAAGCCCAAACCCGTAAAAGCCAGCACTGTGAGTGGTGGCAATAGCACACCACCGAGTAATTGCAGCCAGGTTGGGCCACCGGTAACACCTCTTACACTCCGCGTTAGCAAGCCTAAGATAGCGCCCGTCGAGACAAGAGCTATAAACGTCAGGCAGGCTGAGCCAATGAGACCAATACCACCCATAGAGGGTGTCCCCTGCTTCGCCTGATGAGTTTCCGGGGTATCCTCACGCACCGTCCACGTCTCTGCCTCTGGCTGATCCTTGCGCCAATGTTTATGCCTTAGCCAGTCAATAAGGGGCGTACCCACAAAAAACATCAGGATGAACGCGCCCAGAAACATCAGCAATGGCGTCACCCAGGGATTGGAGACCCACGAGAAAATAATCCATGCTAATCCACCGGGATTATTCACCGCCAAGGGCTTTCACCACCGTTTCCAGCCCGACTGTGCGGCTACCTTTTACCAGCACCACGTCACCTGCCTGCACCAACTCTGGGGCGCGCTGGGCGGCAGTGGCGGCATTATCACACCAGGCGACTTCCGGCTGAAGTTCTAAAGTTGCCGCCACGTGTAAAGCCGAGTTCAGCAAAGGGCGCGTTTCCCCACCAACACCGATAATGACATCAGCAAAAGTGCCGACGTAATCGCCCACTTTGCGATGTTCGCCTTCCGCCCAATCGCCCAGTTCCTTCATCGCCCCCAGTATCGCCACGCGCCGCCCGCCACCGGGGAAATTGAGCAGGGTTTGCAAGGCGGCCCGCATCGAGTTCGGCCCGGCGTTGTAAGAGTCATCAATGATAGTGATACCATTGCCTTGCACCACGCGCATTCTACCACCGGGCACAGTGGCATGGTGCAGGGCTTGCGCCGCCTCTGCCAATGGCACGCCTAAAACATCTGCTACCGCCAGAGCCGCCGCCGCATTAATCGCATTATGTTCGCCGGGCAGAGGCAGTTTTAAGTTTTGAATGGCGAGTTTTAAATTTTGAATTAAGGAAAAAGATATATTGCCGCTGGCTTCCGGGGTTATCGCGGTTACTCGATAATCGGCGTTTGGGCTTTCTCCGAAAGTGACCACACGGCAGGGTGCTTGCTCGCGCATTAGCTCCAGGAAATCATCATCTGCCGGTAAAACGGCGACCCCATCGGACGGCAATGAATGGAGCAGTTCAGCTTTGGCTTGGGCAATATTTTCCAGACTGCCTAACAGTTCAATATGCTGTGGCCCGATGTTGGTGATGACACCCACCGTCGGCTCGGCAATACGGGCTAAATAGTCAATCTGTCCCGCACCACGCATTCCCATTTCAATCACCGCCGCACCATGCGCTTCTTCCAGTTGAAAAAGTGTTTGCGGCACCCCCACTTCGTTATTAAAATTGGCGGTAGAGGCGAGGACGTTGAAGCGGGCGGCAAAAACGGCTGCAACAAGTGCACGGGTAGTCGTTTTACCGTAAGAGCCAGTAACACCAACAACGGGAATCGTGAATTTCCGGCGATGCGCCCTCGCCAAATCACCAAAAGCATGGAGGGTATTGGGAACACGAACTAATTTAAGTTGAGGCGGGGCACCTTCTACCGATTCCACCACAGCAGCACAGGCACCCTGTGCCGCAGCTTGTTCCAAAAAGTTATGGCCATCGAAGTGTTCACCCCTCAACGCCACAAAGAGCGTACCCGCAGTGAGCGTTCTGGTATCGCTGGAAACGCCGCAGATTTCAAGAGCGGCTGCACAGTTAACACCGGTTTCGACAATCTCGCCACCGCAAGCCGCCGCCACTTCGCCAAGAGTAAAGCGGGCGTGATTTATCGCCTGCTGTTCGCCGCTCACGCCGCATCCTTTTTTACCGGGTCTTCCAGGAATTCACGCACCACTTCGCGGTCGTCAAAGTGAATGGTACGGTCTTTAAAGATTTGATACGTCTCGTGGCCTTTACCGGCCACGAGGACAAAATCGCCATGACGGGCCAACGACAGGGCCTTTTCAATGGCCTGGCGACGGTCAACCTCGACTACGCACTCCGCATGACCCTGCACCGTGCCCGCTAAAATATCATCAATAATCCGGGTTGGGTCTTCGGTGCGCGGGTTATCACTGGTAATGACTAACAAGTCAGAGAATGAGGCGGCGATAGCGCCCATCTGAGGTCGCTTCGTGCGGTCACGGTCGCCGCCACAGCCAAAGACCGTAATCAAGCGTCCGGGAGTAAACTCGCGCACCGTGGCCATAACGTTCTTTAAGCCATCAGGTGTGTGGGCATAATCTACCGCCACATAGAAATCCTGGCCGCCTTCAATCATTTCCATGCGACCTTCGGGAGCGGCAGCACGTTGGAGAGCTGCCTGAATTTGCGGCAGCGGCATTCCCTGCAAGAGACCAAAGCCGACAGCGGCGAGGCTATTATAAACGTTGAAGCGCCCTGTCAAATTTGAATCGAGATGAATGTTGCCAGTGGAACTACGCGCCACAAAGGAGGTGCCGATAGGCGTCAGATGGATGGCTTCAGCCGTGACGTGTGCCTCATTCTCAATACCATAAGTGATATAAAGCGAGTCTTTAGAAACTTCATCGCGCAGCCGTCGCCCATAGTGATCGTCAACATTGAGCACCGCGCCAAAGCTCTTAAAGTGCTCTGAATAGTGCGCAACCTCGTTGAAAAGCTTCGCCTTGGCCTGGAAGTAATCTTCCATGTCTTTGTGAAAATCGAGGTGATCCTGGGTGAGATTGGTAAACACACCCGCATCAAAAGCGCAACCTGCGACGCGCTGGAGCGAGAGAGCATGAGAAGAGACTTCCATCACCACCGCTTCGCTGCCGCCGTCCAGGAAGTCCGCCAGCAAACGCTGCAAATCCAGGCTTTCGGGGGTGGTGCGGCCTGTATCATAAAAAGCACGCTCGGTCGCCGCGCCTAAAGTGCCGATGATGCCAACGCTTTTATATCCGGCTTCACGCAATAACTCGGCGATCAGATGGGCTACTGTCGTTTTGCCGTTTGTGCCAGTAATGCCCACCAGGAGCATCTCCCGCGAAGGATTGCTGTAGAATTCACAGGCTAACCCGGCCAATGCCAGACGCGTATCGGGCACTAATACTCCGGTGATGCCAGCGGGTAAAGCTTTAACGGCGGCTTCGTTATCCGCTACGATTGTAGTAGCCCCACGCTCTAACGCCTGGGGAATAAACTCATGCCCATCGCGTTGTTGACCACGAATACAGACAAACGCTGTATCGAGACCCACCTCCCGCGAATCGTAGGCGATAGCCGCCACTTCAGCTTGTTCATTGCCGAACACCTGAAACTCTGGCAGGGCAATTAATAATTCTTTTAAAGCAGGCATTTTAATAACTTCAGAATTTAATAGGCAGACCCGCCGCTAAAGCAGCGGGCTGAAGTAACAAGCCCGGTGAACCGGGCTAACGTGGCTCTAACGAGGCCCATTCACGGGTCTTTGGTGTTCAGCCCGCTGCTTTAGCGGCGGGCCAACCGCAAACAATACCTAGCAGTTTATAACAACTGGCGATAAACGCTTAATCCACCTGGTTCTTAGTGGGCGATGGCTTTTTCATCAAATCGGCGGCAGGCGCAGGGGCTGAAGTGCCATCGTGCAAGCGCAGGTGCAGCATCGCTTTATTAGCAATTTCAGCGAACGCCGGGCCGCAGACTTCGCTGCCCCAGTGACTACCGTGTGGCTCATCAGCCATGATTAAGATGACAAACTCCGGCTTGCGCGAGGGCACGAAGCCAACAAAAGAAGAGATAAAGCGGCCCGCCGCATACCCCTTGCGTCCAACAGCTTTTTGCGCTGAGCCAGTTTTGCCAGCGGTCGTATAACCGGGCACGAACACATATTTTTTGGCCGTGCCTTCACGAGTGACACGCTCCATCATACTTGTCACCGTGTGGGCTGTTTCCGGCTCAATAACCTTGTGATCTATCTCCGGCGCAAAGGACTGTAATACTTTGCCTTGCTCATCGCGCACTTCTTTAATGAGGAGTGGCTTCATCATCACACCATCATTGGCGATGGTTGCAGCCACGCGCACCAGTTGCAGCGGGGTCATTAACATACCCTGGCCAAAGGCAAAGTTCGCCAACTGTTCCTGGCTCCACTGATTAGGGTCATTAGCAGGCAGTAAACCCGGATGCTCGCTGAGTCCCTCCAATCCGGTGCGCTCGCCTAAGCCGAACCGCTCGGCATATTGCAGCATGGTCGGTGCCCCGGCTAAACGGGCAAAGCCATAGACACCAAAGTTGCAGCTATCACGGATGCTATCGGACAGCGTTTCTTCACCATGCCGCCCTTGCGGGAAATGTGAAATCCAACAGTGCATCAGGTGCTTGCCCACCATCTGCGCGCCATTGCAATAAAAGCTATGGCTCTGCCAGTTGGGGACAGTTTCTACCGCTGCCGAGGCTGTAATAATCTTAAAGGTTGAGCCGGGTTCGTAGGCGAAGTTGACACAGCGATTAGTGGCCCGGTCTACAATATCCGCCGGACGCTGATTGAGGTCATAGGTGGGCGCAGTCGTCATAGCCAAAATTTCACCGGTGCGTGGGCGCATCACAATCGCCGTGGCGAAATTCGGCTTGAACTTTTGCACCAACCGATTCATGACGTCATCAGAGTCGGCTTGAATTTGTGGGTCAATGGTGGTGACCACGGTATGTCCAGGCACAGGCGCGCGCCATTCACGAACTAAACCGGGGACGGGGCGATTGAGGGCGTCTACCTGAGAGACAACTTCGCCATCTTTTCCACCTAAATCTTTATCCCAGGCTTTTTCCAGCCCATCCGCGCCGTGCCCGGTATTCGTGGTAAAACCGATTAACTGGCTGGCGAAGTCGCCCAGGGGGTATTGGCGACGGGGCGTTGGCAGCAGGGTAATTGGCTCCCAAAACTTCTTACGCTCGGCACGCGCTACCCTGGTTTCTGTTTTGCCCTGCGGCCCCATCAAGGCTTTCAGTTTTTGAATACGCTCTTCATCCACATGCCGCGCCAGGCGCACGAAGTAATTCGGCTTGCCATCCGAACGCGTGGTTTTATTCAGGGCAGTCAGATACTCTTGCTCATCGCCGCCGATAGTTTCGGCCAGGCGGCTCGCCATTTTTTCTTTGTCATGGATGCCGCGCGGATTGGCGCACACATCATATTCATTCAACGTGATGGCTAAAGCCGTACCATCGGTAGCCAACACCTGGCCGCGTTGCGCGGGGAGGATTTCGTGATGCGTAAAGATTTCAGGCTGAATGCCTTTAAGAGAAGACCGATGCAACGGCACGCCCTGCAACTGCACCAGACGAAAAGCCAAAAAAAACAGCGGCAAGAGGAGTAGATAAAAAGTCCACTCGATGCGCCGCTGCGTGCCGGTGAGGATGGAGTCACCGTTATTGCCAGTGCGTTGCCGTCCCCCCACGCTGCTCGGCGGTGCGCTCATCGTTCATCACCTGCACTTGGAAGGGCATTATTGGTAGTACGGTCATTTGCTGCGTTGTCATTGGGCGAGGTGTCATTGATTGTAGCGTCGTGTCTGGCCACATTATCAGTCGAAGGATGATCTGGCGCATTTCCAGATGCGCTATTGCTCATAGTGTCCGGGGTGCCAGCCCCGTCGTCCTGGGTTTTATCAACGTCAATTTCTACATGCACTGGCGCGGCTTTATGCTTCTTATGGGCTTTGTGGCCCGCAGCTACAGCCGAGGCGTTGGCCGCAGTGCCGTCTGCTGCAACATCACCACTCGCCGCATCTGTCGGGGCAGCCTCTAATGTGGCCGGAGTGCGATTAGTGATGGAATCGAGTTTGTCTTGCGTTGCCACGCTCCAGCCCCGCTCATGCGCCCATTGCGCAATGCGCGGCGATGAATCCAAGGCGGCTATTTCCTTTTGGGTGCGAGTCACATTGCCCTGCACTTGAGCGATCTCTTTATCTAAACGATAAGAATTATTGCGCGCTGAAAGTGTCATGCCCTGCATATAAAGCAATGCTACCAGTTGGCATAACAATACACAGCCTGCCACACTCGCCTGCCATGACAAGCGAAAGGGCCGGTGCGAACGCCGGGCGCGGCGGCGGGCCGCCCGCGCTTTAGTTCTCGCTTCTAAATAGGATTCTTCAGCTTGGTCGTTGCTGACGACGGGGTAGCGACTGGCAACATACGGCAATGGCGCGTCCATTGAGGTGTTTTGCAGCGGCTTAGGAGTTGTAGGAGTGGAAGATTTCCGGGCGGGGCCAGGCGCGGCATAACGGCGCGGCCCGTGAATGCGATCATCGGCGGGTGAACTGTGCTGGCGTTTTCTGGCGGCAACCGGCATCGCAAACTTCCTTCTTCATTCAACAGCGATTAGATCAGGTGTCCTCGTAGGGGGACACGCGGCGGCACGCCCTAAGCCGTGATTTTAATCGTCGGGCTTCAAATTAAATACTTTTCAATAGCGCGCAATTTACAACTGCGTGCGAGTGGGTTGTTAGCAATCTCTTCGTCCGTTGGGACAACGGGCTTAGAGGTCACAATCTTCATGCCCCAGGTAGTGCCGAAACCTGGTGTTCCAGACAGGACGGATGCCCCTTCGCCTTCCGGCTGTACGCCGCCGGTTGGCTCGTCGGAGTCGGTCGGTAAGGCCAGAGAAAAGGTGAGAGACGAACGCGCCGTGCGGGAATCCCAGGAGCCTGGAGAGGGCCGTCCGGGTTTCCTTTTACGGTGCGAACGGGAGATGTTGCCATCCTCCGTCCGCCCGGCAAGGCGACGAAAGGTGCGTTTAACGGTGCGATCTTCATTGCTGCTGTAGGTAAGAATTACGAGCCGGGCTGTAGTAGCCAAGACCGAACTGAGTGCCCGCGCGCCTTGATCGAGTGCCCAGAGTTCGTCGTTCACGGCAAGCCGTAAAGCGGCGAACGTCTTGGTGGCGGGATGAACACGCGATTGGCGGCGGACCCCAATTGGTATGGCGGCTTCGATGAGACTCACTAATTCTCCCGTGGTGCGAATGGGACTGCTGTGACGTTGTGCTGTGATGTTAGCTGCGATGCGACGCGCCCATCTCTCATCAGTAAACTTGAAGAGCAAGTCTTCAAGGTCGGAAGTCGAAAGTCGGTTCACCAAGTCGAAGGCCGATATTTCCTGCGTGCGGTCATAACGCATATCCAGAGGCGCATCCCCGCGAAACGATAACCCTCGTTCCGGCCAGGTTACCTGATAGAGTGACATACCAGCATCTATCAAGGCCCCATCAATGCGCGTTATAGGCCGCCCATCGGCTCCGACTTTTCGGTTTTCAAAGTACGGTTGTAGCAGACTGGCTGCATGGCGAAAATCGCCTTGAACCATAGTAACTCGTTCAGCGACGTTTTCTGCTGCCAAACGTCGCCGCGCGAACTCCATTGATTCAGCATCTCTGTCAAAGGCGACTACTCGACACGTTGGATGTGCCCTCAGCATCGCCAGCGTATGACCGGCTGTCCCTAACGTCCCATCTACAAAAACGGCGTCTGGCTTGACCTCAATAGCATTTGATGCAGCAGCGGCAGCTTGACCACTCTTATGACGCTTACGACGACTGCTCTCGACAGCTTGCTCGTTGCCTGGTTTCCCAACTGCATCGCCTAAAGCGACATCGTCGAGACTCGTTTCACCGGCCAAGCTGCGACAGCGTAAGTATGCGATTACCTCGTTTACCATCGCCGGTGGATGCAGGCGCGGTTCTGGTGTCTGGCTCGCGGCTTCCCACAGGGCCTCCAACTGCTGCGATTCCTGTGGTTCCGGTGGCTGCGACATCAGCTTGCTCTCCTACTTGCACCCTTTCTTCAACGACTTCGGGCATCTCTACTACCGGCTCGGCAGTTGTCTGCGCTTTACGAATGCTCGAAGCAGCGGCCCGCAACATACCAGCCTGGGCGCGGCGCACCTCGGCACTCTCTAAGCGTCGGGTCTGCGCCTCATCCCACTTTTCACGACTCCACAAGGTTGCATGGTTGAGTGCCCCAACCGTAACGACCTCTTTATCTAAGGCCCCGTAAAAACGCAGAATGTCTGGCACCTGCACCCGCCATCCGCTTTCCACAGTGACTTCTTCCGCGGCCCCGGTAATGCGCTCCACAGCGGCGGCAATGTCTTCGTCTTCGGGATGCTCGGCCATCTGGCGTTCGCAGTGCCGTAAGATATCTAAGCCAGTCTGATAATCGTATAAATCAATATTGTCTTTATCATTCAAGATCATCCAGAAATGATCTGTCAGCGCCGGACGCAACTTCGCCGGAATGATAATGCGGCCCTTCTCATCCAACGCATGAAAATGCGTCCCGGTCATAACCGGAACGGAAGGCGGAGCACCGTTAGATTCCGCCTCCTCGTTTTTCTCGCGGGTGAGCCTGGCCATGCGCGCTCTTTACATCACATACCTGAAAACCTGGTATACTGTATCTTTAATGTTGTCTGTTTTAGTGTGTCGCTATGATGACTGTACAATGACTATGCAAAACGCTATAACATCTACGTTTTGGACGCCTTCAAAATCCGTCCTCCGGCGTCCTTTCACGTCACTTGGCGTCATTATAATCTTAAAATTAACCCCTGTGCAAGTTCTCAAAACTTTTTTATATAACTTTAACACCTAAACTTAATAACCTCAAAAAAAATATATCCTCTGGCCTTAGATCCGGGGAAAAGTGTCACTACTGAGGCACAGCGCGTCACAGCGGCTGTGGTGGGCGGTTATGTGGAATGAGATTAGTGGAAAGCAGCCACGGCTGGCCGTTTGGTGCCTTGGAGTTGCTGGTAAATTTCCAGCAGTTGGCTAACCCGATGCTGCCGTGATAAGCCCAATGAGGAGTGGCGAGCCTTAGCTGTCATACAGGTGCGCAACGCTTCATCTTCGATTAAACGGGCCACCGCTTCACGAAATGGTGTCTCCCGTGGTGGCACAATAAAGCCTTCCTGACCATTAGTAATGGCCTGTGCCGCCCCCATCGCGCCCACCACCACGCATGGTAGACCCGCTGCGAGAGCTTCGGCAATTGAGACCCCCTGCGTTTCCGTGCGCGAAGCGAAAGTGAAGATGTCCCCGGCAGCGTAGTAATCCGCAATCGAGCCTGGGGCTATGAAATCGGTAAAGATCATTGAAGAGTTGATGTGTAATTCTCGGCTTAATTCTTTGAGGGAGTCCATCGCCGGGCCACCGCCAACTAACATCAAACGAATGCGACCAATTTTGGGATTAAGCGTCCCAAAATCGCCCCGTAATAGGGGAGCCAGGGCATTTAGCAGGAAAACTAAGTTCTTCTCCGTCCCTAAGCGTCCCACATAAAGTAAAACGATCTCGTTTTCTGCAATTTCATAACGCGAGCGCACCACTTCACGATTACCGGCAGCAAAGCGTTCAATATCAATACCCGTCGGCAACACACTGGTTGGCACGGTGGAGCAGAGGCGATGCACGATTTTCTCAATGGGTTCCGAGGGGGCAATCACATGGTCGCACTTGCAGCAATGGCGGCGCACTTTGCGCAGGGTGTAGCTACGCGCGAACCCATAAGGTAAAGGAGCATAGTGCAAATAGTGATGATAAAGGGTATGAAACGTGTAGACAAGAGGCACACCTTCACGGCGTGCGAGATGGGCACCTAACGCGCCAATGATAAAGGGTGAATGCGAATGCACCACATCAAATTCACCCTGCCGAAAACGGATAATGGCTTTGGCGTGCAGACGGGGTAAGAGCGGCCAGGCGACGGGGAAATCGGTGGCGCGAAACCAGTGACCAGCCGGGAAGCGGACGACATCCTCATCCACATCTTCATAGTCGGTATAACGGGGAGCAAAGATGACCACACGATGGCCGCGTCGCCGTAACTCTTCGGCGGTGGTGGCGACGCTCACCGCCACACCACTGTGCGTCGGCTTATAAGCGTCACAAAAAAAGGCTATGTTCATTCCGTAACAGAGGTGAAGAGACACGATTAATCGCGTCTCTACATGGCGTCTCTCATGAATTATACCGGGGGCGCGCTGTCTTCGCAGGTGAGTTGATCGCCGAACTGGGTCTTCGTGCGCGCAATGGTGCCGACCGCCAGTTCAATGGCCGCATGAGGCTTACCGCAATGGGCCTTGGCCGCATAGATTTTACCGGGGCCAATCGCTTCTACAAAATCAGTGACCACATTATCGCGCGTCACAAAAATGACATCTATTCCAAACTTCATCCCGAACATATGGATCGAGGGACAGGGTGTAATAAACAGCCCTTCATCGGGGGCCAGTGAGGTACGCCCTAAGAGGCCACGCACCCGGGTGAACAAGTTATCAGCTACCCCGCAATGCGCCGCAACTACAGTGCCTTGAGTGCTGTTCGTGACGCGAATGTATTTCATTAAAACGTGGTTAACTCTCTGGTTAACCCTGTAGCAGTGCTCTCACTGGCGGGTAGTTTCATAGTAACTGCAACCGCATCACCCTGTGTGGGGACAGTCACCTCTTGCACAGCAGGTGGTGGAATACGTCCACCCCGGCCTGGTTCATAGGGCAACATTAAGTGCAACCGATACTTACCAGGTTTCATGGGGTAAAGCGTAAAGTGACCCGTCGCATCAGTGCGCGCTCGGCGGAGATAACCACTGTAAAAGAAGTTGATCGCTCCGGCAGGTGCGCCAGGGGGCAACGGTGGCAATGTTTGCGGAGCCTCTCCACCCCGGCCCGCTAAGGGTTGCAGTTGCATTACAAAATCGGTGTTCGCCACGAGTTGATCTTTGGCATCATGGACTTCCACCGCGACAGTTCCTGCTGATGGAAGTGGCTTAAATCCGAATTCGACGTTGGCCACCGCACCCGTCTTAATCTGCACATTCTGCGGCTCTGGCGCTTCTAAAATTGGCGAAAAAACGCGCACCTGGTAGTTGCCAGGCGGCAGATCGCCAAATTCCACGACCCCATCGCCATCGCGTGTGATGAGGGAAGAACCGGACGGATCGCGCTGCAAGGTATAGAAGCGGGCGGTATCTTCGGGAATCTTCAACACTCCGGCCTGGCGATTGGCGGCATCGTCTTCCACATTCTGCATCATGGAAACTAATGCGCCACCAATTGGCTTGCCAGGAGCATTGCCATTACCAGCCTCTTCCCGCGCTGTTATATGTATGGTGCCACCGACTTGCAGGTGAATATCTATTGGCTTCGGGTGTTCTTCAAGCTGCACATTTAAGTCTTTTACCACCGCATAACCCACGCCAGGCGCAATCACATTAATGGCATAATGGCTTGGCACGACTCGACACAAAGGGCAGTTGGGCATTTCGCTGTTGCTGAGGGTAAAAGCAACCAGGCCAGATTCATTGGTGTTGGTGCGGGGCAAGCGCGTCCCGGCCCCGTCTTCACCAGCAACACGCATCATAACGGTGGTATTGGCTAAGGCCGTGCCATCAGGCTTGAGGATGCGTAAGATAAGCGGCACCAATTGAGCCAGCTTAATTTGCAGGGGCGGCGATGACTTATCGAGGGTAAAGTCATGGCTGCGATCTGGGGCATAACCATCGGCGTCTACATCCACATAATACGCGCCTTCTTCGATGTCTGGCAGGGTGAATTGCCCGCGTGCATCGGACACGGCATAAGCCCCCCAAAACTGGGCGGTGGCGGTTTCGTCTTGCCGTCGGAGGGTAATGGAAGCACCGCCAATGGGGGTGCCATCGTTGCGCGTAATACGGCCCGTTAAAGTGCGGCGATCTGGCAAGGGTTGCGCCTGAAGGGGTTGCAACAGGCCCACACAAAAGATAACGGCCAGGAGCAGTGCTACGACACCATTAGAAAACTGTTTCATGAGATACCTAAAAGCCCGTAAACGAAAAGACACCGGAAAGATTTATCCGATGTCTTCGACGTATCAACCGCTACGTTAGTTTCTTGGCTTATTCAATGGAACGCTAATTACATTCGCTAATTTCATGCGCAAGTACCGCTATTTTAATTGCGCTTAAATAGCGCACGCAGTTAGCGTAGCAAAGCTTAGCGTCCCATTAGAATTTAGAAAAGCGATTCTTCGCCCCAGATGCGGAAATTACCATCATCAATGCAGGCATGAGAGCTTTGCATCTTGAGGAAGTTCTCCGAAAAGGGCGTAGCATCTACATGCTCTAACCAATGCGCCCGCTCCGCTTCTGGCAAACGTTGCTGCAAAGCCGAGAGCGCAATGTGTATCTTTTGCTCGTCTGGGGAGATACCGAAATCCAGCGTCCAGGAGGCGGCTTTGATACGCCCCACCGTATCCGTGCGCGTAACCTTAACACCACTTTGATTAAGATACGGCTCTAATACCGCAACGTTAAAAACGACTTGGGCTAAATCCGGCTGACTGATGACTTTTTTATAGAAATTAGATGCAGTGCTCATGGGCAGAGATGGGGATGAGGGATGGGGGACGAGGGATGAAAAACAGCAAACCCAAAGGTTAAGCTTCGTGTTTCTCATCCCCCATCCCTCATCCCTTCTCTCCTCAATTACGGCTTTTCAATCGGCACGCCGACCATCGAACCATACTCAGTCCAGCTACCATCGTAGTTCTTGCAATCGGGGAAGCCGAGCAAGTAGTGCAGCACAAACCAGGTGTGGGAGGAACGCTCACCGATGCGGCAATAGGCAATCACTGGCTTGCTGTTATCCACGCCCTTGGCACCGTACAGCTCACGCAAAGCATTGGCGTCCTTAAAGGTGCCATCTTCATTAACGGCCTGCGCCCAGGGGATATTTTTCGCGCCGGGAACGTGGCCACCACGCTGCGCGGTCTCGGTCATGCCGGGAGGGGCGATAACTTCGCCCGTAAATTCGGCTGGTGAACGCACATCCACTAAGTTCGACTGGCTACTTTCGAGGTTCTTCAGCACGTCTTGCACGGTGGCGCGGTAGGTCTTATCCGGTTCCTGCGCGGTATAGTCGCTGGCTTCCGGCTTTTCTTCGTCGGTGGTAAGCGTGCGGTTGTCGGCCACCCACTTCTTGCGCCCGCCGTCCATCAGGCGAATGTCCTGATGACCATACATCTTCAAAATCCAGAATGCGAAGGCTGCAAACCAGTTGTTATTATCACCATAAAGAATAATGGTGTCGGAGTTACGGATGCCGCTCTGCCGCAGCAGTTGTTCGATGCCTTCCTTGGATGGAATATCACGACGCACCGGATCGTTGAGCTGCGAAGTCCAGTTCCAGGCAATCGCGCCGGGAATATGGCCTTCGTTGTAGGCGTTGGTGTCTACATCCACTTCAACTAATTTCACGTTCGGGTCGTTACGATGCTGCTCGACCCAATCAGCGTCTACCAATACGTCTGTATTGGCATAACCCTTTGTTGCTACCGACATTTCTACCTCCCAAAAACTCGTGTTCGTTGCAATTATAGCTTACTCTAAAACGACTCGCAAAGCTAAGTCTACCTCAACAATAGGATTTGTTTTTGAAAGCACTAGGCCAATGGGACGCAACACCTAGGGTGACGCTAATTTCATGCGCCATTTGGACGCCATTTAGAAAATAGCGTAAGCTGGCGCTGCGCAGCATGGCGTAACAGAGTTTCGCGTCCCATTAGGAGGGTATGCGAGACGGCGCGTTTTTTGCATTCTGCCCTTCTGCAACAAAATGAGACTTAGCTTTAAGGGGAGACGTATGAGGGAATTACATCAATCGCGGCAAAAACAGCGGATGCTTGCCGCCTGCACAACTTTAATATTTTGCAGTTTGATACTGTCTCTGTCCCCTCCTCCACCCGCGCACGCCGCACTTTTTGAGATGTCGGAGCAGCAAGAGATTCAGGCAGGGCAACAGGTGGCAGCGCAGGCCGAGCGGGAATATGGCGGCGTCTTACCACCTAATGACCCGCGTTCGATTCGCGTGCGGGCTATAGGCTCCCAGTTCGCTATTCTATCCTCGCGTCCACATATACCCTTCTCTTACAAGGTCTTAAATAATGACAAAATCCTGAATGCCTTCGCCGCTCCTGGCGGCCCTATCTATATCACGAAGAGGCTGGTAGATACGGCCTCCAACGATGCCGAGTTAGCCTATGTATTGGGACATGAAACCGGTCATATCGAACACAAACATGTGGTGGAAGCCGCCGCCAAGCAGCAAGAAGTCGCGTTAGGTGTCGGCATACTGGGCAGCGTATTAAGCCGGGGCCGCAATGGGAACTTGGTCGGAGGCGTCAGCAACATCGCATTTAGCCTGTGGCGCAGCGGTTACTCGCGCCATGATGAGGCCGAGGCTGATGCCATCGGCGTGCGTTGGATGGCCTGGTTAGGCTATGATCCGCGTGCCGCCATTGCCATGTTAGGCAAGCTGGGCGATGGCCCTGACGGTATCGTGCAACGCGCTCTGGCCGACCATCCCTCTTCATCTCAGCGCCAAAACAGCGTGCGAAATGAGATTAATACCGAGGGGTTAATAGACATTGCCCGCCACAATGGGGGGCCACGTCTATGGGCCAATTTCAATACGCCACGCCGCACCACACAAGCCAGTTCGACCGCCAACCGGCGTTATTATATCCCCGCACCGGGAGCGCGACGGTAAGCGGAGATTGCCGATTATTTAGAACAAACAGACCAAACCGGACGTATAAATTTATGAAGGACAGGAGGAAAATGATGAAACCGTTCAAGCAGTTAACCGGATTTAAAGGGGCAAAAGCCTTAACCCTGACAATGGCGTTAACGGCGTCGAGTGCCACGCTGTTTACCGCTGCGCCCGCCCATGCGGGCATGTTTTCCATGTCGGAGCAAGATGAAATCAAAGCGGGCCAACAAGTCGCAGCCCAGGCAGCCCAGGAATATGGTGGCACGTTGCCCCCAAACGACCCAATGGTGCAGCGCGTGCGGGCTATTGGCTCTCAATTCGCCCGTCTCTCTTCCCGTAAAACTATCCCCTTCAGTTATAATGTGCTGAATACGGAAAAGGTCTTGAATGCCTTTGCCGCTCCCGGCGGCCCGGTCTTCGTCACCCGTAAGCTCGTCGAAACGACTTCCAACGATGCCGAACTCGCTTATGTCCTGGGCCATGAAACCACCCACATCGAGCGCAAACACGTCGTCAACGCGGCGGCCAAGCAACAAGAATTAGCTTTAGGCGTGGGCATTTTAGGTTCCATCTTAGGCGGAGGCCGAAGCAATAACGCCATTGGCGCTATTAGCAACGTTGGCCTTACACTCTGGCAGAAGGGCTATTCCCGTAAGGATGAAAATGAAGCGGATGCGGGCGGCGTGCGCTGGATGAGCCAACTGGGTTATGACCCCCGTGCTGCCATTTCCATGCTGGCTAAATTAGGTGATGGGCCGGACAATCCAGTAGACCGCGCCCTGGCTGACCATCCGGCTTCCAGCCAACGCGAGAAGACTGTGGGCAACATTATTCAGACTGAGAATCTACTGGACGTGGCCCGTCGTGCCGGTGGCCCACGCCTGGGAGCCAACCTCAACTTCAATAATTACAACACCAATTATCCTAACGTTCCGAACTACAATCAGAACCCGAACTACAACCAGAACCCATCCTATTACCCGCCGGTTGATAATACCCGCAACAACTATCCCACCGGTAATAACTACCCGGCTGGTAATAACAACTACCCGGACTATGGTGGCAGAAGCGTCGCCTCTGGTGCCGACAATGGCGGCGAGCTAAATTTCGGTGCCCCCGTTATCTTAGTGGACAAGGGCAACGCGCCAGTCATTATGGCCCCGGTCATGGGCCTGGCACGCTGGGCCAATGCGCAGATACGGAACAATGGCAATGTCGTCATGATTAGCCGTGGCAATAATACCCTCAACCTGCGCCGCTACTCCACGGTAGCAACCAGTAATGGGCAGCAAGAGCAAATTTCCGCCGCCCCCGACGTTTACAACGGCACCCTCTACGCCCCCATCGGCATTCTCGCCCAGGGCGTCGGAGCCACCGCCACGGTAGACAATAATAGTGGTCTGGTGTGGATTACCCTCAACGGTCGCCGCGGTTTTGTGCGGCTCCCACAATAGCCTCTAAGTTAAAGTCAAGATCAAAGAGAAAGCGGCTGGCGATTACTAAATCGTCAGCCGTTTTACGTTGGTCTCTCATTAGTATCCTAATGGCTCTTGAGCAATACCCCTCATGAACTACTGGCCCTTTTACTTCAACTAACTGTTCGCTAAATTTAAAGCGCATGATGCGGCATTTTGAGAAATAGCGAACGTAAAGCTATACTGTTTTCAGGGGTAACGAGCAAGAGAAATTAAGGAAGTTATGAGCCTCTTGGGTAGCCGCACATCAGAGGCTAAAAGCTAAAGCCTCTAAGGAAAATGCGAAGAAACCGCGTCCCAATCGCAAGTTGAAACCTTTAGAGGACATCGTCTGCACCTGTGGGGGAGCAGGCTTAAACCATAAGACCGGATGCCCTATAGGGAGAGCGATTCGGTATCGGCAGGCGAAGGGGTTGCCGCTTAGTTAGGTTGAAGGTACAAGTGCCTCTCTATGGCTTCAAAAGCCGTAGAGAGGCACGTTAGGAGCTATTTATGATTGATAGATTTGAAGGGCCGGACGGGAATCGCCACCTAATTACAGTCCTACAGCAGAGTTCTCTTGTCGAGCATCAGGAGGCTGTAGCAAAAAGACTCGCAGAATTGGGGTCTTTAGTTGCTGTCGAAAAAGATAAGGAATTTATCACTCAAGGAAATAGTGACAATGATATTTATTTTATCCTCTCAGGTCAAGCCGATGTCTTTGTAAATAATCGCCATATAGGAACTAGGGAAGTTGGCGACGCTGTAGGGGAAATGAGCATCACTGAACCGGCACAGCCGAGATCGGCCACTCTGATAGCGAGAACCCCTGTAGTTTTGCTTAAAATATCTGAGCCTGATTTTCAGCAGATTGTTGCAGAGTTTCCATCTGTATGGAAAGCCGTCGCTCAAACCTTAACGAAGCGGCTGCGGAAAAGAGGCGATTTCTTAAATCTACCTAACACACGGCCCCTCTTATTCCTGGGTTGTTCAACCGAAACTTTAGAGGTAGTTCGAGAAATTCAGTCTGGCCTACAACACGATAATATTGAAGTTACCGTTTGGACAGACGGCGTTTTTAGTGGTTCAAGCGTAACTGTTGATGGGCTTCTGGATACGGTAAAACAAACAGATTTTGCAGCTTTTGTGTTCAGTCCTGATGACAAAACCATTAGTAGGAAAGGAGAATTCGATGCTCCTCGTGATAATGTGGTTTTTGAGCTTGGCCTGTTTATGGGGCAGTTGGAAAGAAGTCGCACCTTTATTATCAAGGAGTACAACTCTGATGTGAAAATCCCCACAGATTTACTTGGAATTAATCCTATAGCATATCGCTACAGTAAGGGCGATAATCTAACGACTGCTATTGCGCCTGTCTGTAACGAACTACGAAAAGTCGTTAGAAAGCTCGGTACAAGATGAGAAAAGCAGGCGGATAAGGGAGGAAAACTGATGGCATTAAGCGATGACTTGCAAAGCCAAGTAAAGGAAATATTCTCAGCGGTTTTGAAAAAAAGAGAGGGCCAGAAAGTCCCTGAGACCGAGGATATTACGCTTGGGACTGAGGCCGTGACTCTTAATGCTACTGTCCTGTATGCTGATCTAGCGGCATCAACCAGCCTTGTAGATAATTACAAAGATTACTTTGCGGCAGAAATCTACAAGGCTTATCTGCATTGTGCCTCTAAAATTATTCGTAGTGAAGGCGGTGTGATAACTGCTTTCGATGGGGACAGAGTAATGGGAGTCTATATCGGAGAATCAAAAAATACCTCTGCTGTAAGTTGTGCTTTGAAAATTAACCACGCCGTTACTCATATAATAAACCCAGCTATAAAGAATCAGTACCAAAATAGCCCTAACAGCGTCAATGCTACTTACAGCATAAGTCATTCGGTAGGAATTGATACTAGCAATCTATTTGTAGCGCGGACAGGTATCAGAGGCTACAACGATTTGGTTTGGGTCGGACGGGCGGCAAATTATGCCGCCAAATTATGCTCGTTAAGAGAATCTTATTATGCTTCCTTTATTACAGAAGAGGTATACCGAAGTATGAACACCAGCGCAAAATATTCTAACGGGCAACATATGTGGGAGAAAAATTACTGGTCGGAAAAGGGAATTTATATTTACCGTTCCAGTTGGTGGCGGAAGCCATAATTTTCAAATGCCAGTCTGCTAAGGGTTGGTTTGCCAGCCTGGGATGGCAGAGGGGTAAGGCTTGAACTACAAGTCCTATGATTGTGGTGCTGCGGGAAGGGCGTTCATAGTATTGCGAAGCGAAAGATTGCCGTGAATAAGAGAGACTACATAGGAGAGATACTTTCAAAGAAATCAAGGCTATACCATGCAGGCCAGAGATGGGACAAGATGGCGGTGCGGCTCGGAGATATAAGGTCTTCTCAGACATTCCTGGCTGACGCTTTAGAAGCCTGTGAAGCATTTAAGTACGACCATCATATACCCGACAATGTGGAACTCACCCCCATGATGGAGGCACTCGAAAGAGCCTCCATCAATGATGATTCACAAGCCGAAATCTCTCGGTATTTTCCTATTGCCTTGATAGCTTGTATAGAGGGGTATTTTCGCCTCGTATTTGCCGACTTAATAAATCATGGTTCCCCCTACAAAGAGAACGCCTCAAAGTTCGATATAAAATTCACTATTGACACTGCGATCTCTTTGGAGAAACATTCTGTATCATTAGGGGAATTTGTGGCCCATTTACTCCCCTTAAACAATTTGGAAGACATCAATGCTAACATGAGTACTCTTATGGGCGAATCTTTTTTAGCTCAATTCAAGAAGAAGAGGGCTGAGACTGCAACTCAGCTTCATCTGTTTCCTACCTCTGATGAAGAAATTGACGCGCGTATCATTGGCATCATAAAAAGGTTATTCGAGAAAAGACACATGTATTGCCACGAGCTATATCCACCTGTCACTGACAGTGATGATAGTTTTTTTCTCAAAAGTGATAATGGCGCAAGCGATGCGGCGATTGAATTTCTTTGGGTATCGGAAGCAGGGGTCAAGGAATTAATAGCTTCGTGAACAGAGGCGCAACCAAGTCCTACAACCGACGCAAAGCCTCTGCTACTTTTCGCGCTAAAACCTGAATCAAACTAAAGTTATGAGCGATATTAAAGAGCTTTCTAAAATTATGAGAGTCGGCAACTCGTTTGCGGGGTGCAAAAGCGGCGACGGGGGAGCCGCCGTTATAGAGTAGGAGTTAAAGGGCTGCTTATTGTGAGGCCGCTACTCACCTGTAGAAAAGTGCAGGCTGTGGCATAATAGCGGGTATGGATGTGCTTATCAGCCTGGTGTTTGGCGTAGTGGGTGCAATGTTTATCGTGCCCTTTACGGTATCTCGACTTATTGCCCTACGTGTCCGATGGCTTAAGGTGCAGGGCATTCGGCAGCAACAGCAGCAAGCCCACAGTATCACCGTAGAAGAATCCGACAGTGGCGGCTATCAGGTGGTGGAGTAAAGAGTTATGGGGTTCATGGATATTGTGTTGGTGCTTTTGGTCATAGCAAGTTGTGCGAGAACCCGTGCATTAGTGAACTACCTAAAAAGCCAATCGGACGCAAAGCACAAATCGATAGCCCAACACAGCGTCACGGTGGAAGTGGATTAGCGGTATAGCACAATTCCGTATAACACGCGCTCTTGGGATGCTATACGGAGTACTTCCGCATTTTGCGGTATAGGGTAGTCCGTATAATACACTGTTGGGCCGCTGCGATAGACTTTATGCGTGTGGCGGCGGGGTGAGAAACACGCAGACATAGAAAGAGTTGCGGTGGAGATCAAGGTGTGGTCAAACTTGGTTTGACCCATGTGCCAATAAACTCCGCTTCGTTGATTGAATCCAACCGAAAGCTTGAACGGGACATGAAATGAGTAGAAGACAACAAATAGTTGTGTCGGTCGCAATAGGAACGGCAGCAACCGCATTTTTGTCTATCGTTGCGCCGGGTTCATACTGGCCGATGGCTGGTGGCGCAGTCGTAACCTTCATCATGCGTGCGCTGCTTGATGGTTGAGGCGCAACCCTGCCAACAGCGGCTCAACCAGGCGCTGCAACGGACGCCTTCCGCCTCTCTCACCCACTCCCTTAGCCCATCTGACAGCACCCTGAATTACCAAGTTGCCACCTTGCCGAACCAGGCTGAAGTCTGGCGGAGTCTTCCCTGCAATTTGACATCACCTACCAATAAAGTTATAGTGCAAAGCACAATTGAATATTCCGCTACCGGTATGGAGCGCGTTGCTTTTGGGTGATGCGCTCCGGGAACGCCCAAGCGGGTGCAGGAAGATAATTAATCTGCATCTGTCAAAGGCACGGCCCCGCCACTGTAGTCGCTGACGATGCCCACCATGTCACTGAGCCTGATTTGAGGCTTGGGAAGACGGGCAAAGGAAGAAGCGAGAGTCAGGAGACCGACCGGCTGCGTCGAAAGTCACACTCTTCGAGGGAAAGGGGGTGAAGCGAATGCGTGGCATTGGACGAGGTGGGGACGTGTGGCACTGGCCGCCGCCTCGTTAGGGTCTCTCTTAAGCACTCTTCGCTTTTCACCCCAGCTTACAGAAGCTGGGGTTTTTATTTGTCTGGGATATGGTGTCCCAGACTGCAACGGCGGTTGAAACCGCGTCTCCGGGCTTGTAGCCGACCGTCCGCCTGCGCGGGCGGAAAGATTTTTATGAGTGTGCCGTCCCCGCAGGGGGACGGTCGGCCAAAGGCCCGGAGCCGTGAATTTATTCGCCGGGGTTAGATGTAAAAAATGAGTTAAATCCAAGGAATATCATGCTACTTAAGAAGCCAATCGCCCTGGCATCGCTGGGGCTGTGGTGCGCCGCCGCCCACGCCCAGACTGCCCCTTTGCCCAACGCCGCTAATCCAACACCTCAAGCGGCACCCCCAAGTTCCACACCACCTAACTCCGCGCCATCCAACAATGCAGAAGTGGAAGAAGGGCAAACCATTGAGGTGACGGCCACCCGTAACCCGGAGCCATTAGCGCAAAGCACTTCGGCTATCACCGTGGTGACCCGCCAGCAGATTGAACAAAAGAAGCCCTTTGATATAGTGGATGTGTTACGTCTCGCGCCATCGCTGGCCGTGGCTCGCAGTGGCACGCTGGGCAAAACAGTTTCGGTTTTCTTGCGCGGCACCAACTCCAACCAGACCCTCGTCTTGATTGATGGGGTGCGCGCCAACTCTCCTGCCGATGGCCGCTTTGACTTTGGCACAGTGCCAGTGGAAAACATTGAGCGCATCGAAGTGCTGCGCGGCCCGCAGAGTGCCCTCTATGGCTCGGACGCTATGGGCGGAGTCATTAACATCATCACCCAACGCGGGACAGGTGCCTTTCGCACCGGGGGCGATGTCGAATTTGGCAATTACGGCACCAATCGGCAAGTCATTACAGCACGCGGGGATTTGGGCAAAGGCGGACTCAGTTTCTCGGCCACGCGGCTGCATAGCAACGGTGCGTTTGCCAACGATGACTACCGCAATCTGGCCGCTTCCTTACGTTATGACCGCGCCCTCTCCGCGAAGTCCAATCTGGCCTTTATCGGACAAATAGACAGTGCCAACGAAGGCACGCCCGGCCAGCGATTGCTCGCCTTCGACCCCAACGCCCGCTCTAAACCACGGGATATTTTCGGGACGATTCAATATACCAATGAAGCGGGACGCCGCCATGACCGCATTATGATGGGAGCCTTTGACCAATCGCTGCGCCTCAATGACCCTATCAACCCGACTGATCCACCGGCGGCCCAATCTTTTGATAATGCGCGCCTGAAAGATCGCGTCCTGACGCTCGATGCCCAAAGCGCCTGGACGATGGGACAGCATACTCTCACTGCCGGTACCGAGCTACGGGATGAACACGCCTCCAACGACACCAAAGCGACCTTTGGCAACACCAACTTCAGTCGAGGCACCACAACGCGCGCCCTCTTCGCCCAGGATGAGTTCCGCACCGGGCGCTTCGCCCTCGTGCCGGGAGTGCGCTTAGAGGACAACTCTCAATTTGGCAGTGACCTGAATGGTCGCCTGGCTGCGGCCTATTACTTAACCCCGAAGTCTAAGCTCAAAGGTACGATAGGCACTGGTTTTCGCGCCCCGGCGATTTATGAGTTGTATTATCCGCAATCGGGCGACCCTAATTTGAAACCGGAAAAGAGTGTAGGCTATGAACTGGGCTACGAGCATACCCTGCCGCATGAGGGCCGTCTGGAGCTAACCCTGTTTCGCAACCAGTTCCGCAACCTCATTGGCACTGTGGTGGTGCCAAAATCGCCCACCTATCCCTTCGGCTTTAAAGCGGGTAATGTAGATCGCGCTCGCACGCAAGGGTTGGAAATCGGTTTCGCTCAACCGTTGGGCAAAGGTTTCCAGGCCGTTATTAACCAATCGTTCCTGACCACCTCTTCCACAGGTGCGCCATTGTTACGACGGCCACGCTTCGTCTCCACGGCGGATTTGCTCTATCGCCGCAACCGCTTAGATTACGACCTTGGCCTGGTGGCGCAGGGCCACCGCTTTGATAATGACTTCGCGGCCCCACCCTTTGGCAAAGGCCGTGGGGCAGGTGTCTATGGCGGCTATACACGCTTTGATCTGACTGTGGCTTATGATGTGCGCCCTGGAATGCAAATTTACACTCGCGTGCAGAATTTATTTAATCGGCGCTATGAAGAAGTCGCTGGCTTCCCCGCGCCGCATTTGAACTTTGTCGTCGGCGTGCAAACGCGAGCCTTTTAAGCCCCCATTTGGGTGTGCTGACCGTACTGTTGAAGCAGTTACGCTATAAGTTTTCAAACCCACAGTGTTAAATGTTTAATCTAAGCCTATACCCGGCGACTAAAGTCACGGCTCCGGGCGTGCCGCCGACCGTCCCCCTGCGGGGACGGCACGTTACTATAATAGACATTCCGTCCCCGCAGGGGGACGGTCGGCCAGCGGCCATGAGACGCGGTTTCAACCGCCGGGTATGGGTTTGAGTTATTTGACATTCTTTGACTGGTCAATAGTTGTATATTTGTATTGTTGTCAAGGGCCATATGAGAATTGCCAGTCTAATTCCTTCAGGGACCGATATTGTAGCGGAACTGGGGCTAAGTGCAAGCCTGGTCGGGGTGTCACATGCCTGCGACCATCCCAGCAGTCGGGGCTTGCCCGTATTGACTCATAGCATCATCCCCGCAGATGTTGCGCCTGGGGAGATAGATAGGCTGGTGAGTGAGGCGCTCAAGGCAGATGGCGGCGGCAGTCTCTATCGCACCGAGCGCGCACTTTTGAAGCAATTGGCCCCTGATATTGTGTTGAGCCAGATTGTCTGCGATGTGTGTGCCGTCAATGCCGCGACTGCCCGCCAAGACCTGCCGCCCCTGGCACGCTTGATTGATTTAGGAGCCACCAGTTTCAACGGATTATGGGCAGACATGCGGGCTGTGGCGGTGGCAACTGACGCCGATGCAGAACCCCTAATTGCTTCCCTGCAAGCCCGCTTAGAGGCTGTGCGCGGAGCGGTTGCCGCACAAAATCGGCCTCGTGTCCTGGCCCTGGAATGGACTGACCCGCCGTTTCTGGGAGGCCACTGGGTGCCGGAGATTATTGAAATTGCAGGCGGCGAGCATGTGTTAGGTAGTGGTGGTGAACCTTCTCGCCGCGCTACGTGGCCGGAGATTGCCGATAGCGACCCTGACATTATTCTCCTGGTGCCCTGTGGCTATGGGCTGCAAGAGACTCTAAGGCAGGGCCATGCGCTGTTACACCAGGAAGCCTTCGCCAATCTACGCGCTGTTAAACAGGGCAAGGTCTGGGCTACCGACGCCACTCATCTCTTTTCACGCTGCACGCCGCAAAGTGTACGGACTGTCGAAGTGGTTGCCGGGTTGCTGCATCCCGCAGTCTGGCCCGCACCATCGCCTCAAGAAGCAGTTTGTCTCTTTGCCACCAATTAGCTGTTAAATGGTCTAAGCAATGCTAATGCAGAAGAATGTGGAATAGAGTCTCTGGAATGGGCAAGAGGCGAGCGGATTTCTCTGTCTTATCTTTATTTTCTCCCCTTGTCGTTGGCTGTGGCCGTTAAGTTATACCTATGCACACCAGTATTTGGATGGTTAGACATGGACAGACAGAGCTAAATCGTGCCCGTCGTTATCAGGGCACTCTCGATAGCCCGATAACTTGCTATGGACGCAGACAAAACGATGCCCTCGCCTCTCGCTTACGCGGTGTCCCCCTCACCACAGTAATTACGAGTCCCTGCAACCGTGCTCGCACCACGGCGGCCAGCATATTGGAACAGCGCCAACCGCTCATTCCTGTTCTGGAAGACAGCCACTGGCATGAGATGCATCAGGGGTTATGGGAAGGTTTAACTTACGACGAGGTGCAAGAGCGTTTTTCGCAAGACGCGCAGATGCGCTTTGCCGATGCTCTACATGGTCGTGCTTCTGGCGGCGAAAGCTTAGCCGAAGTTGCAGCGCGAGTTCAGGAAGGCTGGCAGACGCTCCTGCGTGATTATGTCGGTGAGCGCGTTCTACTGGTCACTCACGCGCTGCCCATTCAAATTGTGCTTTGCACCATCAGCGGAATGCCGATTGACCTCTTCTGGCGCTGGCGCATTGACTTAGGCAGCGTCACCGGCATCAACATTTATGCGGGTGGCCCCATTATACGCATGGTCAACGAAGTGCCGCCTCTGTAAAGTCAGAGTCTCTATTGGGCCTTAAGTCACAGATATAGTGCCCGTCTCGCAAAGCCACCTCACCCTTAGAGAACGCGACTTCTTCCCTGAACATCGGCCCATCAAACACAAAGGTATGAAACTCGCCATTCTCGCCACAGGGATCAACTTGTGGCGGCAGACTGGCTAAGAAGTCCTCGTCTATGATGCGGCCCGCATAAGAACGATCCAGTGCATTAGCATTAACCGCCGTTACAATGGTCTTAAAACCTTCAGTAATAAGCGTTCGCGCAAGCTGCGCTGTATCGCGTTGCCATAAAGGATAAAGAGCTTGCATATTCAAGCGAGCCAGGAACTGGTCTCGATAATGTTTGATGTCTTCCAGGAAGAGATCACCATAAACGATGCTGTTGATGCCCTGGTTATGATACGTCAGTAAAGCTTCTTGCAGCCTCTCTTCATAAACCACATTCGGCGGATACTTCGGCAAATAAACCAGATGCAAAGGCAAACCGAGAGCCTGCGCCTGCCGCTCCAACAGCACCCGCCGAATGCCATGTGTGCTAACGGTATCATACTCTTCCGTTATGGTCGTGAGCAGTGTAGCCACCTGATACTGGCCTGCTTTCAATACTTCGTGCAGTGCCAGACAGCTATCTTTACCACCGCTCCAGGAAACGATGACTTTTTCTATCACCCTACCCCACTTATATTCAACACAAAGGACACGAAGGTTGCACAGAGGGCACAAAAAGAAATAAAGCATTGAGGATGGAGAATCGAAGATCGTATGGCATCGCCGCTGTTGCTATCCTCTATCTTCTATCCTCAAATCTTCTTTGTGCCACCTCTGTGCCCTTTGTGTTGAAAAGCAAAAAGCCTGCGACTTGTGCCGCAGGCTTGATGAATCGGAAACGGCAAAGAGATTAACGCTTTGAGAACTGGAAGCCACGACGGGCACGCTTGTGGCCGTATTTCTTGCGCTCTTTTACGCGAGGGTCGCGGGTCATAGCGTCAATGGCACGCATTTCGGGGCGTAATTCTTCGCTGTACTGCACCAGCGCCTTGGCAATGCCATGACGCAGGGCACCGGCCTGACCCGTTAAGCCACCGCCAGCAGCGGTCGCCTTGATGTCGAAGGTTGTTCCCTCCGGCAATTTACCCAAAGGCTGACGCGCCAACTGTTGCAGGGCAATACGCGGAAAATACTCTTCTATGGTTTTTTCATTGATGGTGATCTGGCCCGACCCTGGCATTATCCAGACGCGCGCGACGGCGTCTTTGCGCTTGCCCGTTCCGTAAAATGTATCTGGCATCTATCTCTCCTTGCTACTAACTACTGATTCAACCGACTTGAAGCGTCTCCACGTTCAAAGACTGGGGACGTTGCGCGGCGTGGGGATGCTCCGCACCGGCATAGACGTGGAGTTTGCGCGCCTGCGCCCGGCCCAGCGTATTATGCGGCAGCATACCCGTCACGGCCTCTTCCAGAACGCGCACTGGGTGCTTCACCAGCATCGTCTTGGCATCCATGCGCTTCAAGTTACCTGGACGAATGGACGCACGATAGTAAATCTTCTGTTCCAGCTTATTGCCAGTGAAGATTGCCTTGTCCGCGTTGACGATCACTACGAAATCGCCAGTGTCTATCGAGGGTGTAAATTGCGGCTTATGCTTGCCACGTAACACATGCGCCACCCGCGATGCCAAACGCCCCACGGTCTGCCCCGTCGCGTCTACGATGTACCAACTCCGCTCAATGTCGGCGGGCTTGGCATGATAAGTCTTTGTTTGTATGCTTGCCATTATTTTGCCACCTAAAATGTCTCTAGTACTTAACTTCTACTAAACATAATCCCTGCGGCGGTGCGGGAGGCGGACACTTGGTGCGGTCTCGCCCTGCCATTAGCCGCTGGATATTTTCACTTTTTAACTTGCCCTGCCCGACCTCTAGGAGCGCACCGACAATATTGCGCACCATTTGATATAAAAATGCATCCGCTTCAATCTCGACTTCAACTAGGGATGAACCCAGAATGTCGTCTCGACAGCGTACTTCTAATTTTTTAACTGTTCGCACCGTGCTGCTTGTCGGGCTACCCGCCGACTGCCACGCCGCGAAATCATGTTGGCCAATAAACGCCCCCGTTGCCTCTTGCATGGCTGCCACATCCAGCGCATCGCGCACATGGCCTGCCATCTGCCTCAACAACGGATTCGCAATTGGCGCGTTATCAATCAGGTAACGATACCTGCGACTCTGCGCCGAAAAGCGCGGATGAAAACTTCCATCCACTTCACGCGCCGACAGCACCCGCACGGCCCGATCCAACACTTGGTTCAACGCCAGGGGCACCCGCTCTGCCGGAATCTGGTTCTCCGTCTCAAACCGACCACACTGCCCGGTGGCATGAACCCCGCTATCCGTGCGCCCCGCCAGCACCACTGGCGCAGGGTGCTTCAGCACGACGCTTAGTGCCCGTTCCAGTTCCCCCTGCACACTCGGCCCATTGCTCTGTCGCTGCGAGCCACAAAAGTCTGTGCCATCGTAAGCAACGATAAAAGCAATGTAGCGCATGGTCTTTGGGCTTGGGCTTTTGGTCTTTGACGTGAACTCAAAGACCTAAGACCAAAAGCCTAAGACCGCGAGGATTCTACTCAACGAGTAACAGCACAGCGCGTGGGGCCGCATCGCCACGACGCGGAGCCAACTTCACAATGCGGGTGTAGCCGCCATTGCCGCCCGGCGCATCTTTGGCGCGATTGCGATAGCGCGGTGCAATGTCAGTGAACAGCTTATTCAGAATCTCGCGCTCAGGATGCTCCGCCTCACGAAATGCCTTCACCGATTGGTTGCGGCGCACCGCCATTGGGTTGTTAGCCTTACGCTTCTCAAACTTCGCCTTGCTTTCGGATGGCATCGGTGGCTTCTGGATATAACGCTCCACATAGCGACGATTCGCCACCGTGTCCTCTTTAGCCTTGGTGATGAGCTTCTCGGCAAGCGAGCGCACCTCTTTGGCACGAGCCTCGGTGGTAATCAGACGCTCGTGCATAAACAGCCCCTGCACCTGATTCTTCAGCAAGGCCATACGCTGATCCGTTGGCTTATTCAATTTACGCTGTGCGACTTTATGTCTCATATCTTTATCCTTCAGTTACTGGGGATGGGACGCAAAGCTGCGCTACGCTAATTTCATGCGCTATTTAAAATTGCGTTTTAATGGCGCACGCAGTTAGCGAACAGAGTTAGCGTCCTATCTAATCTTATACTTCCAGCGTTTCGGCATCAGGCGTTGAACGACGCATCTCGAAGCCGTATTCACGCAACTTGTCACGCACTTCATCCAGCGACTTGCTGCCGAAGTTACGGATGTTCATCAACTCTTCTTCAGGATAGTTGCGCAACTCTTCGAGCGTCTCGATACCCTGCCGCTTCAGGCAGTTGTAAGTGCGGTTCGAGAAGTCCAGATCGTCAATCTTGATGTCACGCGCCCGGCCTGCATCGCTGCCAGCACCATCGAGCGGCATGTATTCGGCCTGGCCTTCGACTTCCGCAAAGAGCTGCAAGTAGTGCGTCATGATCTGCGCGGCCTGCGAAATCGCGGCTCCTGGCGACAGCGCACCATTGGTCGAAACTTCAATCACCAGGCGATCCAACTCGGTCTGCTGACCCACACGAGTCGGCTCAACATAGTAGTTGACACGGCTGATCGGCGAATAAATCGCGTCAATCGGAATGGTGCCAATCGTCTTGCTGCGCTCCTGCATCCCGGACGGCACATAGCCCTTACCCGATTCGATGGTCAGCACGGCATCAAAACGTGCATCGCCCCGCGAGAGGGTCGCAATGGTCTTTTCCGGCGAAATAATTTGCAGGTTCGGCGGTAACTGCACGTCCGCACCTGTAATGCGACCTTCACCCTGCTTGTCAATACGCGCCGCCACTGGCCCTTCCAGACGACCATTGAGCGACTTAATCGAAATGCCCTTCAAGTTCAGGACAATATCCATCATGTCCTCAACGACTCCGGGCAACGTCGAAAACTCGTGTTGCACACCCTGCACCTGCACAGCGGTAATCGCCACGCCCTCAATCGAGGACAGGAGCACCCGGCGCAAGCTGGCTCCTAAAGTGTGACCATAACCTTTATCTAACGGCTCGACAGCGAACTTCCCGTAATTTTCTGTCTGCTGTAAAATCCGAATGCGCGGTTGGTTTTGAGAAACGTTAAACATAGTTTTAATAATTTATCGGTTAGCCTCTACCCTGAGCGTTACCGATCTCAAAGCGGTTTCTCCTTGTCCGCAAATTATAAATTGTCAAAGATAATACAAGGCGATTGCCCCATCGCACCAAGCCCTGCCGGGCGCGATGGCACAGCCGCCAGAGGTTCTAACGAGAATAATACTCAACGATGAGCAACTCATTGATGCCTGGCTCGGCATCGTCGCGTTGCGGCAAGGCGACCACTTCACCGGAGAGTTCGGCAGGGGTGTAGCTGAGCCAGTTGGGAACCCGCAAACGGCCCGCGCCACTTTCCACCAGAGTCTTAAAGTAAGGCAAGCGGCGACTTTCGGGGCGTACGGTGATTTTCTCGCCCGGCTTCACCGTGTAGGATGGGATGTTGGTCTTGCGGCCATTGACCATAATATGGCCGTGCGACACAATCTGCCGCGCTTGGGCGCGGGATGAGCCAATGCCCATGCGATACACCACGTTATCCAACCGGCGCTCCAGCAACATAAACAGGTTGACGCCAGTTTCACCCGGCTCCCGCCGCGCCTTCTCAAAGGTGCGGCTGAACTGCTTTTCCAGCAACCCATAGATGTAGCGTGCCTTCTGCTTTTCCCGCAGGCGCAGGGCGTAATCCGATGTTTTTGCGTTGCGCGCTCCCGGCCCATGCTGCCCCGGCACAAAAGGCCGCTTTTTCAGAATGCGCTCACCCTTCTCGGTGATGCCGAAACCTAACCGACGGCTGACTCTTCCTACAGGTCCACGATACCTTGCCACGAACTTCTCCTCAAACCTTCAAATTCTCGACTGTCTCAATAAGACTCGTCAATTTTTCGATTCAGCTAACGGACACTCTACCCGGCCCGTTAAGTTACCGCTTGCGCCTTATGGACGAGGCAGTAGCTGAAAAGAATCTAAAAACTTATTGGCATCCTGTTGAGCTTCCGGCGCTTCCGCCCTGGCTTTCGAGGCTACCACCATTACTTGATATAAACGCTGTTTCGCCAGATAGAGTCGGCCTCTGGAGACCATACCCTCCGGCGTTTCCAATTGCAGTTCTCGACCTGTCGTATCCCCAGATACAACATCCTTCTCGCTGATTAACTTCAGCTTCGAGCCTTTTAAAATGCGATCCCGTTCGCCATCCAGCACCTTCTTGGTTTCGACTTGAGTAATACTCGCCGGATAGTCGCTATAGCTCACACCGAATATACCGACCCCTGACATGGACATATAAGAGTAGCTTTTTACCTCGCCATAATCGGTGGGAATCGGCGGGTCTTGCTCTCCCTTGGGCGTCCCCGGCATCAACACCGAGAATCCTTCTTTGTCTGGCGCAAAGGTCTTCCACTCTACCTTCGGCGCAGGCGGCTGGTATTTTCCCAGAAACTGCAACGAACCCAGAAAGTCATCGGTCTCTTTTGAGTTACTATCTTTAGCAGTCGCTACCACCGTCTCTTGATACAGCCGCTGCTTCACTAAATAGACACGCGCTTTAGCCACTACGCCATCTGGTGTCTGATAAGTCACCGCTCGACCAGGATACTCGCCCAACGTGATGCGCCGCTCACCCAACACCTTATTCTTCTTGTCGCCTTTGATGCCAGCATTGACGAACCCATTTAACACCTGGTCGGGACTCATCCAGGTCACGGACTCATCAAAGTCAATGTAGATTATTGAATAATCCACCACACCTTTATTCAGGTCAAAGATGTGGGTATCACCCTTGGTATTGGAAGTGCCAGTCTGCTCCGTCGGCGTGCCTGGCAACATGATGGAGAAATCACCTTTTTCCGAAGTGAACTTCTTCCAATCGGCTGCCTGGCTCCTGACAACGCAAGGCCCTGCCATCAAGCCTGACAGCAGTAAGCCCCACAAAATCCGCGTTTCACCCTTTCCAACGTGCATCAAAAGATTTCTATTTCATAGTGCCAGGTATTTCAATGCCCGGCTTTAGACCGGCATTCAATTACACGCGACGACGCTTGCGCGGGCGGCAACCATTATGGGGGATGGCGGTAACGTCGCGGATCGCGCCAATTTCTAAGCCTGCTGCCTGCAAAGCGCGAATCGCTGTCTCACGGCCACTACCTGGCCCACGCACATAAACATCCACACGACGCATCCCGGCATCCATCGCGCGCCGGGCCACGTTCTGGGCTGCGACCTGGGCCGCAAAAGGTGTCCCCTTCTTGGTGCCCTTGAAACCAACGGTGCCTGCCGAAGCCCAACCATAGCAATTGCCTTCGCCATCAGTGAGCGTGACAATCGTGTTGTTGAACGTGCTCTGAATGTAAGCCTGCCCCCTGGCCGCAGCTTTCTTTGCCTTAGTTCTTCCTCTTGGTTCTGCCATTATTGCCTCTTTATAGAGGCAGGGTCTGGGGGTTGGGGTCTGGGGTTTAGCTTAACCTTAATATCAGTCTCATGCTAAACCCGAAACCCTGAACCCCCTACCCCGCCGTTATTTCTTGCTCCGCTTCACGCCCACTGTCTTACGCGGCCCTTTACGAGTGCGGGCGTTGGTCTTCGTCCGCTGGCCGCGCACGGGCAGGCCACGACGATGGCGCAACCCACGATAGCAGCCAATATCCACTAAACGCTTGATGTTGCCATTGACTTCACGGCGCAGGTCGCCTTCCACCCGATAATCGGCTTCAATGACTTCGCGCAAACGAGTGGCATCGGCATCGCTTAAATCGCGCACGCGGGTATCGGGACTAATCCCGGACACTTCTAAAATACGCTGTGCCGAAGCTGGCCCCAAGCCATAGATGTAGGTCAGGGCAATTCCAATTTTTTTATCGCGGGGCAAATCAATCCCAGAAATACGTGCCATAGTCTCCTTCAAATAATTTTGAGTTTTAAGTCATGAATTCTGAATTACAGACAACTCAAAATTCAACATCCAAAACTCAAAATTCTCTAACCTTGCCGCTGCTTATGCTTTTTGGTCGTGCAGATCACGAGCACCTTACCGTGGCGGCGAATGATTTTACAGTTTTCACAACGTTTCTTAATAGATGCGCGGACTTTCATAGTAACCTCTTCAAAATCTCATTAGCCATCTGCAAACACAAATGACATCATTTATTTGTAACGATAAAGAATGCGGCCACGCTTGAGGTCGTTCACGTTCAGTTCCAGCAAAACGCGGTCACCGGGCAAGATTTTGATGAAGTTCATGCGAATCTTACCCGACACATGCGCCAGCACTTCATGGCCGTTTTCCAACTGCACGCGAAACATCGCATTGGGCAGCGTCTCGCGCACGGTACCTTCAACTTCAACGCCTTTGTCTTTTGCCATCAGCCTCCGAGGTCGTTTCGCCTCAATAGTTTTGCCGCTTAAACAACTCTTCTTAACCCGTCAGACACAACTCTTTAATTCTATCACATCGCGGGCAACTCTGCACGCAAGCGTGCGCCCACTTCATCCCGGCTTCCTAAACCGGAAATCGTGTGGAGCAGACCATGTTCTCGATACCAGCCTAAAACTGGCTCCGTAATACGATGATAAACCGTTAAACGATGCCGCACCGTGGAAGGACGATCATCGTCCCTCGTCACTAAAGCACCTCGACACACGTCGCAAATTCCGCTAATCTTGGGCGGTTTGCTTTGCAAATGGTAAATCGCGCCGCAGTTAGGGCACACCACCCGGCCCACTGCCCGGTCTACAATCAAATCGTCTGGCACATCAATCAGCAGCGCCGCATGAAGGGGCCGCTGCAAATTAGCCAATATCCCATCTAATGCCTGCGCCTGTTCAAGCGTGCGCGGATAGCCATCTAAGACAAACCCACTGCAATCATCCCGCGCCAGACGCTCACGCATCATATCATTGACGACAGCATCCGGCACCAGGTTGCCATGCGAGATGTACTCTTTCGCTAATTTTCCAAGTCCAGTTTCCGCTGCCATTTCAGCACGGAACAAATCGCCAGTCGCAATGTGGGGCACACCCAGCGACTCGGCCAACGTCTCAGCTTGCGTCCCTTTGCCGCTCCCCGGCGGCCCCAGTAAAACAAGGCGCATAGTGGTGAGTGGTAGAGAGTGAGTGGTGAATGGTGAGTGGTAAATTCACGACAGACCTTCACCACTGACTACTCACACCTCACCACTCACTCTGCACTACAACCTTCCCTTATTCATCTGCTTGACCAAACCTTCATACTGCCGCATCTTCAATTGCTGGTCGAGGTTTTGCATAATCTCTAAGGCCACACCGACCACGATCAGCAAGCTGGTGCCGCCAACCAGGGTGGAAGCACCGCCGGATGTGGTGCGCGGCAATTGCAGCAGTTCCGGTGCCCACCATTGCAAGAGAGCAACAAAGGCTAAGAACAAGCCGCCAGCAAAGGTGATGCGGGTCAAAACGCGGTCAATGAAAAGCTGGGTTGGGCGACCTGGCGCGTAGCCCTGAATCTGCCCGCCATATTTCTTTAAGTTGTCCGCTAAGTCGCGCACATCGAAGATAACCGCCGTGTAGAAATAGGTGAAGCCCATCACTAAGGCGGCATACATCAGCGAGGCGAAGAGGCTACCCGGCGAGAACCAGTTGCTAATCGTGATCGCAATGTTATATCCGGTCTGTCCAACCGCAGTCGTGGGCAAGCTCTTTAGATACCATTGAGCGATTTGCCCAGGGAACAGCACAATAGAGACAGCAAAGATAATCGGAATCACACCAGCAGCGGCCATCTTGAGCGGCAGGTGCGAACGCTGCGCTTGCACCATGCGGCGTCCTGCCTGGCGTGGTGCATATTTCACCGGAATGCGGCGCTCACCCTGCGTTACATAGATGATGAAACAGACCGTGCCGATGAAGAGCGCAAGGAGCAAAATAAGCTGGAATGCATTAGCCAGCTTTACTAACTCGACCAGTTGTTGCGGCAAACGCGCTACGATACCGGCGAAGATAATAAAGGAGATGCCATTGCCAACACCCTTCTGGGTGATCTGCTCGCCCAGCCACAGCAGAAACATAGTGCCTGCCGTCAGGCTCACTACGGTCGTGATGAAGTTCAGGGCATTGGGAGCCAGCACGCCAAAAGCGGGACTCATAAAAGCCTTGGCGGCCACGCTCGCCTGTAACACCGTCAGGGCAATCGCCGACCAACGTGTCCACTGCGCCATTTTACGGCGACCATACTCGCCTTCTTGCTGAAGCTCCTTGAAATAAGGAAAAGCAATGGTGAGAATCTGAAAAACGATGCTCGACGTGATGTAGGGCATGATGCCCAGGGCCACTATAGATAAACGACGTAACGCGCCACCACCGAACATATCAATAAAGTCCAGGATGCCGCCACTCTTGGAAAACAGGTTAGCCAGCGCGTCCCGGTTGACATTTGGCAACGGAATATAAATCGCCAGAATATAAACCACCATCGCACCTAAGACAAATAGGATGCGATTGCGCAACTCTGGCACACGCCATGACAAGATGAGAGGTTCTAAGGCTTTTTTCATATACTTACGTCTTTAAATCCGGCAGTCCGCCCGCCCCAACGATACATGAGCAGAAGAGAAACGCAACTCCTCCCCCTTAACAAGGGGGAGGTTGGGAGGGGGTCTGTTATCTGCTACTACGCCTCTGACGCTTCAGTTACGGCCCCGTTTCCTACGATGATTTCAGCCGTGCCACCCGCCGCTTCAATTTTCTCTTTAGCAGTCGCAGAAAAATGTTGGGCACGCACCGTCAAGGCCACGCTGATGTCACCAAATCCCAGCACGCGCAATCCATCGTGGCGGCCTTTGACGATGCCACGGGTGCGCAATTCTTCGGAAGTGACCACGGTGCCAGCAGGCAACAGGTTCAGTTGATTCAGATTGACGATACCATACACCTTGCGTGTCAAGCCGATGGGCATCGCGCCTTTGCCCTTACCACGCAGTTTGGGTAAGCGGCGATGCAGTGGTGTCTGACCACCTTCAAAGCCAGCTACGACGTGGTTACGGGCGTGCTGACCCTTCTGGCCACGGGTCGAAGTCTTGCCATGCCCGCTGCCAATGCCGCGCCCGACCCGCTTCTTCTTTTTGCGGGCACCCTTGCCGGGTCTTAAATTGGTTAATGTTAACAGTTCCATTACGAAATCCTTCGCGTCCTCTGTCCTTAGTCATTTGTCCCTGGCATTGCTTTACCCTACACAGGACAAAGGATTCTTGACCAAGGACAAGGCGTTAGCCTTCCTGTTCGGTTACTTCCAACAGGTGCTTCACTTTGAAGACCATGCCGCGCACACTATCGTTGGCGGGGAGAACGACGGTCGCCCCCACCTTGCGAAGACCGAGAGCGACCACGGTCGCCTTTTGAGTCTTTTCGAAACCTATCGGGCTTTTCTTCAGCTTGATACTCAACTTGGAATTCTGGTTGTCTTGGCTCATACAAACTCGCATCCTTCAGCGGGGCAGGAATCCCCAAATCTTTTAACTCACGCCCACGCCGCTTGGCGACATCCGTCGCACGCTGAATCTGGCGCAGGCCATCAAGAGTCGCATACACATTGTTAATCGCGTTATCCGACCCCAGCGACTTGGTCAGAATATCCTTAATCCCCGCTGCCTCAATAACGGCACGAGGGGCCGGGCCAGCAATCACACCGGTTCCGGGGGCCGCAGGCCGCAGCAACACACGAGCGGCACCAGTGCGCCCAATGACCGCGTGCGGAATGGTGGTATTGACGAGCGGCACTTGAATCAGATGCTTCTGCGCCTTCTGGGTTGCCTTGCGGAAAGCATCCGGCACGCTGGCCGATTTGCCCATGCCGACACCCACATGGCCGTTACCATCGCCAACCACCATCAAGGCCGAAAAGCGACGCTTGCGTCCACCTTTCACGGTTTTGGACACCGGCTTTAACTGCACATGCTTTTCAATTTTTAATAACTCTGCATCAACTTGAACTCTGGGCACTATAAACTCCGTTAATTTTGAGTTCTAAGTTTTGAGTTTTGAATTGCTGAACGAATTCAACATTCAAACTTCAAAACTCAAAATTGAAGCCCGCTCTCACGAGCGGCTTCGGCAAACTCTTTAATCGCGCCGTGATACTGGTTGCCATTGCGGTCAAACACCACAGCTTCAACACCTTTATCCTTGGCACGTTGGGCGATGACCTGACCAACGATCTTGGCGGCCTCACGGCTGCCCTTACCACCCTGCACCTGGGCGGCCACGTCGCTTTGCACGGTGGAGGCCGCCGCGACGGTAATCCCCGCCACATCGTCAATCAACTGTGCATGAATATGCTTCAACGTGCGATTAATGCACAAACGAGGACGCTGTGCCGTCCCTTTAACTTTCTGGCGCAGGCGCATATGACGCCGCACCCGCAAATCATTCGATGATCGTTTAGCCATTCTCTCTCGTCCTTTGTCAGTTGTCCTTGGTCATTGGCACCTCCCAACAGAGGGCAAATAACAAAAGACCAATGACACCTATTTATTTCTTCTTATCGCTCTTAGCCTGCTTGCCCAGTTTGCGCTTCACAACTTCATTCTTATAGCGCAGCCCTTTACCCTTGTATGGCTCGACCGGGCGCTTGCCACGCACATCGGCGGCAAAATCGCCTAAGACCTGCTTATCATGGCAGCGGATGGTAATTGTAGAGGCCAGAAAGCCGTTTTCTGTGGTTGGCGTACTGGGCGTCGTTTCCACCGTAACACCTTCGGGCAGGGGCAAACTCACCGGATGCGAGTAGCCGAGCGACATATTTAATGCTTTGGGAGTCGCCTCAGCGCGATAACCCACGCCGCGCAACTCTAAGATTTTCGTAAAGCCTTCGCTCGCGCCCACCACGGCATTATTTACAAGAGCACGCGTTAAACCATGCAGTGCCTTATGCTGAGTGGAGTCAGAGGGGCGGCTTACAACCAAATGCCCATCCTCCTGCGAGATGTTCATTTCAGGATGCACAGCCCTGGAAATCGTGCCTTTTGGCCCCTTGACCGTGATCTCCTGGCCGTTGATTTGTATGGTAACACCACTGGGAACAGCAATCGGTGAACGTCCAACTCGTGACATAACTTACTCCTTACAACCTTAACTACTTTATCTGCTCACTTCTAACTCAGACGTGATTGAAGACCACGCTGCTTTAACCGATGGATAGCAAATTTCCCACTCAGTTTTAGCGAACGAGGTATTTATTTTAATTAACTTGCTTTCTCATGCCGGGCGAATAAATTCGCGGCAACAACGGCGCAAAGCCTGCCTACGCAGGCTCCCTAAGCGAACCTTAGACCAGTTGTGAGTCCGCGCAGGCGGACTTCGTGCTGTTGTTGCCGCGGATTTATTCGCCCGGCTAACAAGACAACACTATCTTTAATAAATCTTCGCCAACAACTCGCCACCGACACCGGCCCGCCGTGCAGAACGGTCAGTCAGCACCCCACGCGGGGTTGACAGGATGGCAATACCCAGGCCACCTAACACGCGATCAATGTCCGCTTTACCAACGTAGATGCGGCGTCCCGGTTTCGAGATACGCTCAATATGCTGGATGACGCGCTCGCGGCCATCGTTATAACGCATGGTGATCTTGATATGCCCTTGCTTGTTATCCGGCTGCACTTCGTAATCCTGAATATAACCCTCTTCCTTCAGGATGCGCGCAATCTCGACCTTCAACTTGGATGACGGAATCGTCACTTCGTTATGGCGCGCGGTATTTGCGTTACGGATGGATGTCAAAAAATCCGCGATGGGATCAGTCTGCATACTTCGATTTCCTCTTAATCTCTTGCTATTTCTCTATTGTTACTAACACTACCACGAACTCTTGGTGACGCCGGGGACTAACCCACGGTGGCTCATGCCACGAAAACAAATGCGGCAGATGCCGAAACGACGCATATAGCCGCGTGGACGCCCGCACAGATTGCAGCGATTACGCACGCGCGTGCTGTACTTCGACTTAATCTGCAACTGTTTAGTTCTCGCAATTTTACTGGTCTTTGCCATAGCTTCTTTACCTTAGAATACGGGAAACAGTAAACAGAACACTGGCACTCAGAGTTTGAGCAAACCTGTTTCCTGTATTCTGTCTACTTTATTCTTCCTATGCCTTCCTCATCGGCAGGCCAAGTTCGCGCAACAGGGCGCGGGCTTCATCGTCGCTGTGCGCAGTGGTCACAAAAGTAATATCCATGCCGCGCGTCTTGACGACCTTATCCATGTCAATTTCCGGGAAGATTAACTGTTCGCGGATACCCAGCGAATAGTTGCCTCGCCCATCAAAGCTCTTGTCGGGAATGCCCTGGAAGTCGCGGATGCGCGGGAGAGCGGTGTGAACCAAACGATGCACAAATTCCCACATACGGTCGCCCCGCAGGGTGACCATACAGCCTATCGGCATCCCTTCACGAATTTTGAAGTTCGCAATGGATTTCTTCGCACGCCGAATGGCTGGCTTCTGACCACTAATCGTCGCTAAATCAGCGGCGGCGGCATCAACCAACTTGGCGTCGTCTCTGGCGTCACCAACACCCATGTTGATAACGACCTTATCCAGCCGGGGCACCCGCATCATGTTATCATAGCCGAACTGCTTTTGCAAGACCTCGACTACATGATTCTGATAATGTTCTTTCAAATACGGTGTCATTTTTATTCTCGAATTCTAAGTTTTGAATTTTGAATTTTGAATGCAACCACATTCAGAACTCAGCACTCAAAACTCAAAATTAATTAAATAGTCTCGCCACTCTTACCCGCCACCCGCACGCGCTTGCCGTCGGCTTCTGTTTTAATCTTCACCCGCGTGCGCTTCTTCGTCTGCGGATCAATTAAAGCGACTTTCGAGCGATCAATCGGCACTGGCTTCTCAATAAAGTCCTGATTGTTAATACCGGAGGCGCGACCACTACCGCCCTGCTGCTTCTGGCGGTCTTTCATAATGTTCACGCCTTCAACGATAACCTTGCCTTGTTTGGGCAACACGCCCAAAACCTTGCGCGGCGTATTGCCGCGCCCTTCGCCGGAGATCACAAGAACTGTATCACCCGTACGAATATTCAGTGGCTTACGTTGCACCTTTTGTTGCTTTTTGGAGCGAAACATCTTAAAGCACCTCCGGGGCCAGGCTGATAATCTTCATAAAACGCTTGTCACGCAGTTCGCGGGCCACCGGGCCAAAGATGCGGGTGCCACGCGGATTGCCGTCCGGGTTAATTAAGACGGCGGCGTTATCATCAAATTTGATATGGCTGCCATCGTTGCGATTGACGCCCGTCACGGTGCGGACGATAACGGCGCGCACCACGTCGCCTTTCTTGACGCCCGCGCCAGGAATGGCCTCTTTCACGGCGCACATAATTTGATCGCCAATGTTGCCATACTTGGCATTACTACCTTTTAAGACACGGATGCACAGCAGTTCGCGCGCTCCCGAATTGTCGGCGGCCCGTAGCCGCGTTTCGTTCTGTATCACTTTTCCTCCAGTAGTCGGTAGTCGGTTGCCGGTGGTCGGTAGACAGTGGCTAGCAGGCTAAAGAAAGTGCCGACTACAGACAACCGACTACCGACTACCGACAACTATTTCGCGCGCTCGACAATTTCCAAGATGCGCCAGTTCTTATGCTTAGAAATGGGGCGTGTTTCCATAATACGCACGCGGTCGCCCACATTGCACTCGTTGGTCTCGTCATGCGCCTGGAACTTCTTCGTCACGCGCTGCACACGACCATACAGCGGGTGCCGCTTCAAGCGCACCACGGCCACGACCGCGGTCTTTTCCATTTTGTTACTCACGACCAAACCCTCGCGGACTTTGCGTGCCGCACGGTCGTTTTCATTGTGTCCCGTTGTTTCCGCCATTCTTTTGTCCTCACTCAACGCGGAGCACATTCTCTTGGAGAACCGCCCGCTATTCTTTCTACCCTCTTTTAGGCTGAGGCCGCTTTGTTGGCCCGTGCCGTCAACTCTGTCTTAATGCGCGCTACCATCTTACGAACCTGGCGCTGGCGCATCGGATTCGGCGTCTGTTGGAGCATTGCCTGAGTGCGCAGATTCAGCAACTCCGGCTCGACATCGCGCAGCAATTCATTTAACTCATCTTCACTAGCATCGCGGATACGTCCACGCTGCTCGTGCAGTTTGCCACTGAGATATTTATTCAGATCCGCCACCGGACTCCTCCTCACGCATAATAAACTTGGCCGCCATCGGCAACTTCTGGGCCGCACGGCGCATAGCCTCTTGAGCCAACTCTGGGCTGACGCCGCCCATTTCAAAGATCACGCGGCCCGGCTTAATCACGGCCACCCAGTATTCCGGCAGACCCTTACCCGAACCCATGCGGGTTTCGGCTGGCTTTTGGGTTACTGGCTTATCGGGGAAGACGCGAATCCACACCTTGCCGCCACGCTTGACATAACTGGTCATCGCAATACGAGCCGATTCAATCTGGCGCGAAGTGAGCCAACCGACTTCGGTGGCCTGCAAGCCATACTCGCCGAAAGCGATGGTATTGCCTCGCGTCGCCACCCCGCGTCGCCGCCCGCGCTGCTGCTTCCTGTATTTTGTATGCTTAGGCATCAACATAACTAAAAGTGTCCTTTGTCATTTGTCATTTGTCCTTGGCATATGCCCTTCTACTAAGGACAAATAACAAAGGACTGATGACCCTTAACTACTCTTCGTCGTAATTTCGGCGCGAGCGTTGGCGGCCACGACTGAGACCCGTAACCGGAGCCTCCACATTACCGATAATGTCACCCTTATAAATCCAGCACTTAATGCCGATGTTGCCATAAGTCGTGACAGCCTCGGCAAAGCCATAGTCAATATCAGCGCGCAGGGTGTGCAGCGGCACTTTGCCTTCGCGGACTTGCTCGTGGCGCGCAATATCGGCCCCGGCCAAGCGCCCCGAAGCGAGGATGCGAATGCCCTCGGCACCTTCTTTCACGGTGCGCTGCAAGGTCTGGCGCATGGCGCGGCGGAAGGCCACGCGGCGCTCAATCTGCTGCGCGATGCTCTCGGCCACTAATTGGGCGTCCAGGTTGGGCTGGCGGATTTCTTCTACCGTCACGCGCACATCACGCTTGATGAGCTTGTTTAGCGCCTGCTGGAGCTTTTCAATATCCTGACCACGCTGACCGATAATGACGCCGGGCTTGGCCGTGTGCAGCTTAATCAACACGCGGTTGGCCGTGCGCTCAATCTCAATACGAGAGAGCGCGGGGTCATTGCTGCGGTCACGCCCTGTCGTGCGGACGGGCTTGCTCTTCAAATGCTTGATAATGAAGCGCCGAATCTTCTCATCTTCGAGAAGATATTCTTTATAGTTATCTTTGCTATACCAACGGCTCTGCCACGGCTTAATGATGCCCAGTCGCAATCCGTAAGGGTGAACCTTTTGTCCCACGCAAACTCCTCTTCCTGTATTGGCGACTGTTGATTAGCTCGTGGGAACTAAAATCGTCAATCGTCAATCAACAATCGTCAATTCTTCAGATTTTCTCTTCCACGACCACAGTGATGTGGCTCATCCGCTTCTTGATCTGGTCGGCACGGCCACGGCTGCGCGGCAAGTAACGCTTCAGCGTCGTGCTCTTATCTATCATGATGGTCTTAATGAAGAGACGATCTTCATCAGCACCCTCATTGTTGGTCGCATTCGCCGCTGCGCTCTTAATGACTTTCGACAGCACGGGCGAGGCCGAGTGCGTATCGAGCGCCAAAATTTGCTGCGCCTCTGACACCGGCTTGCCCATCACCAGACGCGCCACCCGGCGCACCTTGAGCGGCGTCATGCGTAAATCTCGTAAAATCGCTTTTGCCATAGTTTCCTCGGTAGTCGGTGGCCAGTTATCGGTAGTCGGTCATTCAGTGACTACTACCTTTGTGTAGCACCACCGACCACCGACTACCGATAACCGACAACCGAATTAATGCTTCCCAGCCCGCTCCGTGTGCGCGCCATGCCGCCGGAAGGCACGGGTGGGCGAAAACTCGCCCAGTTTGTGCCCAACCATATTCTCCTGCACATATACCGGCACATGCTTGCGGCCATCATAAACCGCAATGGTGTGCCCAATCATCTCCGGGAAGATGGTGGAGCGACGGCTCCATGACTTAACAATGCGCTTCTCGCCGCCCTGATTCATCTGCGAAATCCGCTTCATCAGAGAGGCATCACAAAACGGCCCTTTTTTCAGTGAACGTCCCATATTTTCTCCAGGTATGGGGGACGAGGGATGAGGGATGAGAGGGAAGTGTTACTCATCCCTCATCCCTCGTGCCTCATCCCTTATTTTTGTCCCCGACGGCGCACAATCATCTTGTTGCTCGTCTTTTTCGATTTACGTGTCTTGAAGCCAATGGCCTTGACACCCGTTGCCGACACCGGGCCGCTTTTACGACGACCAACCGGGGCGCGGCCTTCGCCACCACCGTGCGGGTGGTCGTTCGGGTTCATCGCTTTACCCCGCACATGCGGCTTGATACCCTTGTGGCGCATCCGGCCAGCATTGCCCCAGATAATGGATTCGTGCTCGGCATTACCTACCGTGCCAATGGTGGCGCGGCATTCCCGAAAAACCAGGCGCGTTTCACCAGATGGCAAACGCAACAGGGCAAACTTGCCCTCCTTGGCCTGCAATACAGCCGAGGTGCCCGCGGAACGGGCGAGCTGCGCACCTTTACCGGGCGACAGTTCAATGGCGTGAATGGTGGTGCCAACGGGAATGCGGTCTAAGGGCAGAGCGTGCCCGGTGCGAATTTCGGCATCCTCACCATTGAGAATGGAATCACCAACCTGCAAGCCCGTCGGGGCGATAATATAACGCTTCTCGCCATCTTCATATTGCACCAGGGCAATGCGCGAGGTGCGGTTGGGATCATATTCCAATGCTGTGACTGCGCCGCGCACGCCATCTTTATCGCGCTTGAAGTCAATAATGCGATAGAGCCGCTTGTGGCCGCCGCCACGATTCTTCATGGTCAGACGCCCCTGATTGTTGCGCCCTGCTTTACGCTTGAGCGGCTCGGTCAGAGACTTCTCCGGTCGCTTTTTCGTCAACCCCTCGGTCGTCAACACCGTCATGCTGCGACGCGCCGGGCTGGTTGGATTAAATTGTTTAACAGCCATATTCGATTTACGATTTTAGATTGACGATTGACGATTAGAGAACCAGAACTGATTCGTCAATCGTCAATCAACAATCGTCAATCGCCTACGCTCCTTCAAAGATTTCTTTTAGCCGCGTCGCTTTAGCATCCGGCGCGAGGGTCACAATCGCTTTTTTCCAGTCGGCAGTTTTGCCGGGACGCGCCCGACCCGCGCGCTTGGTCTTACCTTTAACCGTGAGGGTATTGACTTCAGCGACCTTCACATCATAAGCCCGCTGCACCGCGTCACGAATTTCTAATTTATTCGCCGATGTCTTGCACCGGAAGGTATAGCGCCCCTGCTGGCTCATCCGCACGCTTTTTTCGGTGATGAGCGGGCGCTCGATAATTTCATATAACGGCTTACTCATGCTGCCTCCCCACTAGCGTCCCCAGTCGAGGATGCTGCATTTCCATTGTCGCCGCCGACGCGCTGGCTCAACTCATTCCATGCTGACCGCGTGCAAAGCACCGCTTCGCTCCACAGCACATCCACGAGGCTAGTCTGATTGACCGCTTGCACCCGCACTTTCGGCAGGTTGCGCGCCGATAACAGCACGTTGGTATCGGCCTCAGAAGTCAAGAACAATAACTTCTTTTCGCCCAGCCCCATGCTACCCAGCAAAGTTACGACCTGCTTGGTCTTGGGTGCATCCAACTGGAAGCCATCTAAGACAAAGAGCAGGTCGTTTTGCACCCGCGAATTGAGCGCGGTGCGGAAAGCCGCCTGGCGCATCTTGCGGGGAGTATTCTGATGGTAATCGCGTGGTTTGGGGCCATGCACCACGCCGCCGCCACGAAAATGCGGCACGCGCTTATCGCCCTGACGCGAGCGCCCCGTGCCTTTTTGCCGACGCACCTTAACGCCGCTACCCTGCACCTCATCACGGCGCAAAGTGCTGGCCGTGCCCTGGCGACGACCCGCTAATTCAGCGACCGCCACCTGATGCACGAGAGCCATCTTCGATTTGGCACTGGCCAATTTCTCCGGCACTTCCACCGTGCCAGAAGCTTGACCGCTCCCGTTAAATAATTTAATCTCTGCCATTTCAATCCTTCGCGCGCCTCTCTGCCAACGGACGCGGTTTAATCTCAGCCTCGTTGTCAGGCCGTTGCTACTCTTTTGATGGGACGCTAACTTTGTTCGCTATGCTTCGCAACGCAATTTCATCGCAATTATAAAATAGCGTTAAAATCGCGCACGCAGTTAGCGTATGTAATTAGCGTCCCACTTATTACTTAACTGTCGGGCCACTTTCAGGCTGTTTGTCCTGGGGCACCTTTTTCCAGTCTTCCAAGAACTTCGCTAAACCGATGTCGGTTAGAGGATGCTTCACTAATTTCGTGAATGTCTCAAACGGCATCGTTACCACATCGGAGCCAGCAATGGCGGCATCACGAATGTGGAGTGGACTACGCGCACTGGCCGTCAAAATCTGCGTACTATAGTCGTAGTTGTCATAAATGGCGCGTATCTCACGGATCACTTCCATGCCTTCGGTGCCAATATCATCTAAGCGTCCGACGAATGGCGAGATATAAGTCGCGCCTGCCTTGGCCGCTAATAAAGCCTGTGTGGACGAGAAGCACAGCGTCACATTCGTCTTAATGCCCTCTTCGGACAACTTCTTAACCGCTTTGAGGCCATCCAGAATCAGCGGAATCTTAATTACAATGTTAGAACCCCACGCCGCATACTCATGCGCTTGCTCTAACATGCCATCCACATCGGTGGCCGTGACTTCGGCAGAAATCGGGCCGGGCACAATCGCGGCGATCTCGCACACCACATCTTTAAAGTGCTTGCCGCTCTTGGCGATATGGCTGGGATTCGTGGTCACTCCATCCAGAATGCCCCACGAAGCCGCCTCTTTGACTTCCTTAATGTCCGCTGTATCTAAGAAAAACTTCATCGTCAACACCTCTTTAGCCCGTCCTCGACTCCCCATTGCTGTTTTGGAGGGCGGGTTGACTCACAGCTTTAATAACAACTTACGGCTTGGCTTTCTCAATGCGCAACAGGCCACCGGGAGCACCGGGCACAGCGCCCTTGACCACCAGCAAGTTGCGACCCGCATCCACTTCGACAACCGTCAACCCTAACTGGGTGACGTTCTCCGCGCCCATACGACCGGGACGACGCGCGCCGGGGAAAGTGCGGGCCGGATCAGTTGCACCACCCGAAGCGGGTTTGCGGTGAATCTTGGCACCGTGGCTGGCACCCTGGCCCGAAAAGTTGTGCCGTTTCATGGCACCGGCAAAACCACGCCCCTTACTCTTGCCCTGAATCTTAATCTTATCGCCAGCCTTAAAAAGACCATCTACGGTCAGGCTGCTACCGGCGGCTGGCTCATCGCCCTCGGCATTAAGGGCGAACTCAGCTAAATGCCGCGCCGGAGCCGCGCCACCATGCTTCTCAAAGTGTCCACGGGTGGGGCCATTGGCCTCGCCGCGACCACGGTGGCCAGCTTCGCCACGCGCCACTTTGTCTTTGCGGCGCGGCGCTTTCAAATCAATATACCCAAGCTGCACGGCCTCGTAGCCATCACGCTCTTTGGTCTTGCGCTGCACGACGGAACAGGGGCCACACTCGATAACGGTGACAGGCACACTATTGCCCTGCTCGGTAAAGATCGAGGTCATCCCGACCTTACGTCCTAAAAGTCCACTGACTGTTGCCATTTTCTTAACTCCGGTTAGAGGTCATTCCGTGCTCTCGCCTAATAATGAAGTCGCATGGGGTAGACATGTACCTACTCGACACTCTCTATTTACAACTTAATTTCAATATCCACGCCCGAAGGCAGGTTTAAGTTCATCAGCTCGGTTACCGTACGGGGATCGGGTTCCAGGATGTCAATGAGACGCTTATGGGTGCGCATCTCAAAATGCTCCATAGATTCCTTATCTACGAACGGCGAGCGAATCACGCAATAAATGCTTTTTTCTGTGGGCAACGGCACCGGGCCACTCAACTTCGAGCCAGTGCGTCGCGCCGTGGTCACGATTTGCTGCGCCGACTGATCAAGCAACTTATGATCGAACGCCCGCAACCGAATTCGGATTTTATCGCCAGCCATATTCTCCTCAGTCATGAGTCCTGAGTGCTGAGTCCTGAGCGTTAAGGCTGTTCCTTCTCAGCACTCAGGACTCGCCACTCAGGACTTATTTACCCGACAAAAAGGCCGGTGAGTCTTGGATACTTCGTGACCCACCGGCCCGATTGAACTGCAATTTACTTCAGGATTTTTGTGATAACGCCAGCGCCTACGGTTCGGCCACCTTCGCGGATAGCGAAGCGTAGACCTTCCTCCATAGCGACGGGGGCGAGCAAGTTGATCGTCATCTTGATGTTATCGCCCGGCATCACCATTTCCGCGCCGCCTGCTAATTCGTCTACCGAACCAGTTACATCGGTGGTACGGAAGTAGAACTGCGGACGATAGTTCTTGAAGAACGGGGTATGGCGTCCACCTTCGTCCTTGGACAGGACGTACACCTCGGCCTCGAAGCCAGTGTGCGGATTGATCGAACCCGGCTTGCAGATAACCTGGCCACGCTCGATGTCCTCACGCTTGAGACCGCGCAGGAGGGCACCGCAGTTATAGCCAGCAACCGCCACATCCAGCGACTTCTTGAACATTTCCAGACCGGTTACAGCCGTCTTCTGGGTGTCACGAATACCGACGATTTCAACTTCTTCCCCAACCTTGACCTGACCGCGCTCGATACGACCGGTGGCCACGGTACCGCGACCGGAGATGGTAAACACATCTTCAACCGCCATCAGGAAAGGCTTGTCGGTGTCGCGGACAGGTTCAGGCACGAAGTTGTCCAGCGCGTCCATGAGTTCCTGGATGGGAGCCTCATCTTCGGGGGTCTCGCCGTTGAGGGCCTTAAGACCGGAGCCACGCACGATGGGCACATCGTCGCCCGGAAAATCATACTTGCTCAGCAACTCGCGCAATTCCAACTCGACGAGTTCAAGCAATTCCGGGTCATCCACCATGTCCACTTTGTTCAGGAAGACCACGATGTAAGGCACGCCGACCTGCTTGGCGAGCAGGATGTGCTCACGGGTCTGGGGCATCGGGCCATCAGCGGCGCTCACCACGAGAATCGCGCCATCCATCTGCGCCGCGCCGGTAATCATGTTCTTCACATAGTCGGCGTGGCCGGGACAGTCAACGTGCGCGTAGTGGCGGTTGTCGGTTTCGTATTCGACGTGCGCGGTGGCGATGGTAATACCACGCTCGCGCTCTTCAGGGGCTTTGTCAATTTGATCAAACGCCGTAAATTGAGCGAATCCCTTCTTCGCCTGCACTTTGGTAATCGCGGCGGTCAGGGTGGTCTTGCCGTGGTCAACGTGGCCGATGGTTCCAACGTTAACGTGGGGCTTTGTGCTCTCGTACTTCTGCCTTGCCATCTGTAAAATTCCTCCGGTAGTCTTTACTCTGTGACGATTCAGTTTTCAATTTAAACCTGTCGTCTTTTAGAGTCCGTTTTAATTACAATCTGTTCTTATTTTTTCGGCTGCGCCAGACAGCGTTCGCCTTTTTCAGCTCGTTTGTGCCAGCTTTATCGCAAACTTCCTCAATTACGAATTAAGACGATAAAGGCTCCCACTGTTTGACGAACCCCGTCGCCCCAACACTTACACAAAATGCCTGAATGAGACAGTCCCGCCTCACAGCAGATTACATGGCTCACGAAACATTAAATATAACGTTTTTCCTGCAACTTGTCAATGGCCCACTTAGCACTCGGCGCTGCCAAATTCGCTCTTAATCCGCTCTTCAACGGTGCAACTTCCAGTCCCATCAACGTCTTAGTCCACTGCGGGGTGAATTTCCGCCACGCCCAGATAGCGATAAAAAACCCTTCGCCAGAGTCACCTTTTGCAATTCCTGCAAAAAGCGCTATGCGTGCGAAGGGCGGGCACGCCTGCAATTTCGGACAAGAATAATGGAATCAGTTAAAAGAAACGCCGCCTACAAATTATACCGCCAATGCCGTGGGAGTGCAAGGCGAATTTAGTTCAAGGAGTAGTTAAAGCCGAGTTGGTGAGTAACGATCCCACCGAGGCCATCCTAATTTCCACTCATCAACTCGCCTTTAGCCATCTCAGCACAGCCTATGCAGGGCAACTGATAAGCGTTTACAGCAAGTGACAAACTCACGGGAGCTTTGATTTCCAGTAATCTGGCAGATCCGGCTTTGTGTCAACGAGAATTTCCAAAATGGCGCGGCGGCTCTCCGGCGTCAGATGCTGGAAATCAGGGCTATGATCTTTGTCCGTTAGAATGTCCCAGAGGCGCTGGTAAATCTTAGCTTTGAGAGCGGGCGGCAGGCTGTCAAAGTCTGGTGAGTAGATCAGGAAACTGCATGGGTATTTGAACAGCCGCGTCTTGAGATCAAAATCGCGCAACGAGCGCCCTTTAGTATCTTTGGGGCCGAGTGCTGCAAACTGGGTCGCAAAGTCGGTGGTGCCCTGGAGCGGCGCGGTCAAGGGGGCCTCTTCGGTAAAGAGCAAATATTGAAGGAACGAATCAATCTGGCTTTCTAAATACTTTACCTCACCGTAACGCGCGATTCGTAGCAGAGCCTCATAGCGCAATCGGGTGATGAAGTTGTGCATATGCGTCTGATGATCCAGCACCATCAGCGCCACAATATCGCTGTGCGCAGAGGGGTAGCGCGCGGTGTTGAAGTAAGGATGCAGGCTGGCCACATTATTGGACAATCCTGGCCGCTTGCGGTACCGCTCAAACGCGGGGGTACCAATGAGATTGCCCAGGTGTGCTTGGCCACCAAACTTACCAGTCACATACCATCCGCCCCAGCGTTCGGCCAAGGGTATGCTGTGATCCACCACGCCCGTGCCGCTATTATATTCAACACTGCCATCCGCTTCGGTAGTCAGGGAACGCACGACAAAGCCTGGCACACCCATCGTTTTGGAGGTCGCGTGACACTCCAGGCAATCGTTACGGCGCACCAGGCGTGGCTTCTTAGATTGAGTCTGATCGAGCGTATAGAACACACCACCCAATTTTGGATCGGCTGCCGCAATCTCCAGCAGCGGCGCACCGGGGATGAAACCGACATAGACATCATCGCCAAAGTAGATGGCACGCGGCGTTTTGGGAGAAATCAGGTCGCGCTGGAAAGAAGTCTTAGAGAAGACCATCATCTGCGAGGCTTTGGACACCTTCAAAGCCGCCAGCAGGGAAAGCAAGTAGCCATGTTCCGGCTCATGTTGCAGCGTGATCTGCCCGCGATCCAAACGCTCCTGCAACTCGGCTACTGACCCAGACGGCACGCCCCTGGTGTAGCTAAAGGGAGGATCATCTAAGGGTATGACCTCCGTTGACCCCATATAATCGGAAGCCACTGCTGCCGCGCCACCTATGGCCAGGGCTAACGTTACGGCCCACAGCAGGCTGCGCGTTATGAAGAGAAAGTTTCTGAGACGGCGGAAGTTCATATTGGGGAACAGTATTCAGTGTTGAAACGGTGTAACCAATGAGGGTAAGTGACAAACAGGCTTGGGACTTTTGTGACCCAAATGATAATGGACGCAGCTTATCGGTATCATGTTCCACTCTGTATTATATTCCATTAGAATATAATTTGAAGCCTGCCAGCCACGAGGAGGGCAAGGGGAACTGGAAAATTTGATACGCCATTAGGAAGCATAAAGGCACCATCTAACAGTTATGACATCTGGCTAATGACCTACGGCCTATAATTTGTGATTTTGCAGGGAGTGAGACGATGTTACTGACAGCGTTATGTTTTATGTGGGCAGGGATGGTGTTAGGCATTTCATTTTTGGGGACCCCGGTCAAGTTCACCGCGCCCAGTGTCACCCTACCCATTGGACTCGATGTCGGGCGGCATGTCTTTGCCATGTTCAACAAGGTCGAAGTTGGCTGGGCGATAGTGATCTGTGGCCTGATGATTTACTCACGCGTTGGGCGTGCCGTGTGGTTACCGTTGAGTGAAGTGGTAGGCATTGTGGCGCTCCAAACATGGTGGCTGCTGCCGCTCCTGGACGCTCGCGTCACTATGATTTTGGCGGGGCAGACACCGCCGCGTGCTGCTCATCACATTATTTACGTTGTCTTAGAACTGCTCAAAATGATTGGCCTGCTCGCCGCGGGCACGGCGTGTTTGTGGGCGTTAAAACGCCTAACACCCATCACGCCGTAAGGGAGTTTTTATAATGTCTGAAACTACTGCTGCCACCTCCGTGGAAGCTGCCGAACCCCTGGTCATTGATGTGCGCACGATTCCCAAATCACAGCGCCACCCGTTAATTTTTGATGCAATGGAACCGCTATCCGTTGGGCAAAGCGTGGTCATAAAAAACGACCACAATCCGATTCCTTTGCGCGGGCAAGTCGAGGCGATTTATGGTCAGCAATTTGAGTGGCGCTATCTCGAAGAAGGGCCGGAGGTTTTTCGCCTTCAGTTCACGCGCCGCGCTCCGACTCCTGCTGGATGGCAGCGACCTGAATCTAAGAAAAGCAACCTGCCAATGATACCTGGTCTGCCAACAGCGCAAGATTTGGGAACGCCTACGGCGCCTTCTACTATTGCTACCGCGCCTGGTGTAAGTCCGCCAGCCGCTGTGCCATCGCCCGTAGAGGTGGATTTACTGGCTCACAGCGAGGTAGCTACGCAGTCTGGGCCGCAATGGGCGCACGAAAGTGAAGACTTGGACGTGACGCTGCTGTCGTGGGAAGCTGATCAGGGTATTGAGCCACATCTTAACCAGGAAGTGGATGTGGTGTGGGTTGGGGTTGCAGGCGCTGGCACCGTCGTTATTAACGGACAAAAACATGAACTTCGTCCCGGCTGTGCCCTGTTAATCCCCAAGGGTTGTGAGCGGGGCGTTGCTAACAACTCCGAGCGGTTCAGTTATCTCAGCGTGCATCGCCGTCGGCGCGGCCTCATGCCCACGCTCAAGGGTAAGCCGCTCCCTGATTAAGGCGGGAACATCATGCAACCTATTGCTTATCTTCTGGCAGTGGCAAACCTTGCCGTGAAGCTTGGGCTGTAGCCAATTACGACTCTGCAAATTTTACTCTTAAATCGGCTACAGTTTCTGCTACGATAGCGCGCATTTGCGCCTCAACGGTTTTACGCGATTCTTCTAATACAGCCACGCGACTCTTTAAGTCACTATGTTCCTCACGGATGGCAGACATCTCGTTCTTCATGCTGCGAATATCTTCTTCAACTCGTTTGAGAGTATTATCCACTGTATAGAAAGCGCGGAGTGCCTCTGCAATGGAGCCTGCGGGATTAGGGATGTTCATGGGCTATCGCTACCCCGCATCGCACGCATATCCCGAATAACATCTTGCAGACCGTCATGGATACGTTCCAAGCGGGTGTTTATTGACCAAGCCAGACGAGTCAGTTCTTCCAATGCTTGTGCTTCACTAATCTCGTTATTCGCATCAACAGGTTTTACTTTGGCACTGCCATTCTTATTTGTTTTTGGACGCAAACTTTTAGCAGGTCTTTTGCCTGAGTTTAGATTTTTAGTCTGATTTGCCATAGTTCCCGCCGTCCGTTAGTGTTACTTACGTTATTACGTTACTCACAGTTTACTCAATGGGATAATCAATCTTCATGGCTGAGCGCACGCCTTCCATGACTTCCCCAGCGCATTGGCGGCCACGGGCGGTGCCATCGCGCACTACATCCCACACATAATCCGAGTCACGCGCAAATTCGGCGCGGCGCTGGCGCATCGGTTCCAGAAAAGCGTTAAGAACGGTGGCTAATTCGCGCTTGACTTGTACATCGCCTAAGATGGGTTTGCCATTCTCCTGTGCCCCACCCTTCTGATAAAGCTCTTTTAACTCCGCCACGCGCTCTTTATCGGGGTTAAAAGCATCGTGATAAGTGAAGACAGGGTTGCCTTCAATGTTTCCAGGCTCAGTGCCGCGAATACGGTTGGGGTCGGTGAACATGGACATGACCTTCTTCGTCACGGTGGCTTCATCGTCGGCCAGGCTGATGGCGTTGCCTAAGCTCTTACCCATTTTGGCCTGGCCATCGGTGCCGGGTAAGCGTCCGAACTCGCCGTAGAGTCCATCGGGCAAAGTCAGCACTTCGCCATAGAGTTGATTGAAGCGTTGCACGATTTCCCTGGTCTGCTCAATCATCGGGCGTTGGTCGTTGCCGACTGGCACCAGGTGCGCGCCAAAAGCGGTAATATCGGCTACCTGTGAAATCGGATAGCAAAGAAATCCCATCCGCACATCATCACCCATGCCTTTCTGCCGCATCTCGTCTTTGACGGTAGGATTGCGTTCTAAGCGCGACAGGGTGACGAGGTTGAGGTAGTAAATCGTTAACTCGGCAATTTCGGGCACAAGCGATTGCACCACAAAGGCGCAGAGTTTAGGGTCAAGACCAACGGCGAGGTAATCCAGCACCACCTCACGGATATTGGCGCGCAGCATTTCTGGCGTCTCGAAGTTATCGGTAAGCGCCTGCACATCGGCGATGAGAATATAAGTCTCATACTCGTGCTGCAACTTGACGCGGTTCTGTAAACTGCCGACATAATGGCCTAAATGAAGCTGACCAGTAGGGCGGTCTCCGGTCAGGATACGTTTTTTGGTTGGAGTTTGGGAAGCTGTCATTGTCAGGAATTTTACGAAAAACAGATGCCTCTTACAAAATCACGAGGGACGGCTGAGTGACTCACCGAAATCTAACAGGGCCTTGTCATAGAGGTTGCTTGCGACTTCGATAAAATCATTATGCCCGGCGTGCTCAACCCACAGCGAGCGTTTTGGCTCCGGGGCTAAGGCAAAAAGCTGCTGCCCATGCCAGGGGCGAACGATGGAGTCACACTGGCCGTGCATGACTAAGATGGGGCACTGCACGTTTTTGATTTTGCGCAGATTTTGAAACTTATCGAAAGGTGAAATCGGCCAGTAAGTGAGGACACGAAACGCCGTGACAAAAGCGCCTTCGAGAATTAGCCCGGCCAAGAGTTGACGAGAGGCGAGGTCTAAAGCGACTGCGCCACCTAAAGAGTGGCCATAAGCAATGATGCGGTTGGGCGCAATACCCAGTTCAGAAGTTAGATAGGCATAAACCGCATCTATGGCTTCATAGAGACTGCTTTCAGATGGCTTACCCGTGCTTTTGCCGTAACCAGGATAATCAAAAGCGAAAACAGAAAAGCCCAGGCTCTTCAGCTTCTCTAATAACCAGTAGATGCCTTTAAGATCAGCACCGTTGCCATAACTGTAGAGGATGGTGTAACAGGCACGGGAGTTGGGCAGATAAAGCGCAGATACATCATTGCCTGTCACCGTTTTCAACATGGTGACTTTAAATTCGCCATAGCAACAGACCGGGGGCTGAAAGATTAGCTTATCGGCAATCAGATGAGCAACTATGTAAACGATGGCGACTATAAGGATGAGAGTTGCGGGCAGAGCCATTACACTAAGATATTATAAAGGGCTTGGGCATCCCTGGCACTCAATCAGCTACGTTACATCTAAGAGATTCTATGGCAGAACACGCTGGCCATGTGCATGGCCCCACCAGTGGTCGTAAAATGTGGCTGTCGCTGTTAGTCACACTGGTCTTCGTGGCGGGCGAAGCCACGGCGGGCTATGTGTCGCATTCGCTCGCGCTGTTGTCGGATGCTGGTCATAACTTGAGTGATGCACTGGCGCTTGGTTTAGCGGGTTTTGCCATCTGGATGGCTCAACGGCCTCCGAGCGCCACTCGCACCTTTGGCTATCATCGCGTTGCTATCCTGACGGCGCTCTTCAATGCGGTGTCCCTGGTGGTGCTGGCGCTGTGGATCATGGTTGAAGCCTATCATCATCTGCGGCATCCTGAGCCGGTGGGCAGCAACCTCATGATCAGCGTGGCGGTGGTTGCGGTATTGATGAATACCGTCATTGCCTATGCCCTGATGGACGATGCCAAGCACAGCCTCAACAGCCGGGCGGCCTTTATCCACATGGCAGGTGATGCACTTTCCAGTGTAGCGGTGGTTATTGCCGGGGTGATCGTGCATTTTACGGACTGGGTGTATGCTGACCCGGCGGTATCGCTTTTAATCGCTCTCTTTATCCTTTACTCTGCATGGGGCATTGTGAGTGATGCCACGGACATCTTAATGGAAAGCACTCCTAAAGATGTAGATATAGATAAGGTTGTGACTGGCATTAAAAGCGTTGACCCGGTATGTGATGTGCATGACCTGCATGTCTGGACAGTAGGTGATGGTCTCCATTGCCTTTCCTGCCATGTGGCTTTGCCCGCTACATGCAGTTTCGATCACTGTGCCACTGTCATTAAAGCCATCAACCAGAAGCTACACGACGACTTTAATATCGGTCACGCCACCATCCAGACTGAAATCGAAGGGCGGTGTGGCATGAAAGAGGACACTGATCTCTATTGCACGATGGAGAACCATAATATGGCGAGCCATAACCACAAAGTTGCCCACCATTGACGCCCTTTAACTTGGCTCTACCTGGCTTTGCTAAAATGGAACTCGCAACTAGGGAATCAAGACATCAGATTGCATCAAGACACTGAATTGAACAAGCATTAAACTTCTTCTCTTTAAAGCTTTACCCTGCGGATGAACTCACACGCTGCACACTCGCCAACTGACAAAAGAAAAGCGGCCCTGCTCTCCCTGTACACCAACCTGCTGTTGATGCTACTCAAAGTAGCGGTGGGCGTGCTTTCAGGCTCGGTCAGCGTGCTCTCGGAAGCCGCCCACTCCGCCAGCGATTTGGTAGCTTCGGGCATTGCCGTATTTAGCGTGCGCATCGCTGACCTGCCACCGGATGAACTACACCCCTATGGCCACGGCAAAGCCGAAAGCCTGGCGGCCCTTGCCCAAGCCTTACTCTTGTTGGGAGCCGCCACCCTTATTATTTACGAGGCCATTGCGCGGCTGCTCCAGCACGCCGGGCCGCAACGGGTTGAACTGGGCATGGCGATTATGGCCGTTTCCGCTCTGGCTAATATCGGAGTGGTGCGTTATATGCTGCGCGTGGCGGGGCAGACTCAGTCGCAGGCATTAGCCGCCGATGCCGAAAACCACCGCGTTGATATCTACACGGCAGCCGGGGTTCTGCTGGGTCTGCTCCTGGTGCGCTTGACGGGCTATAGTTTTTTCGATCCGCTTTTAGCCATTGCCGTGGCCTTATTGATTATGAATACAACGTGGCGGTTGATGCACGAGGCGCTTGCCACCCTGATGGATACCCACTTGCCCGCCGAGGACGTTGAGATGGTGCGGCAAGTCCTGCACGATGACCCTAGCGTTTTGGGCTACCACAAATTACGCACGCGCATCGCTGGCTCCGTGCGGCATGTGGACGCCCATGTGCTGATGGACGATGAACTCTCCTTGGCCCAGGCACATGATCTAACCGAGCAAGTCGAGGATCGCATCCGTGAGGCCCTGCCCAATACGGAAGTTACTTTGCATACCGAACCGTACCACGCCGAACAACGCCATCAATCTGAGGATCATTAGGTTAAGCGATGCTAAAGGTTAAGCAATGATAAGCAGGAGCAGCTACGATGCTACAAATAACCGCACGATAAGCAATAGAGCCAGTCAATGAGAGTACGAATCATGCATACTGCGGATGTGGCACAGGTAGCGGCTCTCAGTGAGCAACTTGGCTATCCAACTACTGCGGCTCATATTGCACAACGTTTCCAGGCCCTATCGCATAACCAGGGTCATGGTTTTTTCGTCGCTACACACGATAAGAATAATAAAGCCCTGGGCTGGGTTCATATTTATGGCGTCCATTTATTAGAAACCGAGGGTTATGCTGAGATTGGCGGACTCGTGGTTGACTCCACAGCACGCCGCCAGGGAGTAGGTCGCGCGCTGATGCAGGCAGCAGAACAGTGGGCACAAGAGCATGGTTATCAAGAAGTGCGCCTCCGCTCTGGCGCCCACCGCCATGAAGCGCACCTGTTTTACCAGCGCATTGGCTATACCTTAACTAAGACTTCCTATATGTTTCGGAAACCTTTATAATTGTTATCTTGCGATAACTGCACATAAATCTTCAAACTGCTGCTCACGGTGCCTCATGCTGTTGTGGTTCGTGGTCAAATTACCCGTTGGCTCCCGATTTATAAGCGGGGGAATATTTCGCGTATCTCTGCCAGTAATTCGAGGAATTCCGGGGTGGTGTTAATCTTGTCTTGCCAGGCCAGACCCCGTTCACACAAATTATAAGTTGCCTGCACGCGTGCGCCGGGGATGATTTGGCCTTTAGCATCGTGGTCACGCCCTAAGAGCCAGATGGTGTCGCAGACTTGCAGGGCGGCTGGAATGTCATGGGTGACGAGGATAAAAGTCTTTAACTCATCCGATTGTGCCATCTCTTTGATTAGTTGCGACACGCGCTCGGCAGCGATTAAATCCAAGCCTGAAAATGGCTCGTCCATAAGGAGAAAATGTTCGCTGCACATGAATTGCTGCGCAATCGCCACGCGCTGGCGTTGGCCACCCGATAGCTGCATCGGGTATTTGCTGCCATGCTCTTCCATACCAAACCGCTTGAGCAGGTCATCGGCTTTTTTACCGTTTTCGGAACTGGATAAGCCCGCCTGTTTTCCCGCGACTAAAAGGTTGCCGCGCACGGTGCGGTGAGCAAAGAGTGGATAGTGTTGCGCGATGACGCCCACCATGCCGCGTTGCACAGGCCGTTGCTCTTGCTCCACTAAGACAGTGCCTTCATCTGGCACATCCAGGCCCGCTAAGATGCGAAAGAGAGTGGTTTTGCCAACTCCTGATGGCCCCAGCAAGCCAACGACTTGCCCCTGGGTATAGCCGGGGCGGTAGAGGTCTTTGATTTCCAGGTTGACATCGCGCAAAATGGGCGTGCCGCCAAGCGTCACCGACACCCCTGCTACTTTGAGAATTGTCTGTTTATATTCGTATTGGATCGTTGGCATTTAACGGCGCTCCAAGGTGAGGTCAGCATACGGACACACCAGTTGGCGTAGCACACCAATCGCATAATCTTGAAAGAGGCCAACGAGCAGAATCACAATCTGAATGGCGAAGACATCAGCCAGCAAGAAGTGCTTACTTTCTCCTAAGAGCATCGCGCCCACGCCACCCTCCGAGCGGACAATGCCTTCGACCATCGTTAGCATCATCCAGCCCATCGCGGCGTTCTGGCGCAGCACTTCAAAGGCTTGATCGGCAGTGCCCAACACCACGACTTCCCACACCACACGCCACTCGCTCATGCGCAAGGTGCGGGCATGGTCAAAGTTACCCTTGGGAATATTAGCAATCACCGCCGCCATCGAAGTGACATAAAAGACTGTCACAGCAAAAACCAACAGAGCGGTCTTGAGGGCATGACCACCCACAAAAATGAGGGTGAAGATAAAGGTAAAGCCGACGATGCTGAGAAACCGGCCCTTAGAGATAGCGGCAACTATAGGGCGAAAGACCGGAATAACCGTCAGGTAGGAAAGCAGCAACGAAATCACAGCCGTCCAGCCCAGAGCTTCCAGGTTCAGCTTGAAACTCGTCATCAGTTCTTGCCCCAGCCCTTGCGTCATCCACAATGATTTAAGGGCCTCAAAGACTTCATCCGGGCGGGGCAGAACCTTGAATGGCGAATTCAGCCAGATCAGCAGGGCGATGACGATCTCGACTACGGCTATCAGCCGCATTGTCATAGGCGAAACGGCTCGGTTGGGCAGAAACACATCCGCAAAAGCGTGGAGCGGGTTGCGCTTGGGCCGTTGCCGTGGGCTAACATCGCCGTACTTGAGAGCTTGACTTCCATCAGCGCCCGCTACCACTACTTTATCCGGTGTTGCAGCTTTACCATCCACCGTTTTACCATCGGCGGCTGTAGGGTCTGGGGTTACATCCTTGGTGGCGACATCCTTGGTAGCTACATTATCTGGTGCGGCCATAATTCCTTTTAAATTGGGACTTGCCTGTAAACGAGCAAGTTTATTAAGCCCCGGTGGTACCTAACACAATCTCTACGCGCCGGTTCTTAGCGCGGCCTTCGGCGGTCGTGTTGGGAGCCAACGGCTGGCTCTCGCCATGCGCGAAGACACGGATACGACCCGGAGCGAAGTTCACGGGCGACTGCTTTTCCAGCCAATTTTTGACAGCAAATGCGCGGGCTTCGGATAGCGGGACACTCTTGCGTGGATCACCCGCGTTGTCGGTATGGCCGTGAATTTCCACCGCCGTGCCGCTGGCCACCAGCAACTCACGGCTAATTTTCTGCAAGAGGCGTTGGGCATCGGGCGAGAAGGTAGCCTTACCAGGATTGAAATGAATATAGACTGCCTTGCGACTAACCACTTTCCGCATCGGCTTGCCCCGCATCGAAGGCGGCTTCGCTTTGGCGATCTGCGGTGCCATGCTCTTGTCGTGCGTCAGCCGAGCCGCCACTGCCTGTAGGTACGACCTATCTATGATCTGATTCGCATTGGGATAAGTCGGCACCAGATGCGGGAACTGCTGCACATCCAAATCACCAAAAACGGTGTAAGTGGCCGCCACTAAGTTAGCCGACCCCGGCACCAGGCCAAAAGCCAACAAACTGTCCGCCAGATTATTGACGGAGGAACCACCCAGTTCCACCGGCTGCCCGGTCGCATCTTGCTCTTGTGTCCCCTTAAAATACTTCTCCCAGTATTCCGGCCCGGTTTTGGGTTCTTTGTACAGGGCATCGCTAATCTCAGCAGCGCGGCGAAGGGCAGCAGACGAAGATTTAACCTGGTCGCTGCCTTCGGCAATGGCCTGAATCATGTTGACCACCGTGCCGCGATTCTGGCGCATCCATTTATCAATACCAATCACCACGCAGGGCATTTGCGAACTGTATTCCCGCGTTGAAGCAATTGAAACCAGGCCACCTTTCTTCTGCGCCACCGTCACGTCACCGGGCGTCCACGTCACCACAGAATTGACTGTAACTTGTTTCATTTGCCCTGTGCGCTTGCCATTTTGCACCACCGGGCGGGTCTCAGAATAGCCTGCGACATACTTCTGCGCGGCGTCAATGTAATCGGAAGCATTCACCCAGTTGAGGGCGTCCGGGTCCCAGGTCTTCTCATCGGGGTTGGTGCGCAAGCCATTATCGCCCAGCCACTTTTGTGCGATATTCCAGTCGCCATCGCGCACCACGCCCGCGCATAGCCCGCCGCGCGAGGCCGATGGGTCAGTGCGCCATTCGGCTGGCCCCATGAATTTGTCTTCGCCGCGTGAGTAACCAATGGCATCCACAATTTTCGCCTGATATTCAGGGCCAATGCGTCGGAGGGTCGTGTTCAAACCCTGTAAGAAGGCCGCGCCACCATCGCCCATGATCGTCACAAAGTGTGCGCCCCGCGCCGGATTAGGATTGCCCCGGCTGAGATCAGTCGCAAAAGCAACCAGGGCTTCTTGTAGCTTGCCGTTATCATCCTGGCGGCTGAACTTGAAGTTGACCCCATGCTTGCACATCAGGCTGCCCACCGTCGCCTGCGGGCCACCCGCCGCCAGCAGCATTCCCATTTGGGCGTTCCAGGCATAACCCAGCAAGCGCACTTCCGGCTTGCCAGTACAACCAGCAGCGTCGCCTGTCGGCACTGAACCGCCACCAGAGTTGCTGGAAATAGCAGAGACATTGGAACTTGAGGGCAAATCAATCTTCTTGGGTACGACCGATTGGGATTCCTTAGCCACCGGAGCAATTCTGTTCCAGTAGCGCCAGACACCTGACGCAAAGCCAATGGCCAAAACCAAAATAACGATTTTACCGACTGGGGTAAGACGCATCGTATCCGCTCCTATTTCCTCTACGGATTTGTAGAGATGAGACCTAGAATGTCCTGACTTATTGTAAGCGATTTTATGGTGACAATAGTATAATGCGGGTTCAACTCTGCTGTAGCGGCTGCTCCCTCACCAGTTATCTTTAGCGATTCCCGGCTGGTGGTGGCAAAGCCGCGGCACCAGCAGAGGGAGCAGCCTGTTCATGCGGTGCCGCCGATTCATCGGCTCCACGTCCTGTGGCACTGGCAGCAGTGTCGGCCTTAGCATCCTTGGCTGGCTGATCTGAGGTCTGCCGTGCGGGAGCATGATCGGCATTCTGGCTGCTAATAGCGGGCGAGGGTTCATTGAGGACAGCACGGGCAATATGAATCCGCACTAAAACCTGCCTGGCACCCACTGGCGTGACTCCGGCTGGCAAAGCAACCGCGACACGACGGCTCACCGTGGTCGTCACGCCTTCCAGGTTGAGCGGGGCCGTAATAGAGGCCATTTTGTCGAGAACCCGTTGCGGGCCACGCACCGTAACGCGAGGGGGTAGGATTTCAATATCAGTGACATGATAGCCAGCAGCAGGCGTGCCTTGCCAGGTTGCCGCCACGCGCATTTTACGGGTAATCAGGTTTTCTAACAGAGTGGCCGTGACTTGCGCTTCCTCTGGTTCGATGCTTATACCCTGGACGGCCTGCCCATCCGCATCTAAAGCGACGATAGGAGCACGCACGGTGCGGGTGGTGTCTAAAGCTAACCCTTGGGGCTTAACCTGCGCTCGCACTTTAGCTACCCGCCCTAGGCTATTAGAGGGGCCAGAAAGCTCAACCGAATCGGGCATCAAGGTTACGTTCTCGACGCGATAGCCGGAAGTGGAGTTCAGCGTAAACTGTGGTTGCACCAGAAAGCGGGCACTGGTCGCCTGGTCGAGTGCCAGGTTGACGGTACGCGGCTTCCAGTCCACTACATCCACTAAATCCTCGATACTGGGGGCAACCTTGATTTTAACGGGCACCATCTGTTGGCCGGAATGGACATTGGAGTAATCGAATTGCGCGCTGATGTCTCCATTGACCACAGTGGACACATCATTTAATGGCAGTGCTTCAGGCAGTCCGCCACCTTTAATTTCTGCCAAAGTGTGACGCGGCCCGCGCAAAGTGACGGTAACTGTTGCAGGCAAAGCCGCTTCGTTGACAAGCATCATACGCGCTGGCGGGTTATGCGGCAGGCGCACACTAAAGACCTTCTTCTCCCAAGGATTCACCTCGCCCCGCACATGGCTCCACAATGCGATGGACAGCACCAGGGCCATCAGTTTGAGATTCCAGTTGTTGGTAATGCGTTGCATAATTTAATTTTGAGTGTTGAGTGTTGAGTGTTGAATTTTGAATTAGCGCCAGCAACTTGAAGGCATAGTATCTTCTCACAATTTGCAGTTATCTGTTTTATAACTCAAAATTCAACACTCAAAACTCGAAATTCTCTCAATGTCTTTTCCAGGCCGCTTTGAGCGTGCCCAGTGTGTTGCGGGGCAGGGCGCGGGCGGCTTTGGTGACAGACCAGGGGCGCAAACGGATGGCTCCCTGATGGCCACCTAAAAGCGAGAGTAGTTCCTCATTCAGCAGCCGTGTCTGTAAGATTGAGTTCATGGTACCATTATGCGCCAGGCTGATATTGCCCGTTTCTTCGCTGACCACCACAATAATAGCATCCGTCATTTCGCTCAGGCCGAGGGCAGCGCGGTGCCGTGTGCCCACGGTGCGGGGTAGAGTTTCCGTCTGGGATAGGGGGAGAATACACGCTGCCGCGATAATCGTGTTTTTGCGCAGCACGACCGCGCCATCATGCAACGGGTTGCCTGGATAGAAGATGGACAGCAACAGGTCGCTGGAAAGGCGTGCATTGAGGGCCGTACCGGTGGCCGCAATGTCATCTAAGCCAGTGGTGCGTTCCACGGCGATTAAAGCGCCAACCCGTTGCACCGCCAATTGCTCAACCGCTTTGGAGATCACGTTCACATCACGCACTGTTTCGGTACTGGCTTCACTGCGCCACTGCAAGCCGACTACATCCAGGTGCCCACGCCCCAATTGGTCAAGCGCGGCGCGTAATTCCGGCTGAAAGAGGATCACAACCACCACGGCAGAAGCAAAGATTAACTGCCCAATCACCCACTGTAAGGTGTCCAGCCCCGACCACTGGGCAACTTTCATAATCACCAGCAAAATCGCCAGACCCTTCAAAAGCTGCATGGCGCGGGTACCTTGCGCGAGGGCTAACAGATAATAAATCGCCACCGCCACCAAGCAGATGTCGAGCAACGCCACCACATCAAGTTGATGATAGAGATGGAGGAATGACCACCAGATGTCAGGATGTGAAATGTGGTTAGGCATTGCTCTCTTACTAAATAGCTGTCGCTGGCCTCAGTTCTAAACCGGGCATTGAAATACCCGGCAGGGAGGCTAAAGCCAACCGTCCTTTGGACGGTACACTGGCAAGACTGTATCTATAAATGGCGTCCAACGGATGCTGGGCCAACGGCCTTCCAGACCCAAAGGGTGCCCCGGTCTTTTATAGGCCCGGCCTACAATCTCAAAAGATGCAATCAAGGAATTGACCTTTTAAATTGGGCACCCCCATGCAGGTAAACACGCGGCACCCGGTGCGCGATGCCACAGAGAATTTCATAGGGAATTGTCTCGGCCCAGGCCGCCACATCTTGCACCGGCAAACCTGCGCCGAATAGCGTGACGTTATCTCCCACCTGTGGGTTCACCCCAAGATGGGTGCAATCCACTAAAATTTGATCCATTGTCACGCGTCCGACCACCGAACAACAGACATCGTTAATAAAAACCTTAGCGCGATTAGATAAGCGGCGGGGATAACCGTCCGCATAACCCACTGGTACGGTAGCAATGCGGGTTGGCTGCGTAGCCTGCCATGTTGCGCCATAAGAAACGGTGGCGCCAGCAGGCACGGTTTTAATATGGGTGATGCGAGACTTAAAGGTCATTACCGGGCGCAACTCCACTGGAACTGGCATCATTTCTCTCAGGGGAGACACGCCATATAACGTCAGGCCAGGCCGCACCATGTCCCAGCGGGCTTGAGGATAGCGCAGCGCTGCCGCGCTGTTGGCACCATGAATAGTCATGCCGGAAAGATCGCCACACTCCCGCAATGCCACTTCAAAAGCCCGCGCCTGCGCTTCCGTCATGGCATCATCAGGCGCATCCGCACAGGCAAAATGGGTGTAAATGCCGCTAATGCGCAAATGGGGCAATGCGCGTAACCAGTGATAAAACGCGGCAGCTTCCTGGTGCCACACGCCCAGGCGTCCCATGCCGGTATCAATTTTCAAATGGGCTTCGGCCACGCGGTGTTCGGCAGCCCCCGCCTCATTCAAGGCCAAGGCCACTTCACGGGTAAAAACGGTCGGTAGCAGGCCATTGCGCACTGCCGTGCGCGCTTCACCGGGCAAAATAGCGGAGAGTAACAGAATTGGTACAGAGATGCCCGCCTCGCGCAATTGCAAACCTTCATCTACGGAAGCCACCCCTAACATGTCCACTGCGCGGGCGTCTCTGCCTGGACTAACGGGAGGAATTGATGAGGGCGCAAGCAGCGTATGGGCTATGGGAACGGCCCCATGCCCGTAGGCATTAGCTTTGACTACAGCCAGGACTTGCGCCGGGCCAAGCGTAGTCTGGAGCGCGTGCAGGTTCGAGCGAAGTGCCTCAAGATCAATTTCGACCCAGGTGGGCCGCGAAAAGGAAGTGGATTCGAGTTCGTCTACCAGGAGCGAAGGTGACATCTGTGGGATGCGTCGGCTGTGATGATTATGTGCTAATTAGGTTCTTAGGGGCTATAAACGGGTGGCCTCTATTATGATGTCATTATAACAGCGATACTCTTCCTAAACAATGTAGAGATAATATGAATTGATGACCTAACCCCCGTCCTCCTTCCCGGCACAGGAAGGAGGACGGGGGTTAGGTCTCGCTTGTCCTTTATAAGCGACCCGCACTATACTCGACTTGAAGTTAAAAGTGGATGCGGAAACCAGCAGGTCTCCGATTCGTGATAGGTGATTAGGTTGTACTTCCAAGCCATCAACGGGCGCTTGGCGGCAGTTTAAAGGAGTATTAAATGTTAGGACTCGGCACTACAGAAATAGTCGTATTACTGCTTCTTGTATTAATTTTATTTGGCGGCAAGAAAATCCCGGAAATGATGCAAGGATTGGGGCAGGGAATGCGCGAGTTCAAAAAGGCGACGCGTGACGATGACGACCGCCCAACGCAGGTCTAACCACAGCGAACTAATTTCATTATTTTTTACTGAGCGATGAATTTCGTCGAATTAACGCGCGACGCTGCCGCTTTTTCCGAGTGGCGACGCCGCGTGTTTCCCTTTTTCGAGCATAAAATCTGCCTCACCCACGCCTCCGTCTCTCCCCTGCCCCGCCAGGTCAGCCAGGCCATTGTAAATTATGCCGAACTAATCGCCCGCGAAGGCCAATTCGAGCCAGCCCATGAAACCACTTACAAAGAGTGCAAAGAGCGGCTGGCGCGGCTAATTGGGTATGGGGCAGCACCCGATGAAGTCGCCTTTGCCAGTTCAACCTCCCATGCCCTGGGCATGGTGGCGACTGGCTTAGACTGGCAAACGGGCGATAACTGCATCGTGGCCGATGGCGACTTCCCGGCCAATGTCATCACCTGGAAAAATTTAACCCACACACATGGCGTGGAAGTACGGATGATTCCCCATCGTCCGGCGATGAACATCACCTTAGATGATGTCGCCGCTTTAGTGGATGAGCGCACCCGTATTGCCAGCCTGGCTTCGGCTAACTTCCTGAGCGGCTACCCGGTTGATTTAGCAGCCATTGGAGCCTGGCTGCACGAGCGCGGCATTCTCTTCTGTGTGGATGCCATCCAAACGCTGGGAGCTATTCGCCTCAATGCCGAGCACGTAGATTTTATCTGCGCCGATGCCCACAAATGGCTGCTTGGCCCCAATGGAATCGCGGTACTGTGGGCGCGTCGTGGTGTTTTAGAGAAAATGCGTCCCGCCATCTTCGGTTGGCTGGCTCCCCAAAACCGTGATGATTGGTTTGCTTACGATACGACCCCTATTGACTCAGCAGAACGCTTCGAGGCAGGCTCCCGCAATTATCTGGGCATCGTCGGCTTCCATGCTGCCTTAGAGTTGCTTCAAGACGTTGGTGCCGAAATTATAGAAGACCGTGTGACCCACCTGCGCAACTATGCCGCGCAAAAGCTCCGTAAACAGGGCTGTCGTTTGCTCTGGAACACCGACCCGGCTCTGCACGCTGGCATTGTGACATTCTATCCTCCTTCTGGCGATGCCACAGTCCTATATAATAAGCTGGATGAACATTTTGCCCTCGCCCTGCGCACGGATAAAAACGGCACTCCCTGTATCCGCGTCTCACCTCATTTTATGAATACAGAAGAGGACATTGATAAGTTGGCCAGTGCAATTTCTCATGCATAAGATGTTCAAATGGGACGCAAAGCTTCACTACACTAATTTCATGCGCTATTTTGACGCTATATCAAAAGTAGCGTTAATTTACGCTGCATCATGGCATAGCGGCTGTACGACCCATTCATAAACTCAAGCTATGACTCTTAAACGACAGGTGTTAAGGTATGGAACTTACCCAACAGCAGAAACATTGCTTCGAGACGTTCGGCTATCTGACTTTTCCCGGTTTGCTGGCGGAGGAGATTGGGTGGATTTTAGACGAGTTTGAAGCGGTCTTCCAGGATCGTAAGGTACAACACGACGGCACGCAACGCTCCTGTGTGGTGCCTTTCATTGACCAGCGCGAGCGACTTTGCACCTTGCTCGACCATCCCAAGCTCAAAGCCATCGCAGCAGGTATCTTAGGGGATGATTTCAACTACCTCGGCGGAGATGGCAACTATTATACTGGCGATACTAACTGGCATAGCGATGGCTGGCATACCGTGGGCAAGTTCCTTAAGGTTGCGCTTTACCTCGACCCGGTAAAACGTGACACTGGCTGCTTGCGCGTTATTCCTGGCACCCATCGCACAGAAATCGTAGATAAATGGGACGCTCGCCGCGCGGCGAATGCGCAGCAACTATGGGGCATTGCAGGACGCGAGGTGCCTGCGGTAGCTTTAGAATCGCAACCGGGCGATGTGGTAGCTTTCAACCACAACCTGATGCACGCTTCCTTTGGGGGCAGTACGCGGCGGCGCATGTTTACGCTCAATCTTTGTCGTCACTGCGAAACAGCCGACGAAATCCAAGATTTGGAAGACTACATCAATAGCCACGCCCGCTTCTGGTTAGACCATCTACACTCAGACGTTATGCGTAACACGGCTTCCCCGGAGCGGATGCAACACTTAGAGCAAGTCATGGCGCATGAAAGCCAGTTAGCTGAACTTTCCGCCAAGGCACGGGGCGAGATGACAGAGGCAGCACGGGGTTAAGCACCGGGCATTGAAATACCCGGCGGGGAGGCGGTCAAGCCGCCAACCGTCCTACCGGACGGCCCGCAAATCACTACTTTATTCATGTGGCGTCCGCGAGGACGCTTGGCTTTAGCCTTCCCGCCGGGTATTTCAATGCCCGGTGCTTAAATCATTCTGCGGGTTCGACATTCGTTTCGTGCTAACCAGGGCGCTCTTGAGATTATTCAAATAAGTCGCTCGTTCTTCTTCACTGATCTCTTCACCACGCTCTAATTTCAGCCGAATCATATCCAGCATTTCCCGTTCGCGTTGCCGGTTCCAGTGATTGCGCACGCGTTGAATACAGTCCTGCACGACTAAATCGTCAATGGGCGTCTGGGCCTCGTCCGATAATACCAACTCACTGACAAGAGCACCGGCTTCGGGAGATAACCGCTCAACAAGTTCTGCCGGATTGATCGGCTCGTTGTCGGAGAACTGGCGCAAGGCAATAGCCACTTCCCCATGCAATTCTTGCGTCCATTGTTCTGGTGGTAGGTCGTTAAGAATGCGTGCCCGCCACGAGGGACTACCCAGCAGCGAACACAAGAGCAGTCGTTCCGCTTTGGCAACGCCACTGGCACCCGCCGCCATTGTTTCGGAAATGGTCTGGCTCGTTTGCACTTTCTCGGCCTCAGCCGCTTGTTGACGTTGTTGCCAGATATTTTTGGGTGGCGCAGACGGTGCATGGCGTTTACCAACACCCTCCACTTCACGGCGAATAGCGGTTTGGGCAAGGCTGATACGCGTCGGGTCATTGGAGCCTTCGGCCAGCCCCCAGCGATCTGCTAACCAATCAATGTAGCCGTTGCGTTCGGATTCACTGGCCACACCCGCAATGATTTCGGCGGCGGCGCGCACGGCTTCTGTGCGCTGCACGAGATTGCTCAGGTCAAACGGCGCAATAGCCATTTCCAGACGATATTGGGCTAAGGGACGCGCTTCGCGCAGAGCATTTTCAAAGCCTACATCGCCATGCTTGCGAATGTATGTATCGGGGTCATCGCCCCCAGATAAGGTGACAACTTGCACTTCCAGTTCATTGGCCGCAAACATCGGCCCGGCGCGCAAGGCAGCTTGCATTCCAGCAGAGTCACCATCGTAGCAAAGATAGACGACTTTAGGCGAGAGACGGCGCAAAGCTAACGCGTGCTGCACGGTCAATGCAGTGCCCAACGTGGCGACAGCATTGGCGAAGCCCGCTTCATGGAGGGCGATAGTATCCATGTAGCCTTCGGTGACAATTACCGATTCACGGCGTCCCACTTCGGAGCGGGCAATGTGCCAGCCATAAAGCACCTGGCTCTTCTTAAAGAGAGTGCCTTCAGGCGAGTTAATGTATTTCGCTTCGGGCGTGCCAGTATTGCCACCTTCCAAGGCACGCCCGCCAAAGGCGATAACACGTCCCTGCTGATCCCAGATAGGAAACATCAGGCGGTGACGATAGCGGTCATAAACACGGGAGCGGCCATCGTCGTTGCGCTCGATGAGCATTCCCGCAGCTACCGTATCCTCCACCTTGAAGCCGTATTTATTGACCAGATGGTGATGCAGGGATTCCCATGAGTCGGGAGCGTAACCAATGCCAAAGCGATCTAGAGTGCCCTGTGACAGCCCACGACTCCGCGCATAGTCACGAGCGGCTAATCCCCCGTTGCCCGCCAACTGCTCTCGGAAGAAAGCCACCGCTGCCGCCATCACTTTTAAGAGGCGGTCGCGTTCAGAATAAGCGGCTTGTTGGGCAGGCGTTAGTTCTTTATTAGGGCGCAGCACTACCCCATAGCGGTCAGCCAGTTGCTTTTTCGCTTCGGGAAAGGGAATGTTCTCGACCTGCATCAAGAACTTAAAGACATCGCCAGAAGCTTTGCAGCCAAAGCAGTGATAATAGCCCTTGTCCCGCGAAACATTGAAAGAAGGTGTTTTCTCGTCGTGGAAGGGGCAACACGCCTTCCAGCGATTCGGCCCCGCCGGGCGCAGAGCGACATACTGACTCACAATATCAACGATGTCGGCTTTTTCGCGTATTTCTTCGGTGGATTGATCCATAAGACTGTGGAGCAGATTAAGTGCTACTTGTACATCCAATTATAACGCTAAAATCAGCCGCCCCGAAAGTGGAGCGAAACTGGAAAGGGTGGCTGTAGTGCTGGGAGGAGCAGTTAAAGTTGGGAAGATCCGTTAAATCGGTTAAAGGCTTAGCCATGTGGTCAAGCTTGTTACCATCTTATTGACGGTTTGAGCATAATGGCCTGGGGGTGTGCCGTCTTATGGATAAATCGGCGTGCCGCCTTGCCGGATACCTTGTGAAACTTCGTCGAGGCTCAAATGCTGCACCCACAGCGGCGTATTCACTGGCCATTTTCCGAACCACGCTTGCACCAGTTTGCTTTGCAACGTCTCAAACTGCTCCGGCGCGCACTCCACGCCGATGGCATAACGTAATTCTTGCACGTCCTCCAGGAGCAGGTTGAACCAGAAGGCCGCCGTAGCGCCGTTTTGCGCCAGGACAACGTGCCATGCTTGCAGTTCTTCTTGAGAGGGCAGGCCCGACAGTGGGCGCGCGACGACCATTTGCTGCGAACGAATCTCCGAATCGGCCACGCTGGAAGGCACATAGTCGTGCGCCAGCACGCGAAAAACGTGCGGTGGCATCGCGTAGTGCTCGTTTGAGTGCGGGTTGATGGCTAACAGCGCGAGTTCGCCCCGCATCGCCATAGCGCACAGCATGGCACCGCTCACGGGAACAACCGCCACCTGTGCTGGCAGGTTGGCCATATCAGCACAGAAGGCACGGAGGTGTGCTTCATCCGTGAAGACGCACATGGTGGAATCGTCGTTGAATGTTATGTAACGCAGACGCCCATCGTGGGGCGGCTCGTGCAGCGGCAACAGCAGGGGGGAAGTCAAGATCGCACGGTGCATTGGGCGCATATCGCCCATCAGCGTGTCCAACTTCATGTCGTGGATAAGCGCGACAAGTTCGGCGTTCTCCGCTGGAGCAGCCGTAGGTTGCCCTAGCGGAGACTGCTCCGGCGCAGCCTGCTCTAGCGCAGGCTGCTCCTCTGATTCATTGCGATCAAACGACCAGCCCATAACAACTCCTCTCAACTTGGCTTAGACACGAAGCCTTCATCTACACAGTTGCCCCGCAAACACAGATGCAACAGATATGGGTTAACTATCTTTGAGCTTCATTTTACATCAGTGGATTGGCCCGGGCACCCGTTTAAGTTGGTACAGCAGCCTAACAAAATGGCCCGCTTCTTATAACGAAGCGGGCCATCTCGTTGCCTTTACACCTGGAAATCAAACTGTTTCAGCCACGCGCCGCCGTTTTAGTTCCAGTTGCTCCGGTTCCGCTTGAATTTGAAGATTTATCGTCATTGACGGGCGACGAAGTGGGTGGCTTGCCCTCTTTGTTGTCTGCTGGTTTGTCATCTTTAGGAGCATCCGGCGTGTCAGGGGCCGCTTTTTCAGAGTTGCCCCCGGGGCCAGTTGCGGGCGACGCGCCTCCCCCACCTGGGGCAGCGGGCACCGGTTCGATGGGGCGATCTAAAGCTTGACGAGTGGCGTCATCAATGTTTAAGTCCGGTGCTTTTGGAAAAGACGTTTTAGGAGTGCGCGGCTTATTATTTTGCTTACTATTGCGAGGGATGATAATGCCTGCGTTTGCAGGCACTTGAATCCGGTTGTCATCAATCCAGATGGTCATTTCAGGACACTGGAAAGCCTGGTCGTCTTTGTTGTTAAATTGCACGTTGCCAATTAGATGCGCAATGTTATTCTCTTCGTCAAAGACAATACGATCACAAGTGCCGGAGTTACCTTCTTGCGTCATGTGGATGTGACCAGTCACAACCGCTTCCTTGTTTTCATAGTTATAGTCAATGCGGTCACAAGTCATGGTTGATTGTTTGCCAGCGAGTCGTTTGGGTAATTTGCGCTTGTGTTGGTTCTTGTTCGGCGCGCTGCCCCGGATACCGTCATCGGTGCCATGCGAGTTGATAATCACATTGCCAGTAATGGTAATGACCTTATTCGTAAAATCGGCATGGATAAGGTTGCCAGTCATGGTGGAGTCACGGCTTTCGACGCGCAGCTTTTCCCGCGCCAAGGCTTGATCGGTGGTCTGGTTGTACGTCAAGTCATCGCAATAAAGAATAAAATCTTCGCCTTGCTGGGTAATTGTGACATCTTTGACCGCATGACCAATTTTGTTGGCGTCGTCCCAGGTGACGCCATGCGGGCTATAGATATGTACCTTACCGTCCTCTGCATTGTCGGCAGGAACCGGAACTGGTTTAGGTGCCGCAGCTTTAGGCGCTGCGCCTTTACCCACCACAGCCGGTTGCTGCGCAATGACCGCGCTGCTCAACACCAATGCGCTGCCTAAAACCGCATAAAGTTTTCGCATTATAACACCACCATTTTTAATTAACCATCACAAGCTCATAAAGTCTGCTTACGCCACAGTCTAACACTTCAACCCAGCAGAGAATTATCTTGGCGGCAGCGTAATATCAATCTGGACGCCCTGTTGAAATGCCACCTGCCGCGTTTTGGCATCGGCCACTGCGTTCGAGCCACGCATAGTGGCTCGCGCCGATTGAATCTCAACCTGTTTGGGGCAATGCAACTGGCTTTTTTTCATGTCATAAAAGAGCGTTGGCGTATCGAAGGTAAAACCGCGCAAGGTGGCATGAACTTTAATCGGGCAATCTAGCCGCTCAGCCTGGTGCTGCCAACTTGCCTGCTCGGTGCGCACACTAAAACCGTCTGGGCCAGTGGCGCTGACAGTGCCAATGGCTGCTAAATCCTGCGTTATTTGATTGAGACGAACCTGTCGCGCAGAAAGTTTCAAGTAGGGGCGTCCCGCACGAAAAAGGATGGCATGGTTCACGTCAGTGGCCGTATAGAATTGGCGGTCGGGCGAGAGCGAGATGCTCTTGGCCGAAAACTCCCATGTCTTCTGCCCCTTTTCATCACGCATGATGATGTTTTGCGCACCTTCGCCCACTAAGGATGGATCATTGGTGAGGGAGGCCGTCATAGCATCGCTGTCCTGGGTGAGCCAGCGCACCCAGCGGGGCCAGCAGATAATTGCCAGAGCAACAAAGCCTGCCGCCCCCAAAAAATACGGCGACACTCGTCCCTGATGGCGGCGTTTAAAGCCGAACTGGGGGCGCGTGTCGCCGTATTTTTGGATGCTTGCCATCAGGCTCAATCTCAACAAAACCACAGCGCGTCGCTGTCAGCACTGCTTCTTTAAGAAGTTTAGCTTAACAGCGACGCGCTGTGGTTTTTACCTCAAAGCCCGATGATAAAAGGCTTAGTGGCTGTTGTGGTTCCGATAGGCCCGCAGGCTACCACCCGGCTGCGTTGGCACTGGCCCGGACACAGGAGTGTTAGTGGGAGCCGGTGTGAAAGTCGGCTGGCCAGGTATTGGCGTTGGGACAGGCGTATTAGTCGGCACTGGTGTGCTGGTTGCCGCCGTAGTCGGAGTCGGTTGGCCACCACCACCAGGTGTTGCCGTTGGGCCACTACCAGGTGTCGCCGTCGGGGCGGGTGTCGGTGTAGCGGGGCCACCAGGTGTCACCGTTGGGGCCGGTGTCGCCGTTGGGCCACCCGGTATTCCCGTCGCGCCAGGTGTTGGTGTGCCGGGAGGTGCCGGTGGCGTGCCTCCAGGAGCGCAGGCACTTTGACCAACCGCGCATTGGTTGGCACAAATGTCCAGATTGGCCACCACTGTCTGCGATGGGCCTACCGTAAACGAAGCACTATTACCAGAGAAGGGAGCGCCCACGTTGTCGGAAGTGGGTCGAGCTTCCACGCGGTAAGTGCCAGGGCGCGACAGATGCACCACATAAAAGCCCTGCTGTTGGGCAGATACATTACTCTGATCAGGCTTAATGTAAGAGAATACAATCGCATTGCCAGCCGTGGGATTGAGATCACGCACGCGGATTATTACCCGTGCGGTCACGCCTTGCCCACCGGTGCTGCATTGCGCAGTGGAACCATTATTGGGGTTGAGTAGCACGCGCCCGGAGATGGTGATGGTTCCCGATCCGCTTGGTGACACCACGAAGACTTGGCCAGCCTCGTTGGTCACGGCCAGCGAGGTGGTCGAAACGGTGCCGTTGATATTGAGCGTTACCTGATAAGTTCCGGCGGGCACATTCTGGAAGGTGGCGCGGCTGTTCACTGTGTTAAGCGTGGTATTGACGCTGCCACCCTTCAAGGTGATGGCACCATTGGTTGCATTGCCATTGACATCCCGCAACGCGAGGGTAATTGAGCGGGATTGCGGGGCAGGAGTTACCGGGCTGCTGCCACCGCCGCCACCACCGCCACAACCGGCAATGTTTAAGCCGATGAAGACTACCAGGGTGAGTACAGCGACACCGGCACAGCGCCACGCTCCGCCCGAACCGGCACCCGTGCGCACGGCTTCGCGTTGGGTTTGGAACCACTTGACCATCTGCATTTCTCCTTAAAGATGACTTCTATACAACTAAGCGAATAGGCTCAATGAGAATGACTTGAGACAACGGCGGACATTCTGTTACAGTTCACTGATTCCTTCCATACCAGATACGCACCCGTAGCCGATATTTCAGATAAATCAGTAGTATCTTGTGTGGCAGTGGACAGTTTTTAAAGCTTTCAAAAAGGTTATGGAGAGACCTGTTACGAGGCGATTTTACAGGTTTAAATCGAAATTGTCAACTGTTTGACCGCCAGGAAGAATAGTTACTCGTTGCGTGACGGTATGTTTTCCCGAAGACGCCGTGACGATGTAGGTGCCACCTCCTAAAAAGAAGGAATAGAATCCACCTGCACCGGAGACCGTACTGTCCGCAGCCGTTACTGCTCCAGTGATGCCGGTAACTCGCACTTGAACCCCTGTTTGCGCTACGCCATTCAAGAGAACGCGCCCGCGCAGATCAAAGACCACTGAGGGTGGAGCAACAGGCGCCGGGCCACTTGGAGTTTTGGTAGGAGCAGGCGTGGCAGCACGCTCTCCTACAACGGGCACGCTCACCCCATCGCGCCCGCTCACGCGGCTGGAAGCAGCCACATTCGGCGCGGGTGAGTTTTGGAGATTACCGCTGCCCCCACCCCCACCACAACCACTAAGTGACGCACCCACTGCGACACCGGCCATGAATTGAAAGAATGTTATACGCATATTGCTTAGCACTTTGGCCCCAGAAGCAGGTCTCTGTCCTTATGGCAAATCGAACGATAAACTGCGCTCATACTCGACACTGCGTTCGTCAGTCAACTTTACCCGCGCCACGTAATGACCAGCAGCCACACTGTGACCTTGGGCATTGCGTCCGTTCCACATCCAATGGGTGGTGCCAGGTTGCACTGGTTGCTCCTGGGCTAATACAGTGACCGTTTCGCCGCCAGAGGTTTGAATCTCGACCTGGGCGGTGCCGCCAACCCCAAGCTTAGCCGCTATTGTTGCACTATGTGAACCAACCAGAGGATTAGCGGTCAGATTAGCAATAGCGGGGGGTAACACAGTCGCTTCAATATGGAAATGCCGCGCGCTTGTCCCCGCCACAAAAGAGTAGCTTTGCACATGGTTGGCATTAATCATCGCTACACGCTGCCCAATCGCTTCATCTACAAGGGTTAAATTAATCGCAGCAGCGATGCGGCTTGGATCGCCCCATTCCAGGCGCATCGTTTCCCCCGCCGTTGCTCCATCCACGATAAAGCTCCAGGAGGCAGTTGAGGTAAAGGGTGCGACTAACGATTCAGCCCAGCCGCTTTCGGCACCGGCACCCGTGGCATCTGCCGCCGGGGTACCACCACTGAGGAAGCTTAACGTTAAAGCTCGTGTAGCGGCAGGTGGTTTGGCCGCGGGCATCACTAAGGGCTGGCCCTTTTGCACGGCTACGGTGCCAAAAGCATTATCCGCATCACGCGCCGTAGCCGCCATCGCAGCGATTGGCAACTGCCACAGGAGGTTACGCGTAGCCACAACCGCCGCAGTGGGAGATGCCGCATTAAACACCAGTTTTATCCCGCGCGGCTGGCGGGTGTAAATAAAGTAACCCTCGAACGGCAGCAACCTTTGGTTGGTGGCGTCTCCACTATCCACTCGTGCATAGCCGCCTTCCGGCAGCCAGCGCCACACACCAGGAGAAATCCAGCCATTAGCCACTGCCGCCGCATAAGAGACGGGAGTACCGTTAAGCAAGCGCACCTTAATCGCGTTCAAGCTGAAGGTTAGATTGTAAGGCACGCCGATTTGGTTCCATCCCGCTAGTAAGGGCACCTCATAAGGTTGGCTGCGCGTTGGTTGACCGCCCCGCACGGTCGTGGATAAATTCCCCGCGAGGTTCAGCCAGTAGCCACGCCCTGGCGCAAAGGGTTCACTGATATTGGGGTATAGCTCGTATTTATCCGCTGTGACACCATAAACAACGCCGTTGCTAACAGTGCGATAAGGCGCAAGGTTAGGCCAATAACGGGCAAGGAGCAACTTCTTGGGATCCACCCCTAAGACAGCGGCTTCATCGGTTTGGATGGGGAAAAGAGGCAATGAAATCATGCGCAGCCGATTGGTGGCGGTGGGGCGCACGCTGAGGGGAAAGGCGGAATTGCCCGGCGCGGTCTCTAACAGCACTCCTAACGACTGGGCTTGACCACTAGCCATCGCCCAGGCCGAGTTACGATAAAGAGTTTTAGGAGCACCGCCATCGGTGGGCGTCAGCGTAAACGTCGTCTTGACACGCGGCCCGGAAGGATAAACAACCGCTGCCGCCGTCGCAAAGGCACCCCGCGACAGCGTTGCGACAGTGGAAGAAATGCCGCTGTTTTGTATGGCAATGCGACCTGTATCAGTGCCGACAGTGGCCCCATAAAAGGCTGATGGCTGATCTACGGTACCCGCCACACCATACGGAAAATAGGCTACATTTTCTGCATTAGCCACGCGAACTACGAGGGCGATCCGCCCCTGGTCTGGCGTGCCAGTATTGCTAAAACCAACCACTGGCAATGCAGTGCCTGGCTGGTTCTGCTTGTCAATCTCGGCTTCACCATAGGAGTTAAAGATCACACGCTTATCATGATTCAATTCAGCCGATAATGCCGTAATATCACGGCCCTTTTCATCCAGCGCCGTGATAGTGCCAGTGCCGCCTAAAGGCGTCTCAGCGCCACTGGGGAGGGTATGATAGCGTTGCACAATACCACCAAAAAATGAGCGTGTATCGCCCGAAGTAAAACTGGCCAGCGGCACAATACCTAACCACAATTTATCGCCAGCAGTAATAGCCGTATCTAATACATACTGGCGACGGTACCAGTCATTAAAGTTTAAGCCTTCTACCGTGGGAGCATAGGTGGCCGCGATGCGCTTGAGTGCGGGCGTGTTGCCCGCCAAAGGGACCCCGGCTGTGATCGCATTAAATTGCGTGTAATAGATAGCATTAAATTGGCGGAAAAAGTTTGGGTTCTCCACATAGACTTTAAGCCAGGCTGATTGCGCCATGCCAGCGCGATAGTAACCTAGGTTGACTGAAGTGTTACTGGCAAAAAAGACAGGGTTGCCTAATTCCGGGCGATTGAAAAAATCGTAAGCAGGCAACAGATAAACGCCCATACTGGAGGGATCAAAATCTTTAGGGCTGCCCGTCACTAAGTAATAGGTCACTAAGGCTGCCGCATCAGAAAAGCCTAATTCCCATGCATCGAACCCAAAGATTAATGGGCCATGAAAAGCAATCAGCATTTGGCGAGTCAGGTTATAGTAGTTGCTGTCGGGGTTACGCAAATCAAATGCAATATCAATCTCGCCGCCACTGGTGGTCGCTTTAGCGTCAGGTAAGTTATAAACGCCATCGCCCGCATTGGCATCAGAAACAACGGTGACCGTTTTGCCTTGCTGTTGCGGCGCAGGGTTGCCATAGACTTGCACCATTAAGGGATACACAACCTGCACAAATTTTTGCAATTGCGCCTGCTGGTCAGTGGCGAAACCCTGAAATTGAAACTTTAACGGCGCAACCCGTGTTGCAACGGAGCGTCCGCCAACACGCGGCGTGATAATCGAGTGCGACACGGCTAAAGCCCCATTACGCACCGGGGCCACAATGCGGATGCGGGTGAGCTGGGCATTTGGCCCTAGGAAGTGGAGACTGCGCATTAATTGCTCAGCACGCGCCCGATCAGCAGGATTAATCTGGCCCTCTTGTAACGCAGCCGAGCGAGCCTGGTAACGCGCCCCGGCACTTCCTGAAATTTCCAGCGGTATAGCCCCGGCAATACCGGTAGCGATGGCACCAAATGGCTCGTTCTGAATGATGCGAAACCCTGCACTGGGTGCAGCAATGGCACTTTTAACTGTAGCGATTAAGAGAATAGCTAACAGCCAGTTAATGGAGTAGAAGCTTGCGGCAGATTGGCGTCCTCTAGAGAAGCTTGGCACATGAATCCTTTGCAATACAGTAAATGGGGTTCATTGAGGACTCTTTTGAGAAAACTTTGTTCAAAAAAGTTTAGGTTGAATTCGTTAACGGTTGCTGGCAAACATCGAACGTTCTGGCAACAGCACTAAGTGTCCAATCACGAAATGCACGGGCCAGATGAACAACATATGCAGGAACATTGAATTGATGGTATTGCCAACCCACCAACTAACCGAAAATTCGGTCGGGCACATAATGAGAAAGATGACATTGGCCAACAGCACGCCACCCATTGCACATAAGGGTGGCACGAGCGGGTTATCGCGTGCGAAGTGCGTGTTTAGCACACCCAGAACCCCGCCGACCACCGCCCGCGAGAAAGCAAAAGAACCGACATAAGCATCCGAGCAGTAGCCCGTGAGCAGTCCGGCCACTAAACCATAGGCCACGCCAGTTTCCCACCCTAATGAGAGGGATACGGAAATAACACTTAACAGCGGTAAATCCAGATGCACGCCGAAAAGAATAAGTCTGGATAGCCACGTCGTTTGCAGAGCTATAACGACAATGAGTATTAACCAGGCCCGCCAGGTTGCTCGCTCTTGCACCATGATAATTTAAGGCAAAAGTAACCATCAGACGAAAGTTACAAAAATTATGTTCCCGTCTGCACCCGCACATAAACCGCATTAATCTGGTCGAACGGCACGGAAGGGTCAACATAGGCCGTCATTTCCGAACGATATTTATCTCGTTCCACTTTCAGCACACGCCCAATGACCAGACCTTTGGGGAAAATAGCACCCCGTCCCAGGCTGAGGCCAGAAGTCAAAACTAAATCGCCTTCGCGCACATCAGCCTGATAATCCAGGTAAGCCAGTTTGCAGACGCCTTCCCCGGTTCCCTGCACCACACCTTTGGCCATCGTGCGATCTGTCATGGCTCCAACCCCGGAGATGCGGTCGGTTAGCATCTGCACTTTACAGGTGGGAGGCCAGGCCGTAGCCGAAATCACCTGTCCCACGACGCCACGCGCCGTAAATACCACATCTTTGGGGCGCACGCCCTGGCGCGTGCCCACATTCAGCATCATAATGCGCTTATAGTCAGTAAAATCAAAGGAAATAACATCCGCCGCAATCAGCTTACCCGCTGTTTGCTTAGGCATATTGAGCAGGCGACGGAGTTCCTCATTCTCGCGCCGGTAGCGCACCAAGCGTTGATTTTGGCCTTCTAAATCGGCAATGCGTCCCTGGAGCTTTTCATTCTCACTGATAATGCTGCCACGATGAAATACTGTGCGCCCGACATCAGCCGCCCACGCCCCCACCCCGCTAAAAGTGCGCTGCACCGGGCGCAGCACCAGAAACGCGCCGCTTTCCGGCACCGAAATGCCACCCCGTCCCTGCGCCGCTTTATACCAGAACACCAGACCGAGGCATAAGGCTAACAGCACAACGAGACTGATAAGAGGTGAAGGCCGGTGCATGAGGAGTTTTAAGTTTTGAATCTTGAGTTTTGAGTTAGGGGCAACCTTAATTATAGCCGTATTGTTGCTGTGCCAGCGTCAATTCAACATTCATAACTCAAAATTCAAAACTAACTAATTCCGTAGATAGATTGATTGGTCTGGCTCCAGGTGTCCCAACCTTCGACGGTTTCTCCCGTGCCCAGGGCCACACAGGTTAAGGGGTCTTCAGCGATGTGAATGGGAATGCCCGTCTCATGGGCCAGTAGTTGGTCGAGACCACGCAGCAGCGCACCGCCACCGGCTAAGACAATGCCGCGTTCCATGATGTCAGCAGCCAATTCGGGTGGCGATTGTTCCAGGGTCGTTTTCACCGTCTCGACAATTTCGGCAACCGGTTCTTTTATGGCCTCCCGAATATCGGCAGAATTAATGCGCACGCTACGCGGCAAACCGTTAACCAAATCGCGCCCTTTAATTTCGTAAGAAATCTCTTCTTGCAGCGCATAGGCCGAGCCAATTTGCATTTTCAGGGTTTCCGCTGTGCGCTCGCCGATCAGCATGTTATAGGTGCGCCGCACATAGGCCATAATGGATTCGTCAATTTCATCGCCAGCCACCCGCAAGCTTTTACAGGTAACAATGCCGCCGAGAGAAATCACGGCCACTTCCGTCGTGCCACCGCCAATATCCACAATCATCGAACCGGTGGGTTCACAAACGGGCAGGCCAGCGCCAATGGCCGCCGCCATCGGTTCTTCAATGGTGCGCGCATCGCGTGCCCCGGCAGTCATAGCCGCTTCAATGACAGCCCGCTTTTCCACTTCCGTAATGCCAGAGGGAATGCCCACCATAACACGCGGAAAAGCGAAAACCCGCCCACGATGCACGCGGCGAATAAAGTGCTGCAACATGCGCTGGGTGACTTCAAAGTCAGCAATCACGCCATCTTTAAGGGGGCGAATGGCGACAATATGGCCGGGGGTGCGCCCGACCATCTGCTTGGCCTCTTCGCCCACCGAGCGCACACTATTATTTTCCCGGTCAATCGCCACCACCGACGGCTCACGCAGCACCACGCCACGGCCCCGGACATGCACCAGCGTGTTGGCTGTGCCCAGATCAATGCCCATGTCCTGCGAAAACCGTCCAAAAATCCTCTTAAGCACAATGACTCCCGTCTTTTAGCGAAGATGAAGAAACGAGGATGGAAGATCGAAGATAGAGGATCGAAACAAGCTAAGGAAAGTAGCAACTTAACATGGAGGGTTATAGTCCTCCATGTGCTATCCTCGATTCTCCATCCTCGATCTTCCATCCTCCATCTTCTATCCTCAATTCTCCATCCTCAAGGCTTCTCCCACCACGTCTCAATCGGTGCGCCAATTTGTCTTAATACTCGCCCTAAAAGACCGAGGGGCAAACCGACGACATTGAAAAAGTCGCCTTCGATCCGTTCAATAATCAACGCCCCCAAACCCTGCGCGGCATAGGCCCCGGCTTTGTCCATTGGCTCGCCCGTAGCGACATAACAATCAATCCAGGCGTCACTGACATCATAAAAGGTGACTCTCGTGACTTCATGTGTCACCTGATACTCTTGCCCACCCGCGCCATAACGCACACAGACGCCCGTTAGCACCCGGTGCGTATGACCGCGCAAGCTTTGCAGCATAGCACGCGCTTCCCCGGCATCGCGTGGCTTATTGAGAATCTGCCCCTCATGCCACACCACCGTATCCGCCGCTAAGACAATGATACCGGATATGCTGCCCTGGGCAGAAGTTGCCGCTGCAATGGGGCCAATATCACAAGCTTCGGCTTTGGCCCGTGCCAGGCGTTCGACATAGCGAGCCGGGTATTGATTGTCTTCAGGTGTAGGATCAGGCTCTTCGACTAAAGGCGGTACCACCCGAAAAGGTAAGCCAATGCTGCTGAGAAGTTGGGAACGCCGGGGGGAAGTGGAGGCCAGAATCAGCAGTGGTTGGGAAGCGGAAGATTGCGCAATGCCGCAAAGGGGTAGGGAGGTTGTGGCCTGGGATGGAATTATATCAGATAGGGTCTGCTCACGCACAATATTCAACTTCTACCAACAAGCCAGGCACACAACGCAACAGTTATAGGACAACTCCCCACTAAAATAATGTTTTAGTGTAAAAGCCAAGTTAAATTTTACTACCGGTGGCCGGATTCGAACCGGCACGCCCTTACGGACAGAGGATTTTAAGTCCGCCGCGTCTACCATTCCGCCACACCGGCAAACAGCGTCAAAAAGCTGTCAACCTCTACCTTCTGGATAGAGAAGCAGCATGGTTTAGGATATGTGTTTTTAGCTTCCACGTCAAGATGCTTTTGAGGCACGGGTGCCCTTTATTGCCACCAAAAGCACTGGCTAAAATAATACCGGCCCTTCGTTCAGGAAGGGCCGGTATTATGAGCGGATATAAGTTACCGCACCGTCAATGCTCCACTCTGGGCATGGATTAGTACACCTTGTGCATCCGCGAGGCCAGAGGTTTGGACACTGACTTGGTCACCGGAATGCAAACTACCAGATGGTAAGGACAGACTGACGCTGTTATTACTCGCATTATAGCCTGCGCTCTCGACGATAATAGCCTGACCATTCACAGTCACGACATAGTTGGCCGGATCACTGGCAGCATCGGCATCTAAAGCTCCAATGAACCTGAGTTGAATACTGGCCGCCGCAGCATTGGCACTGGCGGAAGACAAGCGCACAGCAGCGGAAGCTGCATCACTCCGGGCAATGGAGACCGATTTACGCACTGTCACCATAATCTGGGCACGGGTTGAGTTGAGTGCCTTGTCATAAGCAATGGCAATCAGGTTATAGCTGCCATTAAGCAGCAACGCCCCTGTTGGATTACCACTACTGCGCGTCCAGGTGGTGCTGGAGACAACCGTTTTGAGGACGGTGCTGGTGGCGCTCCAGGTGGCACCTGTCTAATACTTGCCATCCCTGCGGCGCTGCCACGGTGCTCTTAGGACACCTGGATCTTAAAGGGGATTTATGACATGGCCTTCAAGGTCGAGCAGAAAGATAGCATAGTCAAGGACACTTTCAACTAAGAGGCGATAGCACCCTTCGCTATCTGCGGCAGCCCCGCAATATCATTATATCCGCCTTATATCCGCCTTGGTCTATCTCTAATGGACTGTCTGGGCAAGAATCTACCGACACAGTTGCAGGCTTAGCCTTCCATTAGCTCCCGGAGTTGGCTCAGGGCCTTACGCTGCAAGCGGGAAATGTGCATCTGTGATACTTTCATGGTGCGCGCAATCTCGGTTTGGCTGTAGCCCTGAAAATAAGCCAACTGCAAAACCTGACGTTGCTTTTCGGGTAGCTTTTCCAGCGCCGTTTTAAGCGATGTATATTCCACCCATTCCTCTAAAGCAGGATCAGCCCCTCCCACCTGATCGGCTACGGTGCTGACCGTCCCCGGCTCCGTGGGCACCGGTTCATCTAAGGAGAGGGGGTCAATACGATGGGGCAACTCCAGGGTTTCAGCCACTTCTTCAACGTCCAGACTCAACGAGCGGGCGATTTCAGCATAAGTTGGGGAGCGGTTTAATTCTTGGGTGAGAGCTTCAATTTTGAGACTGATAATGGGAGACAATTCTTGAATGCGACGGGGCACCCGCATACTCCAGCTTTTATCGCGAAAATAGCGCCGTAACTCCCCCACAATGGTAGGAGTAGCAAAGGTGGCAAAGCGCACGCCACGCTCCGGGTCAAATTGATCCAGAGCATGAATCAGAGCAATTACACCTTGCTGCACAATGTCCTCAAACTGTTCACCACGATCCATGAACCGGCGTGCTACATAAGCCACCAAGGGCCGGTGCATCAGAATCATGCGCTCACGTAACTGCGGGTCACCCGTGGCACGCCAGGTCGTAAAGAGATGTTCAAATTCCAAATTTTGGTCACTCGTATATGGGCCACGCTCCGCTTCAATTGGCGCTACCTCTGCTGCCTCGGTTGCGGGGGCTTCTTTTGCTGCGTCAGTCGCCACATCCTTAGCTGACTCTGGCACTTTAGACTTAGTCTTTCTATGGGATGGCTTAGTGGGCAGCAATGATTGCGGCTCGGTGGCAGGTATACTCTCCGGGGTCTTGCCCTTAGCATTCTGACGCCTTGAGGAGGAATTAGAGTGCTGCGTTGGGGCTTTGCCAGAGTTTGGCACTTCCGCAGAGACGCCGGGGGACTCTTCAGCAACTTTCTTTTTCGGCGGACGGGCCAAGACAATTCACCTTCTTACTCAAACTATGGTTTAAAGAGTGGCTGAAACATTGCCACGGCCACGCAGATATTTGGTCATGCGAATGAGGGTATTGGAGTCCGCATCGGCCTGATGCTCGACGGTATCCATTAAGGACTGAATCAGCAGCAACCCAAAGCCGCTCTCTGGTAAGTGGGCGAGGGAATCGGGGTCACTTTGAATGCGGGCGTCTAAAGCTTTGCGGGCCGCATTTTGCAGAGTAGTCACGGGCACCTGCCCTTCATCGGCTACGCTAATTTCGATGCGATCAGGGTATGGCGTCACGGTGATAACAACACTGGGAAGGCTGGGGAGAGCCGCCGCAGTCGGGGGCGGCGTAGCATGGAGGATAGCATTATTACAGGCTTCAGAAACGGCTAATTTAATATCTTCTATCTCTTCATAAGAGAAATCCATGCGACTAGCAACTCCGGTCACGGCTAACCGCGCCACACGCACATACTCGGTGCTGGCAGGAATATGAAGTTGGACGCTGGCCTCTTGAGGTTGACCAACAGCCGCCTCAGCCGAGGATTGAGCATCTGGCTGACCCATAGCTTTAGCTTTTGGCTGGGTGGCCCCTTTAGCCGTTTTGTTAGGAGCAGTTTTGCGGGGCTGTGGCTTGGTCATGGGTTTGGCCTCCCATTAGCCTCTGGGGAGTCTTGGTCGTCCTGCGCTGTCACTTCTGAAGTATTCGCAGCGCACGCGGTAACGGCATCATCTACCGTTTCAAAAAAGGGGAGAGCACTCAACAGCCCAGTAATCTCAAAGATACGTCGCACACGCGGCTGAGGCCCCACCAGGGAGAGCGTGCCACCCCGCTCGCGGGCGCGTTTCAAGGCTCCCACAATCACCCCAATGCCCGATGAATCCATAAAGTTGACACCCGAAAGATCAATCACGATGCAGGGCCGCTCCTTGTCGCAAGCCTGGAGCAACTCAGCCCGCAGTTGCGCTGCCGAGTGCAACTCGACTTCACCTGCAACGGCGATAATCGTGGTGCCATTGGAAGAAAGAGTATGCAGTTGTAGATCCATCCATGCCTCCTGATCGGGTTAGGGAAATGCAAAAATTTAACTACTATGGGCTAGGGCTAACTGAGACCCGCCGCTAAAGCAGCGGGCTGAGCCAAGATGACCGAAAAACCCGCTTGAGCGGGCTGGCGCAGCACCACTGTGTCTCCTCCGGCCCCATCTTATAACTGTTACCGGTAACAGTTACGGGTTGCTTTTTGCCTTTTACATTTTCCCTTTGCATTCTTATGTTTCTGTTTCGCCTGCCTCATATTCTTGCCACCACTGGTGCAGACGCCGCGCGATTTGCGCTTCATAGCCTTGTTCCGTCGGTTCGTAATAAGCTTCTGTCTTAAAACCCGGCGGCAGATAATCTTGCCGCACAAAGTGGCCCGGGGCATCGTGCGGATAAAGATAACCTGCACCCTCGCCCAACCGGGTGCGTGCCCCGCGTAAACTGGCTGCTCTCAAGTGCATCGGCACGGTTGCTGGCGGCTGATTCTCCACCGCATCCTGGGCACGATGCAGGGCCACGTAACTGGCATTGCTCTTGGGCGCGGTCGCCACATAAACCGTAGCCTGCGCGAGTGGAATCGCCGCTTCGGGCAAGCCTATTTTTTCTACTGCTGTTAATGCCGCCATTGCGATTAAAAGCGCGCGCGGATCGGCATTGCCCACATCTTCTGACGATTGGATTACGAGCCGCCGCGCAATGAAAAGTGGGTCTTCTCCACCGTGCAACATGCGCGCCATCCAGTAGAGCGCAGCGTCCGGGTCACCACCGCGCAACGATTTAATATAAGCTGAAATAATCTGGTAGTGATTGTCTCCGCTCTTATCGTAATCCAACGCTCGACGCCCGATAGCTTCTTCAGCGAGAGTTAAGGTGAGAGCGCTACTTTCGCGGGCCAAATCCGCCGCCATCTCTAATGAGTTCAATGCTGTGCGGGCATCTCCTACCGCACTGCGAGCAATGTGTTCCAGAGCCGCCGCTTCAACTTGCAGACCGAGATTAGCTAATCCCCGTTCATCTTCTACAGCGCGGCGCAACAAGAGAATAATATCTTCATCACCCAGCGGCTCAAAGCGAAACAGGCGACAGCGCGACAGCAATGGAGTGTTGACAGTGGCTAACGGGTTTTCCGTGGTGGCACCGATTAAAATCACAGTGCCATCTTCGACGTGAGGGAGAAAGGCATCCTGCTGGCTGCGGTTGAAACGATGAATCTCATCTACAAACAGCACCGTGCGTTGCCCATGACCACGCCGCTCGCGTGCCTGCCCGATAATGCGCCGCACATCCGCGACGCCACCCGTCACAGCCGAAAAATCTTCAAAGTGCGCCTGAGTCAACGTAGCGCAAAGCCGGGCTAAAGTTGTTTTACCCGTTCCGGCGGAGCCAAAGAAAAGACAAGAGGGGATGCGGTCGGCTTCCACCGCTCGACGCAGAGGAGCCTGTGGGCCAACCAAGTGCTGTTGTCCGACAAACTCATCGAAAGTGCGCGGCCTCATGCGTGCCGCTAAAGGCTGAAGCTCCAACGGCACGGCAACAGGAGGACTAGATGACGCCTCCGCCGCGCCGCGCCTGCGACTCCCTTTAGCACTGCTCATGTTATCAGCTTCACCATCGAAGAGGCTCATAATCTAACATTATGTCACGCAGAGGAGCGGAGATAATTCAAATGCCAACAAACACAAAAGCGGAAGGCAAATCGAATTAAATCACTCGAAATTATCCTTCCGCCTGAGTTTGTAGAAATTCTAACGAATCCGCAATCGTCAATCTACAAATCGTCAATAAAAATGCCCCGCTACGCCGTGTATCGTCAAGTTACTGAACCCGCTTAGCGCAGGTGGGTGCCGCTCCTCGCCCTCGCGCCACTGTTGTTATCCAGGTAAACCTGGAAAATCCGATGAAGGCCTCAACAGACGGCGTCCCGGCAAAAGAGTTGGACTCCCTCATGTGTGAATGTAGGCTCAGAACTTTCTCAGACATCACGCACGCGGCAGGGCAAACTTTGATTTCTAATCACGTTTGCAGCCACTTTGCTTGGGTGCTGCGAAAACTAATTGTGTAAGGTGCATCAGCAAGTAACAAGACGGTTGCAACCGGCAGCGGTTCCGCTCCCAGCTCAAGCTGGCAGTCCTTATTTTAGCAGAATTACAAGCCCCCGACAAAGCGGCCTGGAGCGCAGACATGGGCGGCATCGAAGGTGTTTTTTAAGCTCCGCATCAGGGCAAAAGCCGAAGGTGGCGCACCCCAGACAAAATCGGGAGTCTTCAGATCATGGGGAGCGCGTTCGACAACCACCAAGCCTCCCTCCGCTTGTGCCTGGGCGCGTAGTTTTGTCACCACATCAACGGCATTATCAGGCACTTTGGAGTAGATCGCATAGATAATTCCCAGACCATAGTCCCAGGCAATCTGATCTGCTCCCAGTTGTTGTGCCTGCTGCGCCCAGGCTGCGGCGCTTTGCAGTGGCAGGACAGCCCGCAACCTCAATTCCCCTGCTCCATCGGCCCCGGCCTGATGACCAATATCATCCTGGCTAACCGCGGCAGGCAAACGCTCCATCTGAATCTGCACCGCTTTTTCCACACCATCAAACTGCGCCAGGACAAAGAAAGTGGCAGAGTGGGCATGGATGCGGAGTGCAGTCGGTTCAAAGGGGCCTTCAAAAATGGCCCGCGCCTGTGCGATGGCCTCCTGCCAGGTCTTAAATTGGCCCCGCCACACTGCCGAAGCTGCATTATTAGGTCGCAGGCGAATGGTGACTTCGGTAATTAAACCCAGATTGCCAAAAGAACCAATAAAGATTTTATTGAGGTCATAGCCACTGACATTTTTCACTACTTTGCTGCCCGCTTTGACCAGACGACCATCGGAAAGCACCGCGTGCAGCCCCACCACTAAATCACGCGGCGCAGCATATTTCAAGCGCGTCATGCCCGCATAATTGGTCGCTATAATGCCGCCAAGAGTTGCTCCGCTTTGCAAACCAGTCTCTTCGAGGGGCACAAATTGACGTTGTTCTCCCACCGCCTGGTTGAGTGCGGCAAGGGTTATTCCTGTCTGGGCCGCTATGGTTGCATTGCCTTCATCATGCTCAATAATGGCGTTGAGATTTTCCGTAGAAATTATTAAGTCGCATGATTGAGGCCGCGCCCCCATCTCCAACTTGGTGCTGCCGCCGCGCGGGATAAAACTCACTTTCTCACGCCCACACCAGGCGACCAGAGCTTGCGCCGTCGTTGCATCAGCAGGCGCTGCCACTGCTTGAGACGTGACGCCATCTACCGCATCGGAGGGAGCCGCAGCCCGCACGGGTAGAGCCTCCTTAAATTCGTCTTGCAGTCGTTGTAATAAGTCCATTATGGTTTCTTTTTCGCAATTGGATAAGTAGAGCCAGAGTAAGCTTAACAGGTAGGCCCGCCGCTAAAGCAGCGGGCTGAGGGAAAAAGCCCGGTGAACCGGGCTGGAGACACCGCCATAGCCCCGTTTAGGGGGCTTCTAAGTTCAGCCCGCTGCTTTAGCGGCGGGCATGGCATTGGCATAGCTTCAACTTAATATACTTTACGCACTTCGACGCCGCGAAAATAGAACTGAATAATCTGGCGTGCCGTCCAACCTTCACGGGCATGGTTTTCCGCGCCGCGCTGACACATACCAGCCCCATGCCCCCAGCCCGCCCCCTTGATAACAAACGCCGTGACGGTGCCTTTGGCATCACGTTGAGGCAACACAACAAAAGTCGAACTCGGCAGGGCTGTCGTAGAGCCTAAACGACCAGAAAGCATAGCGCGAATCTGCGAGTCACCATCTAACACCACAGTAGCTATTTTTTGAGCCGCCACAGCCACCATAGCGCCACCCTTACCCTCAACTGACTTTTGCAACTCTACCCCCTGCACCATCAACCGCTTGATATGACCGGAGGCCGACCTTTCTAAAACGCGAATCTCTGTCGCATAATCCATCTTGGCATGGGGTGTCATGGCCTGGGCTAACTGCACTGGATTAACGATACGTGTCCAACGGTAGAATTCGGGCAAGTCCCCATCCTGAAAAAGAGCAGCGGTGCCGGTCGAAGTGCGGCGGCGTGATGCCAGGGTGCGCGTCTGAGTTGCCGATGGCTGGGCATAGCTGGGTAAATCGAGTGTGCAGTAGCGCACCCAATCGGCCTCGCTCATGCTGCTCTTGCAAAGCTGCGCCGTTAGCTTATGCTCGGCGGGCGAGAAATCGCGGACGCTTCGTAAATAGGGTTCGGGCCGACCGTGCCAGACATCTTCGGCTGCCGCCGTAATGCCGCCGCTATTAGTGCCATAAACCGCATCCGCAACACGTCCATGATAAAGGATGACCTGTCCAGCGGTTTCATCTACTGCGCGCGAGGTTATCGCCGATTCATTCTCAGTGCCAACATAACCCTGGCAATGATCGTAATCGCAAATATCATAGCCATCAGCGCGATGCCGCCCGGCTTGAATCTTGGAAGTCGCTTCGGAGCGCGCACAAATGGCCTGCGCTTTCAAGGCTTCCAAAGGTGCAGAGCGATTCATCTCCCACGGCACCACGCCTTTCAAGTAATCGTCTAAGGGCAAGATATTCACCAGGCGCAGCGGACTCTTATGCAGAGCTGGCTCAAAGGAATACGTCTGCGGCGCGATTTCAAACGAACCACGATAAGCCCGTTGGTAACGCGGGTTATCGCCATTGGTGGCAACGTGCGTCGGCGCACCGCTCACGACAACAAGGGCTAACTGCCAGCCACCATAAGTTCCGCTGGACGTATGAATTTGAATTGGCCCGCTTCCATTTTGCCCCTTGCCTGCTATATGCATATTGGGGTTAAAAGTAAAGGTAACAGCATCGGCTGGACGCACCGCAAGGCGACGACCTGGCTGAAGCGCATCAGTCACCATCATGGCCCCATTAGACCACAAAACAATTGGGCCACCCCGCGTGGTGAGGCCGACACGAGTCAGTGGGGAGCAGGGACGTGGTGTTGCAACCGGCTCTATATTGCGGCGAGTTAGACGTGGGGCAAGTTTGGCGGCACCAGGTTTGGCGGCCCCAGGTGCTGGAGTTGTTGTGGTAATCTGCGCCGTCTGCTTGCTGTTAGGCTGAGTTGTATCCGTAGAAACTGTAACGACACTTTGCACTGGACGCCGCACTGCACCCCGCGCTAAACCGAACCAAAGACCATAACTGAGCGCGCAAACTGTCAGCAATAGGAGTAACCCGACGCCAGTGAGGAAGTGCTGTGTCCGCGAGGAAGATGAACCAAAAAACCGCATGACAAATAGGAAGGTTAGAAGAGCAAGATTACGATATATGGTTAGAGTTTAAAAAGACCATCGTGTAAGGAATTCTGGTAGCATTTTAGCATAAGCTGCCCGTAACGAAAGTCATATAACTTTTAAACCACAGCGTTGTTACTACCCTGATGAGTATTTATCATTTAGGGTAGCCAATTCTATAGAGAGATGTTGCCAGTGAATGTCTTGTATGGAGCAAGGCGAACCTGGAAACGGTTATCAGACCGGAAACGGTTATCAGAGAAGTAGAAGTCAAGTTATTCATGATTGAAACGCAGAACGAGTTAGTGACAGGCACCGTGTTGCGGGCCAGTGGCGCATGGTATGAAGTGGATGTGCCAGCAGAGCAATTGGCGCAGGTGTCACTTAGTCAGGGTGAAGTTCCCGACAAAGATGTCCCAGAAGGCGTCCCGGCAGGTCATGCGATCTTGCTCTGCACCTTACGGGGCAAGCTAAAGCTTGGCAAGCGGGAAGCAGCGCAGCCCGTTTCGGTGGGCGACCAGGTACGGGTACGCCCTCTTTCCAGTTTTGGCCCGGATGCGCGGGGGCGACGTTTGCGCGAGGGCTATATTGAGGAAGTCCTCCCGCGCCGCTCGTCATTGGGACGGTCACGCTATGGCAAGACCAACCAGATTACCGTCGCTAATCTGGATCAGGCGGTGATTGTGATGTCTCTGCGCGAACCGGAACTCAACACGCATCGCCTCGACCGCTTCTTAGTCCTCGCCGAAGCTTCCGACTTGCAAGCTGTCATTTGCTTTAATAAGTGCGACTTGCTAAGACGCCGCGAATTTAAGACCGAAGTAGAGCCGTTGATGAAACTCTATGGGGGGTTGGGCTACATCCCCCTGGCGGTTTCTGCCGAGACAGATACTGGCATCAAAGAAGTGAGGGCGACTTTAGCCGGGCATGTATCGGCCATGTTGGGGTCTTCTGGTGTGGGCAAATCCTCCCTGGTCAATGCCATTCAACCCGGCTTGCATTTGTGGGTTGGGGATGTCATGGACATGGGCAAAGGTCGCCACACGACCACAGAAGTCTCGCTGCATCCACTCGACAGTGGCGGTTATATCGCAGACACACCCGGCATCAAAACCGTGACTCTCCTGGAACAACAGGAGATTAATTTACCACAATGTTTCCCCGAAATTGCGCGCCTGGCCCCAGAATGCCGCTTTAATAACTGCACCCATATCCATGAGCCGGGTTGCGCCGTGCGCGCCGCCGCCGAATCCGGTGCCATTGCCCAAGCTCGTTACGACAGTTATCTCAAGATGAGTAACGATGAAGTGCTACGTCCCACTAACCGCAATCGTTAAGCCGTTTTACTGCCGCACTCTATTTTATTTATCGCAATGAGTGCGATGAATAATTAAAGAGAATCTCACTAACCTGGTTGCCGTCCCTTGGTCTAAGTGAGATGTTCCTCTATTTCCTCTTGAAGAGCTTCCACCCAATAGCAAACCTGACCTGAATACATCTTGATTTGTTGTATCTTTTAAAGAATTTTTAGTAATATCTCAAAGTTCAGACGGTTTAGGGCATAACTGTGTAGGAGGTATTAAGACGTAAATCGGAGGTAATCAGAGGGAAGTTTAATAACTTTTCCAAATAAATCGTTATGAAAGATGAAGAACGTTACAAACTGTTGTTCGGGCCTTACAAGTCGCCCAAGGTGCAAATCGGCGATCAGATGGTGGATGAGATTCGTGGCCCGGTAGTGGTTGGCACCTGGAGCAAGGGCAAGATTCCCTGGCCGTGCATTCGCACGGCAGGCCGCAGCGCCTTTGTATTGACCGGGGATTTAGTCGAGGCGGTTAAGAACGAATCGTCCCTGGCCATCCAGTACTGGTGGGGGGTTTCTCCCTCAACCGTACACCGCTGGCGCAAAACGCTGGGCACCGATCAATATAATGAAGGTACCCTGCGCCTGCACCGGGAATGGAAGCCAGAGAAGATTTCCGCCGCCGATGCGAGAAGGGGTCAACGCAAGGGAGCCAGCCCGGAATCCCGCGCCAAGATGACGGCCAAGATTCGCGCCCGTGGCTTTTATCAACACAGCCAACGGGTGTGGACTAAGGAGGAAGAAGCCATCCTCGGCACTATGCCCGACCCGGCGGCAGCGGAGAAGTTGGGGCGCACGCTCAAAGCGGTTGGCATGTGGCGGCGCAGGATGGGCATTCCGGCCCATAACACGCGCCAGTCGCAGTTTGCCAGTAAGAGCACCATTCCCTTAGATGCGGAAAAGCTCACCAAGCGTCGCCTGGAATTGCGGCAATCGCAAAAGGCCATCGCCAAAAAAGCGGGCATGGACCCCACGCACTTGTCACAATTAGAGACCGGTTTCTGGCGTCGGATGAAGCCTGACACTATGAAGCGCCTCGCCAAAGCTCTCAAGTGCCAGATTGCTGAGATTGCCACTGACGAATATAACCAGAATTCCGAATCTTAAACCAGCCAGCCGCAATAGCTTGCGATTCATCAGCCTAAAGTCGTTCATAAAGGCGCGACATGGGGAATCTTCCATGTCGCGCCTTTATTTGTTCCTGCACTGGAATAGCAAGATTGATTGGTTTGACTGTTGCAAGTTGTTGTATAACTTTCAATAGCCTCCGCACGCAGTCCTTAATGGGCAGAAGTCGGCTAGACGGAGAGTAAGAGGAGCCTTGGTTTGGTAACACGCTTATTTATCGCAACAGGAGACACTCTGGCCACCGCAACGCGACAGGGCGATGCATGGGAAGTGCGGCATTCACTGGCGGGCAGTGGCGTGCAATGCCTGGCGCTTGACCCGCGCGATGCGCAGGTTGTCTATGCTGGCTCTGCTGGAGAGGGTGTCTGGAAAAGTAGCGATGGCGGAGTGCGCTGGCGCAATTTATCCTTACCTGAAGGCTATGTCTTCTCTTTAGCAGTGAGTCCGGCAGATGGCGCGGTTTATGCGGGCACTGAACCGAGCAAGCTGTTCCGTAGCATGGAGGGGGAGCGCGACTGGGAAGAATTAGAATCGCTGCTCACGATTCCCTCCGCCCCAACCTGGAGCTTTCCGCCCCGCCCCTGGACTTCCCATGTGCGCTGGATAGCGCCTTGCCCCTATGAGGCTGATCTCTTATTAGTGGGCATTGAATTAGGCGGCCTCATGTATAGCGATGACGGTGGCGAGACATGGTGCGATCACCGCCCCAATGCACAGCCTGATGTCCACGCTCTCGCCTGGCACCCGACTGTAGCGGGGCGAGTTTATGAAGCTGGAGGTGGCGGCCCAGCCTGGAGCCATAATAGTGGCTGGTTCTGGCAGCGCGTAGATGAAGGTTTAGACCGTCACTACACCTGGGGCCTGGCCGTTGATCCTGATGACCCCGATTGCTGGTTTATCTCCGCCAGCTCCGGCCCGCGTGAAGCCCACAACCCCAACGGCAATGCCCAGGCGCATATCTATCGCTGGCAAGGAGAAGGCCCCTGGCAACAATTGCATGGCGGACTCCCCGACCCCATAGACAAATTTCCTTACGCCCTCGCCAGCGCCCCTGGACACCTCTTCGCAGGCTTGGCCGATGGTCGCATTTACCTCAGTAAAGATAAAGGTGATTCCTGGCAACTGCTAAAGCTAACTGGAGAAGCCTTAACCGGGATTCAGGCGATAGCTTGTGTCGTCGAAACAACTGAATGATTCTCACACACATCACATTAACTACTCTGCTGCCCGGCTGTCAGATTCAATGCCTCTAATTCCTCCCAGACATTTTCCGGCAATGGTATAGTAGCTGCCTCAAGATTTTGTTCCAATTCTGCACGGGTTTTGGCTCCGGTCAGGGTACAGTGAATCAGGGGTTGGCGCAGGCTCATCTGAAAGGCGAGGGCTTGCACGGGGATGTCGCGTTCGTTGCACCAGGCATAGAGGCGACGGGCGGCGGCTAATTCTCGTGCGGGAAAGTTTTGCCAGGTCGGGTTGTTGAGGTAATCCGCATTATTACCTGCCAGCATCCCATGTTCGAGCACGGCCCCATTCAGCACGCCCACGTCATGTTGGGCCGCTAAAGGCAAAAGCCAGTCGGCGGCAGTGGTGCGCAGAGGGTGGTAATCGTTGTAGGTTAAGATGACATCAAAGCGCCCCGATTCGATGGCGCGGCGATGGAAATCATGATTACGCTGCCCCAGCCCAATAGACTTGATGACGCCTTGTGTTTTCAACTCTTCTAAAGCTTCCAACGCGCCACGCGGAGCAAAGACGGGTTCAATATCGTTGGGGTCATGCACCAACAGCAGGTCTATGAAGTCGGTTTTGAGCAGCTTAAGACTGTTCTCAACGCTCCACAGGGTGCCATCCCAGGAATAGTCACCGCGCCGCTGCGGGTGCGTGCCCGTTTTAGACGAAAGGATATAGCTGTCGCGTGGCACCCCTTCCAAGGCCAGGCCAATGCGTCGCTCACTTTCGCCATAGAGCGGCGAAGTATCAATGTAATTGATGCCTTGTTCAAGGGCATAACGAACCGTCTCAATACCATCCTTATCGTTAACTTCATGACCCCGTGTGGCTAATCCTGCGCCACCTAACCCAGCACCCCCTAATGCCAGAGCAGGCACTCTCAATTGACTGCGCCCCAGGCGTCGCCGGGGCAGCCTATCGCCATAACGTTTCACCATATTATGCTTCTATCCTTCCCCTAGAGCTTAGGCGTTAACTAGAGCAAGAACCGAACCATCAAGAAATTTTCAGGTTTATGGGCTTTATGGCTATACAGAGAATCATGACCGCCACCATCCTATGTATTTGGCATCAAATAAGCACGGAATTTTAGTTTCTTACCGAACAGTGGCAAATTCGGTTCACGCAGTCAGGTCATTGCGGTTTAGCCTTTAAAAGATTGGATTTCAACTAAAATAGGTGCGATGTGGCACCATTTGCGCGTCAGGACTTGTCCTCTTTGAATTTCAAGCACACAATAAAAGAGACCGCTCAAAGAGACCACTTGAAAAACGTCCACACCAGCTTGAGCGAAGTTACGGCTTTTAGTGGAGCATTCTGACTAAGGATAGTAAAAGAACATGAAGTTGCGGGGAGCAGCTACTCTATGATTGCAGTCAGGATGGTTGGGCTGATCGCTACCCTCATAGGTGCCATCATCTGCTGGGTGATGAGCAGTCGCCAGAACTATGGCGGGCACCGTGGGCAGCAGGGCTGGCTTTTATTAGCTTTAGGCTTGATCTGTCGCAGTGTCAATGATGGTCTTGCCATTTACGCGGCACTCCACACCAAGCCACCGCTTACCGGCTCGCTGAAAAGCTTAGTCGCTCTGGCTACAGGTGGTTACTCCCTGGCCCTGCAATCCCTGCTGCTCTGTGCTGGCTTTGCGCTGTTGGCCCTGTCCTTTTTCCAGAGCACGCATCCTCCCCAGAGTAGTGGGGAGGCCACAGAAATCGAGCGACTGAGAAATGAAGTCGCACGCCGCACCCATCAACTTTCTTCCCTGCACGCGATTACAGCCGATCTGAATAATACCCTGGATGGAGCACACGTTCTCAGCACGGGCCTGGAGCGCATGACCGAATCGGTGCAGGCGGATGCTGGCGCTATCTGGGTGCGCATTGATTTTGTGGGGCTGACAGAAACTGGGGACGCGGCTAAAGACGATGGGCCAGGCAGCATTATCAATAGCGATTCTCTGTTGCGTGAAATCGAGCGTAGCGAATCGGAGCGCAGCATCTTAGACCGCATTAAGGCGGAAGCGGCGGGCACTGCGCACGCGGCTGGGGCACAAAAGACCGCTTCTAATGCCAACTCGCGGATGTGGCGCTTAGTCGCGGCAAGGGGTGACGAAAACCCCATCCAGGCGAATGCGCTCAGCACCATGCGTGACGCTTTAGAAAACGGCGGCATGGCTTACTGCACCGAACTTTGCCGCGACCATAGCGACACCCTCGGAGTTCCCAATGGAGCGACCCACATTGTCCCCATACGCTGGAAAGGTGAGGAAATGGGGGCCGTGGGCATCGTGCGCTTGCGCGGCTTGCTGGAACCCGATGAGCGTGAACTGCTAGATGCTTTAGCCCTCGAAGTCGGCGCAGCTTTGCAAAATGCCCAACTCTATCAGGAAGCGGTGCGCCTGGCGGATCGAGATGGCTTGACTGACTTGCTCAATCACCGGGTCATTCAACAACAACTCAGCGTCAACCTGGCCCGCGCGCAACGCTCCTCCAGCGACTTAGCGGTCATTATCATGGACATGAAGAACTTCAAGTTCTTCAACGACACTTATGGCCATCAGGTCGGCGACAGGGTACTCCAAACCGTGTCACGCTGCTTACGCGACGCGTGCCGGGTCACTGATATTTTGGGGCGCTACGGCGGCGACGAATTCATTGCCCTGCTACCCGATACCGATATTCAGGGCACCATAACCGTTTGCTCGCGCATTGCGGCACGGGTCGAGAAAGAAGGTTACCAGCAAGCGAATGATGGCCGCCGTATCCCCATTGCCCTGTCGTTTGGGGCCGCCTTTTTTCCACAAGATGGCGACTCGGCCCTGGAACTGTTAGCAGCGGCGAATTCCAACCTGGAAGAAGCCAAGAACGCCAACGCGCCGCTCCTCGTGCAGCGCACTCCGGTGGAAGAAGCGCAGGAGTTGCGCCGCCTGAAAGATGCCAGTGTGGGCGGCGCTTTCGGCGTCTTGGATGCCCTGGTGACAGCGATTGATAACAAAGACCACTATACCCGCCGCCACAGCGAAGACGTGACCCACTGGGCCACTTTAATGGCGCGTGAGCTTGATTTCTCGGAGGAAACGCAGCGTGCCGTCCGTATCGCTGGTCTGCTGCACGATGTGGGAAAAATTGCCGTCCCGGATTCCGTTTTGCGCAAACCAGGCCGTTTAAATGACGACGAATTCAACATCATGCAGCAGCACCCCGTGTTCGGGGCACTGATTGTCAAAGACGTGCCAAATTTGGAAGAAGTGTTAGGCGGTATTCGCCATCACCATGAGCGTTATGATGGTAAAGGCTACCCCGATAAGCTCAAGGGCGAAACAATCCCCATGATGGGTCGCCTGTTGGCCGTCCCCGACTGCTTTTCCGCCATGACAACTGAGCGTCCCTATCGCAAAGCCCTCAGTTGGCACGAAGCCACCAGCGAAATTGAGCGCGGCAAAAGCACCCAATTCGACCCGGTTATGGCCAATGCTTTTCTGGCGGTCATTGCTCGTCTCCTCGAAGAGCAAAAATCCCAGCAAACCCTCTTAGGCCCGTCTGGACAGGAACTTAACGGCGATGGAACCGCCGCCCTTACCCCCAGCGATGGTGCCCTGACTACGCCGACTGTTCGCCCCCGCTCCGTCACTGATGCCGAGACAACGTAAGCCGGGGCTATAAAAGCCCCGGCAGGAAGGCTAAAGCCAAGCGTCCGTTGGACGCCACGAGAATAGAGTAATAGAGTAATAGAGTAGAGGTTTAATATCTATGCTGCCTATAGAATGATTGGCCCTATCCTTCTTACCTGACATAGCACAAGTCACCCCGTAAACATCATTGATATAATCTCGGTATGCGGCGCAGCAAGACTGAGATTTACTTGCATTTGGTGTGGGCTACAGCTCAGCGCAAGCAGATTATAACCACTCCAGTCGAGCGCCTTCTCTACCGCTGCATTCAAAACGAGGTGCAACACCTGGGATGCACTGTATTAGCCCTGGGTGGAATGCCTGATCACATTCATTTGGTAGTGCAAACCCCGGCAACTATTTCAGTAGCGAAGTTAGCTCAACAAGTTAAAGGTGTCTCCTCTACTTTTGCGCGTGATCAGTTGACATTAGAGGAACCATTCCAGTGGCAAGACAACTATGCGGCTTTTAGCATCAGTCGCTCCCACCTAAAGAGAGTTGTTGCTTATGTGCGAAATCAAAAACAACATCATGCAGCAGGGCGTGTGTGGCAGGATTGGGAAGAAAGCGATGAGGAAGTACAATGAAACCACCCGTTAGGCAACACCTCCATTAAAATATCATCCTCGTGGCGTCCAACGGACGCTTGGCTTTAGCCTTCCTGCCGGGGCTTTTATAGCCCCGGCTTACTTATCCAGCTCTCAATTGATCATAACAACCGACATACAGAGCGGGCAAATCTGGCTGTTCGGGTATTCGGGCAGGATTTCCTCACGCAACCGCTTGGCTTCGCTCTGGCGATAGCGCAAGCGTGATCCACCACGCACGAGATCATAGAGCCAGCCCCACAGGTTAAAGCCAAGTGCTCCATAGCCACCAATGTCGGGGGCGTCCTGGCTGGAGTGGCCATCAAAATCTTCGAGCAGCACCATGCGGTAGCGGCAAGACTGGCACAGCATCCGGGTTCTGTCGCGGGGTTTGGGATTATAGCTATCCATATCGCTCCTTGGCAACACGGGTTTTAGCGGAGAGGAACCGACCAGGCGGCATTGAAGCCATCGCGGTCTACGTTTTTCACATGACCATCGGCATAGAGGATATTGTAACGCTTGCTGCTCCAGAAACTTGTCACACCAGTGCCATGCCAATCGCCAGAGCCATCTTCCAGCACGTTGGTTTCCACCGGACGAGACAGGTGCTCATCCGCCAAGTTAAGCAGCGTTAATTCTGTGCGATAAAAGTAGCTCATGCTATATTTCTCATAGCAAGAGGGGCGTGTCGGTAAAGGGATGCCGGTGGTATCGCAAACATCAAAGCCATAGTCCGAAGGGCACTCCCACAGCGATTTATTTTTAACATAGGGGTCCATCACGACTGGCAAGAGAGGTGTATCGGCCATTGTCTGCTGATACTCAGGCGGCCAGATTTGCGGCGTATACTTATCGGCAGGGTCTAAACCGCGTGGATAACGCTCATTATCGGTGGCATAGAGTTGGATGGCCTCACCTAATTGACGCAAGTTCGAGGCACACTGGGTGCGCCGCGCAGCTCCACGCACGCCACTGAATGCGGGTAGCAAAATCGCCATGAGAATTGTGAGAATGGCGACGACCACAAGGATTTCAACGAGGGCAAACCCGCGCTTTTTCATGGATTCTTCTCCGCCCCCCGCCTGGCAGTTGATATAGTTGATAAAGAGGGCATTAGTACCAACTTTAAGGGGCATTATGCATACCAATTCGGGCTTTTTCGATCTGCAAGTCAATGGTTATGGTGGTGTTGATTTTAATCAGGACGATTTAACCGCCGAGCAGTTGCATACAGCTTGCGCGGCATTAGCAGAGGCAGGCGTGGCTGGAATTCTGGCAACAGTTATCACCGAAGAAGTAGACAAAATGGCGCTGCGCCTCTCGAACCTGATGAAGTTGCGACAAGCGGATGCCCTGGCCCAGCAAATCATTGCAGGCTTCCACATCGAAGGCCCCTTTTTAAATGAAACACCAGGTTATCGTGGTGCTCATCCCGCAGATGCCATTCGGCCCGCCGACACAGACAATATGAAGCGTCTCTTAGATGCCGCAGGTGGGCTAACCCGTTTAGTCACCTTAGCCCCCGAACGTGATCCACAACTGCAAGTCACCCGAATGCTGACAGAGCAAGGCGTTACCGTTTCTGCGGGGCATTGCGATCCCAGTCTGGATGAACTAAAAGCCGCCATTGATGCTGGCCTGAGTATGTTCACTCACTTGGGTAATGGCTGCCCGATGCAGATGCATCGCCACGATAACATTATTCAACGCGCTTTAAGCCTGAGCAACCAACTCTGGCTCTGCTTTATCGCGGATGGCGTTCATGTCCCGTTCCCCGCTCTTGGTAATTATCTTCGTGCCGCCGGGATAAAACGTTGTGTAGTGGTCACCGATGCCATCGCGCCCGCTGGTTTGGGGCCAGGGGATTATACCGTCAGTCGCTGGAATTTAACCATTGGCCCCGACATGGTGGCCCGTGCCCCTGATGGCTCGCATCTCATTGGCTCAGCCATCACTATGCCCCAGAGCGTGCAGAATTTAATGGATCACCTGGACTTATCCGAAGCGGATGCTCATAAACTGACGGCAGAAAATCCGCACCGTGCGGTAGGAGTGTAATGGGAATTTGTGGGCCAGACAAGAGTGTCTGGCCCACGATATGTCTAGTAAGACTGACTCAAGAGAGAAGCTGACTCGCGGTCTAAGTAAAGCTTAGTGGCAGGGTGTTGTTGCAGAATGGAGGCGGGCAAATCCTCGCTGACAGGCCCTTCCGCGGCACCTTTAACCGCCTCGGCTTTGCGCTCATCGGGCACACTGCAAATGATGGACTGAGATTTCATAATCTGGCGGATGGACATCGAAATCGCCTGCGTCGGCACATCATCCATCGACGGAAACCAGCCCTCTCCCACTTGTTGGCGGCGACACGCTTCGTCCAGGTTGACAACGATATAGGGCTTTTCGGTTTCAAAGTCGGCGGGAGGATCGTTAAAGGCGAGGTGCCCATTCTCGCCGATACCAATAAAAGCCACATCTATGGGATGTTGCATGATGAGGTGGCTGAGGCGCTCGCATTCGGCGGGGGCATCTGTTTCGGCGTTGATGTAGTTAAAGGCACGTAATGGCTGGGACAGTTGGTCTACGAAACGTTCCTTAAGGTAACGCCGGAACGAAGCCCCATGCGAAATCGGCATTCCCACATATTCATCTAAGTGAAACGCTGTAATCTGACTCCAATCAATGTCGGGGGCAGCCACCAATTCCCCCAGCATTTCAAACTGCGAGGCTCCCGTAGCGACGACAATGTTCGCTTCTCCATTCTCCCGTAATGCCTGGCGGATTAGCTCCGCGCCCGCCTGCGCCGCCTGTCGCCCCAACTCTTGTTTGCTATCGCTGATGATAATTTTCATAGGAACCTCTTCTTGTCCTCTCACTCCACAATAATAAATGCATAAAGGGGCGTGTCATGCTGAGCGAAGCGAAGCATCTACTCTGCGGAGCTATGGAGTGGCGGGTTTAACCATCGCTTTCTGAACACTCATATCAGATGCTTCGCTTCGCTCAGCATGACACGCTCTTACGTACCTTCTAATTCGAGATAGACCCCGAAATCTGCCGCAAACCTCAGCCATCCCTTCCCGGCCCTGAAAGGCGGGCGGGGTTAGGTTAACCCACCCCGCAACGCAGATGGTACAAAATCAAGGTCACTTGCCTCATGCACGGCCAGTTCAATTTGCACGCCTAAGACTTCTGGTGGCACCGGGTTCTGATAATCCGACAGACATTCTTTGAGGGCCGCCGCTGCATCCAACGATTCAACTCGCACCAGGCGATAGGCTTTGATGGCAATTGCCTCCGCCGCGCCGGGTGTCAGCAAATTTGGGATAAATGCCTCTAATTCCGTGCCCTGCGCTTCATTGATTTCCAGCCCGCGTCGCCGACAGAGGGCGCGGATGAGGTGAAATCCTTCAGCGGGTGTGGTGGTCGGGAAAAGTGGTATCTTCACATCAATGCGGCCCGGTCTTTTCAGGTCAACTTCGATCAGGTCAGGGCGACTGGAAGCCAGAATCCACACAACCTTGCCACGATTATCGGTGTTGCTCATCTCTTCGGCCAGCATGGAGTAAATGCGGCCCGAAACACCCGAATCATTGCCGCCCGTATCGCGCCGCCCCAGGGCTTGATCGGCTTCATCTACGAAAACATAGCAGCGTCCTAATGCCTGCAATAAGCGAAAGATTTTTTCCAGATTACCTTCGGTGCTACCGACCCATTTATCCCGAAAATTCTTCAGCTTGACAATCGGCACCCCAGCTTCACCCGCGAGACATTCCACCATATATGTTTTGCCCGTGCCGACTGGCCCACAGAGCAGATAACCCATTGGCATGGCTTGCAGGTCATTCTGCCGCCAGAGTGCGATGTCCTGGCGCAGCCATGTTTTTACCTTGTCCTGTCCATGAAGATCATCTAACGATTTCTTTGATTCAATAAACTCAATTAGCCCGTTGCAGTCCTTTTCGACCAACTGCTTTTTGAGACTCACTAAATCATCGGCTTTAAGTTTTTGCCTGCGATGTTCAGTCGTTTTAAGCATATTCTCGACTGCGCTCAGGGTCGCGCCAGTAAGTTGCTGGGCGGGTTGCGCGAGGTTAGTGGTGTAATCACTTAATGCCGTTTTATAAGCCGGGGCCATTAACTCAAAGGCACACTGTAAATCATCGGCTGCTGGCAATGGCACTTTGATATGCGCCACGCGCGGGTTATTGACTAAAAGCGGGTGCAAGTCGTTCAGGTTTTCTGTGATAAGAAAAGTGGCTAAATCATGCTCGGTGAGCAGGCTATCAATTGACCAATCGCGCATTAAAAGCGCGAGGGCGTTCAGGTCATAGTTCAATGCCCCTGGCAAGGCTGGTGCGATTAAGTGCGCCGTTTTCAAGAGACAACCAACAGGGGTTTTAGTGCCCTTTAAGCGGGCGAGGTTAGCGACATAACGGAAGTAGTGGGTCAAGGTTTCGATGGCCGGACGGGGCGCGTTGGGCAGTTCCGGGTTTTCTTTGAAAGCTGGCCACTGGGTAAAGAACTCGCCACCCTTTTCGATACGGATGCCATTGCCCAGGTCATAGCTTAAGATGACATCGAAGCGCGGCATCAAAACGCGCAGCAGAAAATCATTCAAGCTGCCTAATTCGCCTTTGCTGCCGAGTGGCAATACCATGCGGTCATAGACGTTACCATACAAGATGAATTGATTGGTCGCACTACTCTGATACTGCGTGATTAAATCCGCCGCCCAGGTGGGCAGATTGGGCGGGGCAATGGGGGCCAACTCTGAGGTGCTCATTAGTGATAATTATAACGGCAGTGGGGCAGGACTTGCTTGATGCTCCATACGGTAGAAAGTGGGCCGGTAAGAGGAGCAGTGGTCTAATCGAAAAAGTTAGAGTTAGTCCATTGATTGAAAGGTCTCTCATGCCGCTGGTTGTCACTGAGCAATAGATACTGCGCAATAGCACGTTGAGCGTCCAATTGTGGTGGACTCCAGCCATTATTGCGGCCCGCTGTTGGTATTATCCAGGACATCTCGATGGCCCGCTCAATATCTATGGCCACCATCGCTGTGGCGATACTGCCGATTTGCTTGTTCCGATCCTGCCCATCTAAGATTCCCGCCAGGCTGCGCCGCCAACGGCTGAACTCTGTCTCTAACAAGAGGCGACTCTCGGCAGGGTCAATCCGACTGTAGTAATAAGCCAAAGCCGCAGTCCCATCGTCCCCATTAGGGCCAGCACCGCGCCCATCCGCACGTTCCGCTTTGGTGCTGTCCCAGGCTTCTCTGGCCATTGCAAACACTTCTAAACCGTATTGGGGATCAAGATTATAGGCCAGGGCCGCAATGCGGGCCAGGTTGCCTACCTTGTCAAAGGGTTGATTACTGGCGGCATTGGCGGCTTCATGCAGCACGCGCAGGGCCACATCTTTCGGCTGAAACTGGGCCGCAAGGGTGAGCGTATCAGCTTTATAAAATCGCTCCGGGATACTACGTGCAATCTCTAGAACCCCAGCAGGATCAGTCTTCCCGATGATTGGAATGAGAACCTGCGCCGCCAAACCCGCAGCGCCACCACTCCGTAAATCAGTCTTTTCCAGGGCAATCAGTTGATCCAGCCAACGCCTGGCTATCTGCGGATCATAGTTGGCACCTCTCATCACAGCCTCTTCTAACACCGACTTACGCTGTTCACTTGGTAGCTCATCTATGATTTTGCTAGTTTGGTCATAATCAACCGCAGCTATCCAGCATAGTATCCATTCCTGATTCTTATCCTTAATTGTTTTAAATACCTCTACCGCCTTGGCGACAAACTGCTTGGCTTCATCCTTAGCACCTATCCTGCGAGCCAGTTTACTCAGGCTAACGGCACGCATGATAATACTCTGCTGATCCACGGCGGCATTATCGGTATGGCCCTTGTCATAGGCTTTAGCCCGGTTATATAAGTCTCTGGCTAAGGCTGGGTTTATATCGGCCACAGCTAAGCCTAAGCTAATGCTGGCCGTAAAAATAGCGCCAGCGTTTTGCATTTGATGGAGGTTGGGAGGTGCCCATACTGCGGCTTGCGCCGGATTAGATCGTGCCAGGTTGCTTATAATCTGGCTCATCATGGAGTCATCTACCGAGCCATCTTTCTTCCGAGCTATTTTAAGAGCCAGGTCAGGAGCATCAGCAGCTAACACGATGGGGATGTCTTCCCGATAAAACTTCATACCTTCCGTATCAGCCCACACTTCTTCAAGCAAATCGTAAGCTCGTTGTACATCCGACGCAACGGGTGGTTTGGGAGGAGCTAAAGTTATATTAACGGCTGTATTACTACTAATACCGTGGGCTTCGCCAATACGACCTTTATAACCCGCAACAACCATGACTTGACTGGCAGGCACAGCGGACAGCACGAACTTGCCATCGGCATCAGCAACCGCTTGGACATCTATCTCACCATCAGGCGACATCACCTTCGCGCCGGGCACTGGTTTGCCCTCCGTATCCACGACCCGGCCTGTAATGCGTGAAGTCAGCGGCACTAAAACTATATCCTGTGCCACAAACCCAGCGTTTTGCTGCGTTACCTGGCCCCCAGATACATAGTTGTAGCCATGCATATTGGTGGCAAGCGACAACTTCACTGTAGGTCTCAGCTTATCAATGGTGAATTGTCCTTGGGCATCTGTCTGGACTTCTCGCACTGTGGAACGCAATGAATAGCCATTATAAATCTCGACGGAAGCCTTGATATCAACCCCCGCCAATGGTTGTTGACCTTTGGTTATAACGCGCCCCTTGAGCGTCCACAACGTTGCTTTTTGTACGGTTACATGCAACGGGGCGTCGAGTGGCACTGTAACTTCGTTAGGTGATATAACGTCCCACTCCCCGGCACTACTGAGATGCCACTTGCCATGAGCTAAGCCGTCCATTGTCCACTGACCCATGTTGTCCGCATCAGCTTCTAATTCTTCCATCCACTGAGCATCATGATTGGATTGATAGTCTAGTGTCGCTTTGAACTTAGCATTAGCGACTGGCTTACCCTCTTTATCTACGACAGTTCCGACCAGCGATAAGCCTTTGACCATCTGAATGGGAGCTTGCCAGGTCTCACCTTGCTTAATGTCCACCTGGATCGGCTTAGTTAGCGGTAGATATTTAGGCACTTGTGCCCAGACCGAAATAATATTCTTCCCCGGTGCTACCCGCAACTGATAATGCCCGGCTTTGTCCGTCCTCACGATACGGAATCCGCCACCTCGCGCAGGCTGATGAGGGCCGTAACAGGTTAATGGCACCCCGGCGAGAGGGGCATTACTAGCACTGTCTGTGACTGTCCCTTCAATCAGTGCGCCTTCCATTAATTTAAAATCAGCGATTTTGGTGGTTTCGCCCGTTTTAAGCTCTATATCGCTAATGGCCGGAGCCACTATCTGGCCGGAAGGGTCAACTACGGCGACAGTAATCGCACCAGAAGGTAGACTCGCTAAATAATAAGTGCCATCTGCCGCTGTTTGAGCATGGCCCCAGGCACCCTGCTTGATGCCAATAACCTTAATGTCCTGTGCAGGTTTACCATCAGCATAGACTACGTGTCCTGTCACTATCGCGCCAGGACGCGCAGTGATGACCGCGTCTGTAGCGGGTGCCCCGGCTTTAACTTGAATCACTTGATGTGCATAGCGAGGGTCATCTAAAGCGATACCGGCCAGACTGGAAGGCGTAATGCCTGTAATACTCCACTGCCCATCGGCCCCGCTTTTAACGGTGAACTTACTGTCCCAGGCTTCTGGTACTGTTGTTAGATTCCAGTGGTCTTCTGGGGGCGGAACGGGCTGCGTATATTGCAATTTGACAATGGCATCACTGATGGGTTTATCTTCTCGGTCTCGAACCACACCTTGCACCTGGGTTGCGCTTTCCAGCTTAATGAGGTTATCGCCGGGCGCTAATGAAACAGTGGCCAGGGCAAGAGGCGGAGCATAGACCGTGGCCGTGCCAAAAGCCTGAGCTGTATTGGCAAGAGGTTCTAAATCGGTTTTAAACAGGCCATCTTGATCGGTTGCCAACGTAAGGGTCTTATCTTGAAAAGGGTCTTGGCGGATGAGAACTTGCGCCCCCACAACGGGTTTACCATCCGGCCCAACGACCTTACCCTTGATCGGCACGGCCCAGGCAGCCGACAGGCTAAACGCCAGGTACAGCAGGGGGAATAATTTCCTCAACATAGATACCTCACTTAGCTGTATGAATAGCTAATACGGGCCTTAAAGTGCCACCTGAACTCATTCACTTGTTCATTTGGCTAATCCCACAGAGTTAGTTGGATGTTAACACTTTCAATGGTCTAAGCACAAGTAAAATGGAGGGGCAGGTATATTACCCGTCCCTCCATTTATTCAGCCATTAGCGAACAGTGAATCTATAGCCTTTAATCCCAACCATTGACAACATCCCACTGCTGAAACTGCTTGGTGTGGCGGTCAGTTTCCGGGAGCAGAATGTATTGGGCGATGGAGCGCTGGGCTTCGGCTTGCGGATTGTTCCATTCCTGGCCCTTATCGGGTGGCGGCATGAGAAAGCTCATCTCTAAGGCGCGGTCTACGTCTATGGCAGCCATCGCCATTACAATGGAACGAATAGTGTAACTGCGCTGATAGGAATCATCACCTTTGGGTGCTTGCAACTGGCGGGCAAACTCGGATTCGAGGATCAGGCGACTGGCTGCCGGATCAATGCGGCTGTAGTAGAAGGCGAACTCCGCCGTGCCGTCATTACCAGCATACCACATCTGATTTTCGCGCTGCGCTTTTTGCGCCTCCCAGTGGTCTTTGGCATCATTAAAAAACTCCATCCCCATTTTAGGATCAAGCTCATAAGTCAGTGCTGCAACCCTGGCTATAGGCTCTGCGGAACCGTATTGCTGTCCATTGGCAATATCGCCTGCCTCACGCAGCACTTGAAGCGCGACTTCTTTGGTCTGGTATTGGGCCGCGAGAGCCAGATCAGCCGGTTTTGACCACATTTCCGTCACACTGCGTGCCAATTCGAGCGCGCCTGCCGGATCGGTTTTGCCCATAACCTGGATTAAGGTCTGCGCGGCATAACCGGAATAACTACCCGTATTAGGATCGGCTTTTTCGACCTCCTTGAGCTTATCCAACCAACGACGGGCCAACTTGGTGTCGTAGGCAGCCGTCTGTGTCACGGCTTGCTGGAGAGCTTGTTTGCGTTGGTCAGTGGGCAATCCATCAATTAATTTCGCCGTTTGATCATACTCCAGGGTCGCCACGCCCGCGAGTGTCCATTGCTGCGGGTCTTTCATGCCTTTAATGATCGTGAGAGCGGTCTGGATATACTGCTCGGCTTCATCATTGAGACCTAACTTTCTGGCCAGTCGTGCCAGCGGCACGATTCTTGACAAAATAGACTGCTGATCTTTGGCATTCTTAGCCGTCTCTTCTTTGTCGTAATCTTTGGCCTTCTGGTAATACTGCTTGGCGAGATCAGGTTGCTTAGCTGCGATATTGATAGCAAACGTAATCCAGGCGGAGAAAGCAATTCGCTTGTCCTTGATCTGCTCCATTTTCGGCGGTGCCCAGTCCCCGGCACGAGTGGGATTCGCTTTGGCAAAGGTTGTGATAATGTTGCTCAAGATGCCATCGTCTATGGAGCCATCTTTGCGGGACGCCAGTTTCACCGCCAGGTCAGGATTATAAGGCGCGATAGCTGTTGGGATATTATCCCGATAATATTTTCCGCCCTCGGTGGTGGCCCACAACTCATCGAGAATATCATAGGCCCGCTGCACATCGTTGCCGGGCAGGGGTTTGACCGGATTCACGGTAAGGGTTAGTGGCTTACTGCCATCTACATCGCGCGCTTCGCCAATGCGATCTTTAACGCCACCCACAACCATCACCTGTCCGGCGGGCAGCGAGGTCAACACGAATTTACCGGTCGCATCACTGGGCACCTGTAAATTGACATCGCCGTTGGGCGACATCACCTGTGCCCCGGCCACGGGCTTACCTGCCGCATCCACGACACGGCCTTCAATCTTGGCCGTTAATGGCACCAGCACCATGTCTTGCACCGAGAAAGCATTATCTTTTTGCGTCACAGTGCCACCGGAAACGTAGTTATAGCCGGGCATCGTCGTGGAGAGCGAGATTTTATAATCAGAGCGCAGATTCTCAACCGTATATTGCCCCTTAGCATCCGTGGTCAATTCTTGCAGGTCGCCGCGATAGGAATTTGCACCCTCTGGAATTTGGAGATACGCCTTGATTCTCACGCCTTCGAGTGGCTTATGGTCTTTGGTCAGAACGTGCCCGGTAAGGTTCAAGAGTTGCACTTTGCGGACCGTTAATTTAACCGGAGCATCGAGCGGCACTGTCAACTCTTTAGGGCCTACCACGTCCCAGGTTCCAACACCCACCAGGTTCCATTTGCCAGGCTTCAGCCCTTCCAGTGTCCACTTGCCTTCGTTATCGGGCTTGAAATTGATTGGCTGAACGTAGGCACCGCGATTCGACTCCCAGGAAAGCGAGGCTCGCATCTCAGCGTTGGCGGCTGGTTTGCCATCGGCATCAACGGCGGTGCCCGTCACGGTGAGACCCTTCGACAACTGAATCGGCACAGTTTTGGTCTCGCCTTTTTGCACTTCGACCTCAATCGTTTTATCGAGGGGTAGATACTTGGGAGCCTGATAGATCGCAATTGTAATTTTGCCGGGGGGCACGCGCAATTTGTAATGCCCATCTTTATCAGAAGTTTCAGGCATTATCATACCGCTGGTCTGAGGTTGATCCGTTCTATAGCTGCTGACCGGTGCCCCCACTACGGGTTTGCCACTGTCCTTATCGGTAACAGTGCCTTCAATCAGGGCACCCTCGGTGAGCACCGCGTCCGTGACTTTGACGTTATCGCCTTCTTTGGTCTTGACATTTTCCACGGGCAAGGCAATCCACTTCTTCTCCGGGTCACCGAAGCTGATCGCCACTAAGCCATCACCTAAGCCGTTGAGCGTATAGGTGCCATCAGCGGCTGTTGTGGCCGCCCCAAAGAAGCCTGAGCCTCCTGCCTGCACCCTGATGCCGGGAGCCGGTTTGCCATCTTCATGTACCACGCGTCCGGTGACGCTGGCACCAGGCCGCGCCACGATAGAGGTCACTGACGCCGCTAACCCGGCTTTAACCTGAGCATACGTGCGAATATAACGGGGGTCTTCCAGGAGAACCGCGCCCAGGCCATTGGCAGGCACACCGTCCAATTTCCACTGGCCATTGGCATCGCTCTTGACGGTGAATTTGTCGGCTAATGCTTCCGGCACCATCGTGTAGGTGAACTGCCCATTTCCCACCCCCGGTAAGCCCACGTTGCCGAGTTTCACCACCGCATCGGCTACTGGTTTCCCCGCTTTATCTTTGACGATGCCTTGAACGGGAACGGATTTATCTAATTTAATAATGTTGTCGCCAGCATTAGCCTTCAAAACCGTGCCGCCCAATGCCATATTAGGCACATAGGCCGTGGCCATGCCAAAGCTATCCGGCCAGGTAGGACTCAGTTCTAAATCGGCTTTAAATACACCAGCCTGATCGGAGGTGAGGCTTAATGGTTTCTTTATGGTCTCATCATAAGTCGTCATGATAACCACCTGGGCACCAGCCACCGGTTTACCATCTGGCCCCACTACCTTGCCAGTAATCGGCACCGCATGAACTATAGCCACACTCAATACAACATAAACGACGGGGAGCAGTTTTCTCAGCATAAATACCTCATAGATTCTTGTGCCATGCAACACATCTGGCTTAACTATGGTGTCAAGACCCCAGATTATTTACATTTAAATTAGTTCACATGCGACAACTTTAACCACACCGGACTATTGGGCCGCAGCGTGAGTGACGCCACTGGCCGAATAACCTGGTCGGACAGCAACTCCAGGCAGAACCGTTGGAGCACCATAGCAACAATAAGACGCATTTCAAGCAGCGCAAACTCATTACCAATGCATTGATGCGGGCCACCCAAGAAAGGAAAATAAGTGCCCTTGGGCCGCATCCCCGCTTGTTCCAGGCTAAATCGGTCAGGATCAAATACTTCTGGCTCCTGCCAAATATCAGGATGACGGTGCGTCACGAAAGGGCACAGCATAACTGTGGAGTTGGCCGGAATACAGAAGCCACCCACTTCATCCTCTTCTATAACCTGACGCGACACGGCCCAGATGGGTGGATAGAGCCGCATCGCTTCCTCAATGACACGCCGCGTGATGTCCAGTTGCAAAACCTCCGCGAGTTGCGGGGTGCAGGTTCCGCATACCGCCGCGACTTCTTCACGCACCTGCTGCTGGATCGCGTCATGGGAGGCCAATAAATACCACACCCAGGTGAGAGCCGTGGCGGTAGTCTCATGCCCTGCTATCAAGAAAGTTAAAACCTCACTGCGGAGTTGGTCATCCGTCATGGCTTCGCCTGTCTCCTCGTCACGCGCCTGCATGAACATAGAGAGCAAATCACCATGATCCCGACCCTCGCGCCGCCGCTCTTGAATCAGCGACAGGACAAGCTGATTCAAGGTCGTAGCGGCCTGCTGGAAGCGACGGTTGGCTCTGGTCGGAACACTTGTGGGCAGCGCCGTGAAGGGATGATCGAAGCGGTATCTCAGATATTGGCTCAGGACATCAAATGATTTTCCCACCATATCCGCTTCACCCCCCACATCACGGTCAAAGAGCGTGCGACCAGCGATGGTCAAAGCCAGACCCGCCATCTCCGGGCCAATCTCTAATGCTTGCCCTGACGTGGCGGCGTCCCGCCAGCGGGCCAAGAGTTGGGCCGTGGCATCTACCATAATCGCGGCGTAGGCGGCTAACCGCTGGTGTTGGAAAGCGGGTTGTGCCAGTCGCCGTTGCCGCCGCCAATGATTGCCCTCAGACACGAGCAGATTGTCCCCGAATAGTTGGCGCAGCAAACGATAATGCCAACCCCGCAGATAATTCTTCTGATGGGTAAAGAGGACGCGCCGGATATGATCGGGGTGAAACAGAAAATGAAGCAGCAAAGGGCCAATACGCAAGCGCATCACGTCCCCGCACCGTGCTCGGCCCTGGATCTGAAAAGCGAGCGGATCATGCAAAAATTCCTGCAATGTGCCATAGGGCAATGGCAGCCATTGCACCATACCAGGAGCCATAGTCATTTCTATCACCTCCGTTGCACCTATTGTCTTAGCCGCCTCAGCCCACCCCAACTCGTTATGGCAGAGGTTCTGAGAGGATTTATAAAGAGCCAGGGCGATATATTCCTGTTAGCGCAGAGCACAATACCATGCGCCACACCCTTTTCTATATATGGACAGTCACCGTTCAAAAAGGACAGGCGGCAAGAAAAATTATTTCTTGGGCCGCTAACTGGTGCTACTGCCAGCCGTTGCTTTTATCCCAATCTCTGAAGGACTTGCTGCGTCGCTCGGCATCGGACAGTAAAACGTATTGGGCAATCAGGCGCTGGCCTTCGGTTTGGGGATTATTCCACTGGTCGTCTTTATCGGGTGGGGGCAGCAGATAGGTTAGTTCCATCGCCCGGTCAATATCTACCGCCGCCATTGCTGCAATGAGATTAGTAAGGTTGTTGCTATACTGCCAGCGATTATCGGTGGTTCTCGGTATCTGCTTCTGGCGGGTAAACTCGGCTTCCAGGAGGAGCCGACTTTCGGCAGGGTCTAAACGGCTATAGTAATAGGCAAAGTCGGCGATGCTGGTGTTTTGCCCGCCATAAATATCGCTGCTCTCACGCTGCGCCTTTTCTGCTTCCAGGCGCGTATGGGCCGTCTCGAAAATTTCCGCACCGATTTTCGGGTCTATTCCATAGGCGATGGCAGCTACTCTGGAATTGGCATCCAGAGACGGATAGGCTGCCGCCGCATCGGCGGCTTCGCGCAACACCTGCAAGGCCACATCTTTAGGCTGGTATTGGGCGGCTAAGGCGAGGGTGATGGCGCGATTATAAGTGTCGCGGGTCGAGTCGTTATGCGCCAACTCCAGCGCCGCTGCGGGATCACGCTTGCCGAGCGCCTCGACCAAACTTTGCTTTGCCGAGCCGGAATAGATGCCGCCATTGGTATTTTGTTTTTCGATTTCCAGCAGGTTATCGAGCAAACTCCGGGCAGTTAGCAGATCACCATAACTTATGCTGGAAGTAATCGCATTGGAGATCACCTGCTTGCGCGGTTCAGCAGACAAATCGGCCAATAGTTTCCCACCCAAATCAGGATTAAAGGCTATCGCTTTTCCGTCCCCATCAGGATTAAGCGCCAACACAGGCCCCATCATCCAGGTGCGCTCCGCAGCGGGGGTCGCATTGATGGCATTAATCGCCACCTGCGCGAATTGATTCGCTTCGTTTTTCAAGTGCAATTTGGCGGCTATCCGGCTCAGTAGCGTCGCACGGCTTGAAATGCCCTGGTATTCTTTGGGATTTTGGGCGGTCTGGTCTTTATCAAATGCCTTTGCCTCATTATAGAAGCCTTTGGCCACGTCAGGTTTAAGGTCAGCCAGAGCAAACGCCAGGCTTGATTTGGCAGTATAGGACGAATAACCATCTTTAATCTGGGTTACTTTTGGCACGGCCCACTCCAGAGCACGAGCCGCATCGGTTTTCGCTACAACGGCTATAATCTGGCTTAAAATCGAATCATTGATAGTGCCATCCTTGCGCGAGGCCAGCTTTACGGCCAGGTCAGGATCATAAGCAGCCAGGGTGACGGGAATGTTATTCCGGTAAGTTTGGGTGCCTTCCGTGGTGGCCCACAATTCTTCCAGCAAGCTGTACGCCCGCTGAATGTCACTGGGAGGCACCGGCTGCACCGGCTGCAACTTCAAGCTCACTGGCGCTTTGCCATTGACATCGCGGGCCTCGCCAACCGCGCCTTTATAGCCAGCTATCACCATAACATCGCCTGCGGGTAATGAAGTCAGGGTAAATTTACCATCGGCATCTGTAGTCACCTGCAATTTAGGATCACCGTCGGGCGACATGACTTTAGCGCCCGCCACTGGCTTACCTTCAGCATCCGCGACGACTCCCGTGACTTTGGCTGCTAGTGGCAGGAGCACTATATCCTGCACCTCGAACCCCTGCCCTTGCAAGGTGACTTTACCGCCAGCAAGGAATTTATACCCTGCCGCATCCGGGGTAAAAGAGACTTTAACATCGGGTCGCAAATCTTTTAAGGTGAATTGACCAGTCGCGTCCGTAGCAGCATCCTGCTCATCAAGCTGTGTCGAATTTTGACCGTCTGGCACCTCCACATGCGCTTTAATCGTGACGGCACCTAGAGGTTTATGGTCTTTTGTGACCACGCGACCTTTAAGAGTTAATAAGTTCACTTTGCGCAGGGTCAGTTTCTGCGCGTCAGTTGCTGGCACAGAAATTTCCAGCGGCCCCACCACATTCCAGGCTCCACTAGTGGACAGCGACCATTGCCCTTTGCGCAGGCCATCCAACGCCCATTTACCTGTTGCATCCGTCTTGGTGGTAACTGGCTGGATCCATTCACCGTTCTGGTTAGGGTCTTTAATGGTAGCCTTAATTTCGACATCCGCTGCGGGTTTGCCCTGCGCATCCAAAGCGATGCCCGCAACGGTTAAGCCCGCGTTGAGTTCAATGGGCAGCTCTTTGGTCTCACCCTTGCCGACTTCAACTTCCAATGGCTTTGCCAGCGGCAAGTAGCCTTTCGGCTGCTCTAACAATGACACGGTGTTCTTACCAGGAGTCACCCGTATTTTATAGTGACCCTCTTTATCGCTGCGCACGGGTTCAATGCCACCCACTGCGAGCTGGCTCTCCGCGCCAGCCCACACTGCCACATTGGAGAGGGGCGCTCTAGTAGCCTTATCAGTCACGACACCAGTGATAAAGGAGCCTTGAATGAGAGTGTGATTAGGAGCTTGCACCGTCTCACCGGACTTTGCCTTAATGTCAGAAACCGGCAGGGTAACCCACTGGCCAGAAGGGTCAGCGGCGACCACTATCACTGGCCCCGGCGTCAGCCCGGTCAAATGGTAGATGCCATTGGCATCGGTTGTATCGTTAGCTCCAAAAGGGCCACCACTACCGCCCACTGCGCTCACTTTAATGCCCGCGGCGGGAGTGCCATCTTCATGCACCACTTTGCCCGTGACCGACGCGCCCACCTGCGCTGTCAAGGTCGTGGGCGTACCACCGGGAGTAACTTCGGCAAAAGCATGGATATACCGGGGATCATTCAGCAACACCATGCCGTGATAAGCAGCAGGTACGCCACCCAGCGTCCAATTGCCATCAGCGCCGCTTTTTACGCTGAACTGGCTTTTAAGTTGTTCTGGCACAATCGCCGCAAGCCCATCCAGGTTGTTCATGTTCTTAAAAGCGGCGATCAAGGTCACAACGGCATCAGCAATAGGCTTCCCCGTGCCATCTTTAACACTGCCATGCGCTTCGGCGGGAGCCTCCATTTTAATAATGTTCTGCCCCTGCTTTAAGAGGCCGCCACTTAGCGCCAGACCCGGCACATAAACCGTCACTATTCCATAACTATTGGGAGGATTGGTCGTGAGATTTAAGTCTGCCTTAAAGACACCATCCTGATCGGTTTCAAAGGTGAGCGGAGCAGGCGGCGGGTAGCTGTTGAGACTGGTAAAGACAAAGACCTGCGCCTTAGCGATAGGCTTGCCGTCGGTGCCAACCACTTTGGCCGTTATCGGCACGGCGTGCGCAAGTGTGCAATGGGCTAAAAAACAAAAGAGAAAAAGGGCACGCTTCAACATTCCGGTCTCCTGGTTTGAACTGAGTGAGCATTGGGCATCATTTGGATGCATATTTGGGGCAAAAAGTTCGTTAATGGCTTGCCCCATTTAGAACTTGGAAAGCGAAGAAAGTGGCACCAACTACGGCCACTGAAGAATTCAGATAAGAACCCCCGGATTCTGTCGGAGGTTCTTATCAATAGCGGTTAGAGGAGACGCTGGGAAGAATGTAAGGCTGGTTAATGCAGCACTACTGCAAGGTGGTTTCGGCTGGCCCCATAGATTTGAAGGTTTCTGCCGATTCGTTGGTCGTTTTAGCGGCAGGCGCAGGCAGAGCCATACCCTCTTTCGCGGCGAAATCGGCCAGGGCTTGATCGGCTAGGGCGCGTTGCTCGCTTTCTTTCAGTTCAAAGTCGTTGACATTCAGGCTGTCGCGGGCCACACGAGCGCGTCCGGCAGCTTTCTGGCGGTCTTCTTCGACCATCTCATGCAAACGGTTGAGTGTATCGCCGGAGCCGCCGATGGACGAAATCATGCCCGTCGCCATTTCCGTCATTTCGGCAGTGGCTTTTTTGATCTTTAAGTCGTCAATGGCATACTTAAGCGCCTCAATTTTAGACTTGGCCGCATCTACTGTCACATTACGGGCTTTGGTCAAGTCCTTATAAGTCGCTTCAGCCTGCTCAAGCTGCTTACGGTTCTCTTCTAATTCACTGGTTACAGTTTGGAGCCGCAAAGCTTGCTGGCCCGCAATTTCATTGTTACCAGCACGCAGGTTAGCCGCCGTTTTAGCGCGCAGTTCATGCTCTTCGGTTTCAAGCTTTTTGACTTGCGCCATCAGCCGCTCGCACATTCCTGCATGAGTCGCTAAACCCTGGTTATAGCGAGCAATCTGCTTGCGCAAATTTTCCTTCTCCACTTCCAGCAAGGCTTCCGGGTTCTGTCTTTCCATGCCGGAGATGAAGAGGCCAAAAAATCCCCGAACCAGGTTCGAGAGTCGCTTAAACATAATTCCTATGCTCCTTTACCGTAACGTCCTCTATTATTGTCTGTACAAGTTTATCTTTAAGAGCGGTTCGTCATTAGCTAATGTAAGTTGCCACCTCTGATTGCTATCCCTAATAGTATGTCATTTCGAGCGCAGTCGAGAAATCTTGCTGTTGAACGCAACAGCCACGATTCAAAGATTCCTCGACTGCGCTTTGCTCCGCTCGGAATGACACTACTTCTTAAGTTGCAACCTCAGTTAGATAGTTTATTGCGGTTTATGCTCCGCTTCATGGCTACCGGGTGCCGCATATTTTGATGGCGGCACATCCAGGCTGAAAAACTCTAATACATCGTCTATCCGATGCGATTCCTGGTCGCACATTTGCGTCATGCGCTGCACCTTCTGCCGGGCACCGAGAATCGCCTTACGCTTTTCTTCAATTTGCGCTTGTAATGCTGCGATTTCCGTTTCTGTATGAGTGACGAACCCATCAGCCTGTTTGGAAAGATTTTCAATATAGGCATTTAACGCCGCCAATTTGCGCGAGGCGTCGGTGACAATGGTTTCCGGCGTCGCCCCTAAACTCTTGCCTAAAGAACCCAGCGTCACCTTAACCGTCTGCCGCTTGGTGTCCAAGGGCAACTCAGACGGTAAGGAGGCCAGCATATCCAACATTTGTTCGGCGGTAAAGGGTGTCGCAGGCAAATGGGCCATTTCGTAAATCTTAGCAGGTGTCACTTCCCCGGCAGGTGCCGCCCCCGCTTCGCCGGGTGTTGCCACTTTAATCTCATCTAAGTTGGGGCCTTCCGCATCGCGCACGATCTGCTCGACGGTCTTGGTTGGCCCGCCCATATTCGGCTCGGCATCCGGCACAGCAGAGCTATGTTGCGCCGACTGCTCCACCCGCGCTAAAACATCGTCTAAATCAGACGAGCCTGCAAACTCGTCCCCTTCAGATTTTACCGTTTCGGGGGGTAGTTCGACGACCAACCCCGCCGCTTTACGCATCGCATCCCGTAAGTTCATTTATAACCTCAATGACTGCACGACTTCTAACCCTGAATACAACCATTGCTTAGATTGAAGACGACATGTGCGCCATGCTTTGCTCGAACGGCGCGTATTCTTCCAGCAGTTCTGTCATCGTATTGGTTTGGGTAATAACATCCTCAATATCAGCTAACACTTGCTCTGGAGAACGCGCACAGACTTCATCACTAATGAGGCCGAAGGTATCTTCCAACAACTCTAACTGATGGTCTAAGTTGCTGAGCATCTTGCCCATTTTACCAACAAACTCGCGCCTGCGCTGTAATACATCCAGGCGCTTTTCCAGCACCGCTTTGGTCGAGGGTTCTTGCTCTTGCTCAACCAGACGCCGAATGCCATTTAAATTCTCATCGTAGCTGGCCTGTAACTCCTGCACTGTCTCCTGCACCCCGTGGTCTCCCCCATGCGGCGCAGTATTGACTATATTGTCGTCGAAACCATTGCTACCATAGGTGGAAGCACGAGCATGACTCCGGCGCTTTTTCAAAGTGTCGTTTGGTGATCGTAATCCTGGCCCATCGTCGCCCCTGCCTCGATGGTCATTGCGCTCCTGTTGCAAGGCCGCTTCCAGGTAGGTGCGAAATTGCATCTCCTTACTGGCGAATTGGAGAAATTTTTCCAGGAGATAATCTAGCTTGCGCAGCACTTCACGAAACCAGATCTGCTCATCCATTGACTGGGCCGCGATCCGCTGGCGCACTTCTTCCAGTCGCATGAAGCGGGCCTGTAAAACAGGGCGCAGTGTCGGCAGGAGTTGCTGCTTTAGCCGTTCGCGGCGCTGATTAACTTCGGCATCGAAGCGTTTAGACAAGCGAGCTTCATACCATTTAGAATCGGGCACGAATACCAGATACACGGCTTCGACGACCAGACCCGCCAGAAACGGCAAAGGATTGAGAGTCGCTGCTGACAAGGCGACAGCCGCTGTCATGCCCACAACATTAAAATTCTCTTTGATTGCAGATAGATAGCGGTTTTGAGCGAGCATAACGGCAGTTCAAGCTTAACAACAGTTGTGTTAACCCTTTAAGAGTCCTAACCTGTTCATGCAGTTTACTCATAAACAGCGGGACTTTCAGTAAAAATTTCTGGCGGCTGGTAAATTGTCAAGTATTTCATTTATACTTGGCCGCTGTTTGTGCTGCAATTATGTTGCACAATCTGATTTCAAAGAGGATAAATACCGCAGCTATGGAACTTTATGCCTACCACGCCACCTGGGATGAGGATGACCCACACGCCAACTTCAAAGCAGAAGTGGCTAATTACACAGTTAGTGATCCCTTGCCCACTTTCGAGAACTTGAGCCAGGCTACTGGCATCCCTGTACCGTGCCTTATTCGCTATGTCCTCGTTAAATGGGCCGCGTCCGGGAGCGAGGCATTATTAGCACTGCCACCCATCGCCCTGGAACAGATACGCCAGCACATTGAACGCGCGGAAGCAATAGGGACAGGGACGGCACGGCTGCAAGCTTACGAGGCACTGCGTCAGATGATTGAATGGCTCCAGGCCCCGACGCCATAGATTAGGCCACCACTCAGGCGGGCGGTTTTTTGGCGATATGCAGGTGCCATTGATAGGCTGCCGAATTGAGGGCTTCATAAGGCGGCAAGTCAATAGCGGAATAGCTTTGCTGAAAGCCCTGCGCGTTGTAGCGCGTTAACTCATTAGCTAAAGATAATGCACTACTCGGTTGGGCAGGCCGGAAATGATATTTTAGCCCACTCTGAAGAGCTTCCTTACTGCCCAGAAAATTGATGAAAGCCAGGGCACCTTCTCGTTGCTCAGGAGTGGCCCAATCTCCAGTAAGCAGGCTAACAGCATGTTCCGAGACCGCAGTGGGATGCGGGTAGATAACGGCTAAATCGGGATTATGCGGCGCGGCTTCGAGGGCGGCGCTCTCATAAGCCGTAATAACGTCATAGCGCGAGGCATCTTCTAAAAATGCCTGCGTCAGCTTGGTTGTCCCCTGCTCGGCAGGTTTATCATAGATCAGGCTGCGCTCTAATTCACTTAAATACTGGAGGAACTTAGGGTCAGTGCTGAGCCGAGCCAGAGAGCCACCTTGCCCGGTGCGCTCTCCATAATCATAGAGTATCAAGCCCAGTGTCAGCATCCCACTGCTGGAAGTGAGGGGGTCAGCATGGGAAAAGCGAAACCACGTCCAGGGCGTCTTAAGCTGGTGCAGACTCAGCTTGCGCAGTGCCAGCCAGGGGTTGGATCCACCCAACAGGGGACGTAGGAACTTCGCCTTGCGTTGAGTCGTGAGAAAGACTAAGGGTGAACGCAAAAAGACTCGATAAGCATTGGGGTCGCTCATATCCAACAGCGTGCTATGATGCTTCTCTGTCCAGGCTTCGGCCAATCGTGTGGGCCAAATGGGGCTGCCCGGACTCCAGAGGATGGGTTTTCTTTGCCCTCTAAAATGGCGTGCATCGCCTCACGCGAAGGAATAGCCTTAGTGACAATGTGCCATTTCCCACTATTAGCCCCATTAAAGTGGTCAACCTGATCCTGCACCCAGTCTTTCTTCGCCGCCGTGATGACAAACTCAATGTCGCTATTGCTGCCACTGCCGGATGAACCGTTGCTACCACCCGCGCCTTTGCCGATATTTGGGAGTTTAAAGTTCCAACCCGGCCCGGAAGAGCGTCCCGCCCCTTGCTGCTGTTGCCACCATTTCATGCCACCAATGGCAAGGCCCGCGACTAGAATCAGAATAGCGACTTTACCTAACCCCGTTAGGCGCATGAAAATCTCCTGAGCGATGAATGCCGTTTAGCCCTGCTTCAACATTTATGAGTCTTTATTATACCTGTGTCCAGAACTCCCCATGTTAAAGGCAATCATACGTGGCCGCGTCGCCGGGAAACCTTAAGGAAGACCTGACATGATGAAAAGGGTAAAATAGAAATGGCTCTGGCTTGCCGCAATAGATTCATCTTGTGATAAAACAAGGAAATACGACTTAGCGCGTCCATTAACCAGTCAGATGATAATGATATTAAGGAGCAGTACCCTTCGTGGCTTTCCCAACAACTGAAACTCCGCAGCCTCTTTACGCACCCCAAAGATCGCTCACCCCTTTATGGCTTTTGGGCCTTCCCATTTTCCTCCTGCTTGTGTTCTGGCTTGCCAAGAGACGAGCCGACTCGCCGCTTTACACGCTACGCAGCCATAATAGTGGCAACGTGGTCTCGCTGGCATTTTCTCCCGATGGGAAGGTTCTGGCGAGTGGCACTGTGGGCGCCTCCGACAGCGATGATAACGGCACTTCCTGGGAGGGCACCGAAGTGCAACTGTGGGACACCCAGACCGCGACCCTGTTGCACACCTTAAAAGGACGCAGCGGAGAACTAAAATGCATCGCCTTCTCACCCAATGGCCGTGTGGTGGCGGGGGGCAGCAATGGCACCGCACCAGTTGACACAGACAGCGAGAATAATGGGCGAGCCGATGAAAGTTTATTTAGCATTCGCCTGTGGGACGTACGTTCGGGAGCCTTATTACGCGTCATTCCCGGCACCAGAGCCGAGATTCATACTCTGAACTTCTTGCCCAATCGCTGCTTAGTCACCTTGCATAGCCTCAACAACAATGTGGCCCTGGGTAAAACTCGTGAGCCAGGGCAGATTCAGCCTATTCGACACATTAAGGACACCGACAGCATCAATGCCTTAGCCCTCTCCCCCGACGGTAACACCATCGCTTGTAGCACCTGGGAGCGCAAAGAGGTTCCGATCATCCACTTGTGGAACGCCCAGACGGGACGGTTGCTCTACACCTTGCGCGGTCATACCGATATGGTGCCCAACATGGTTTTCTCTCCTGACGGCAGAATGTTAGCCAGCGGCGTCGCGGCTCAAGCCCCTAACCCTTCGGAAATCAAGCTTTGGGATGTCAATTCTGGCAAGCTCATCACCACGCTCAACGGCAACCGGGCACAAGTGACTTGCCTCGCCTTCGCACCAGACGATAAGACCCTGGTCAACGGCAGCAGCGATGACACCATAAAACTCTGGGACGTGCCGACTGGCCAGCTACGCCGCACCATCAAAAGCGGCACAGAAATGGACGCCCTCACCTTTACCGGAGATGGCAAAACCCTGGCTGGCGGCGGCACAGATAGCATCATAAAGCTGTGGAATATCGGGTAATTATCATTTAAGTTTCACTTTCGCCCACGCCTCATCAATCTGTCACCAGTTCGTTTAACAGAGGGCCGCACCGCACTTGTTGGCATTTGGTGCTGTTTAACGCTGACCACTCAGAGTCCTATTGACAGCGACCAGGTTTAGGAATCACTCTTTTAGGGAAGAATATCCATATCCCTTTAATCTTATTTTGCTAAAAACGAGTATCCATGAAAAAGCTTTATTCCTGCTGGCCCCGGGGGCATTACCTCTAATCTTGAATGGCACTCGCGCTGTTGGCGCTCTGGCTACCGCTGTTCAATGGCCCTGTCCTGAGCACTCGACTTGCCTCGGCCCCGCTCCATCCCACTGCTGTCACAAAGCATCATCCGTCCAATTCATCCTATCTACATTTACTATTAAGATTGGGGCCAATATAAGCCTTAAAGCTTGGTGATGCCGTGCTATTGCGTTGGAGCAATCTACTGGATAGCTCCGGCAGCGTCGTGACTTGTCAAACCGCACCGACTTACAGCACATTAATGACTTTTTAATGGTTATCACTTAATCTGTTAAGTTAATCAGCTTCAATTAATGGAGGAATCATGGAAAAGGGCAAAGCAACAGTTAAGCACTGGATATTATTCGGGGTAGCATTATTAGCTATCACGGTCACGGCGTGGCCTTATATATTGTCTGGCCTGGCTGATCGTGGCGGCGCCACGGCGGGCGGCGCGGGTGGCCCTGGGGGCGGTAGACTCAGCCCGGCGCAAAGACTAGAGATGATGGCCAAGACGCTAAGTCTCACTGAGCCACAGAAGGCCCAGGTAAAGACAATTCAAGATGAAATGATGCCCAAGATGCAAGCGATTCGACAGAATACCTCTCTGTCGCCTGAACAAAGGCGAGCGCAAATGCAGCCCCTCCGCACCGAAATGCAAACCAAAATTAAGCAGATCCTCACCCCAGAACAACAACCGAAATATGAAGCGATGCTAGCTCAAATGCGTGCCCGTTTTGGCGGCGGTAATGGCGGCCCGCCCAATGGCGCACGGCCAAAAGCTTAACCTATTGTCATAGCCAAATGCAAAGGCACCCTGAGAACCTCTCAGGGTGCCTTTGTTTTAAAATCGTTATTACTTCCCCATTGTCTACAGGCGGCGGGGAGTTATGGGTGGGGCAGTTGTGGAACGAGACACCTGACGCGGCAGCCGATTTCCGTCTATGACATCAAAAACGGCACTATACCCACTTTCAGAACGAATCTCATAGTGAGTGCCCTGGGTATTAATCGGTGGCTTAACTATAAAGAAATTACCGCGCCACTCTATTTTCCAACCGTGCATCCCGACTTGCGCATCAGCCACCCGATGCCCATGACAATCCACGACTTGTACCGGCACATCCCCCTGAGCCTCATCTGTATCCGTAATGCCAAGGCAAGTCGGCCAACCCGTAACACACTGAGGGATGCGAAGCGGATGTCTACGGCCTTTGAGTCGCAACCGCTGTGCCAGATTGAGGTGCCACTGCAAGGCTTCCTGAGCTAACAATACCTGTTGTGCTCGTTGGTGTTCTTGGCGTAGCAGCATTTGTTGCCGCCCCTGTTCCTGCATGCCCCATAAAACTATTAACCATCCACCATACATGCATAAGTGACTCGGTCGCAGTTTCATGGAGCTATTATAAAGCATCTATCAATAGAAGCACATAAAAATTGTTATAAATTAGGTGTAAAATTTTTTACAGCAGATGAATCCAGCCTCACCGCGATTCTCAGCTAAAAAGAAACGACCTCTGTTCCAAAACAGAGGTCGTTGATCTTGCTAAAGAGCAGCACGGCTCGTCGGTTTCGTTCAGGTGCCGGAGGTAAAACCTAATGCTCCCGCAAAAGCGGCACGGCGACGCTTAACAAAAGTCGCTGGAGAAGTAAAGCCTTCGCCGGTATGACCAGCCAGACTCATCGCCAGAAAGCCTTCACCGTTGATACCCTCGGCAGCCGAAGAGGAACCATTGGCAACGAAGACCGTGCATTGGTAAGCGTTGCGCACCGCAGTAATGCGCATGATGTCTTTGCTATGGATGACTAAAGTATGGCCTCGTCCAGCTTCGGCTTTAAGCGCGACTTCCAGAGCTTCGTTAAAATCGCGTGCCCGGACTAATGGCATCACTGGCATCAATTGCTCTTCCACAACCAGGTCGTGATTGGCAGGCACTTCTAAGAGGGCGACTTTAGTGCTGGCGGGCGCATTGACCCCGATACGTTGCAGAATGCGCGCGGCATCCCAGCCAATGGGTTCTTTATTAATGTGCCCATCTTGCACCACATAATCGGCCAGGCGGCGGGCTTCCTCGCCTTGCACTAAGTAGGCTCCTGCTTCTTTCATCGCGGCAATCAGGGCGTCCGCTTTTTCCTGCACCACGACCGTCACCTTTTCGCCAATGCACAGCAGATTGTTGTCGAAAGAAGCGCCATTCACAATCGAGCGAGCCGCGTTGGGAATATCAGCCGTTTCATCTACAATCGCCGGGGGATTGCCTGGCCCGGCACAGACGGCCTTCTTGCCGACAGCCAAAGCCGCTTTGACGACGGCGGGGCCACCTGTGGCATTGATTAACCGCACAACCGGGTGCTTCATGGTGGCTTCAGCCGATTCAATGGTGGGGTTAGCCACGGACGTAAACATATTGGCCGGGCCACCATGCGAGGTAATCGCCTCATTCATCAAAGCCATAGTGGTGAGCGTACACTTCTTAGCCGAAGGATGTGGACAAATCACGGCTGAGTTACCCGCTACGGCAAAGATAATGGCGTTGTTAATGAGGCCAGAAGTTGGATTCGTGACCGGCGTGATACCGCAGATGACACCATAAGGAAAGTAATCATCAATGGTCAGGCCAAAGTCGCCGAGGTAAGTCTGTAACGGCAGCATCTCGAAGCCGGGTGTCTTTTCAGCACATAAGCGATTCTTGACTTCTTTATCCGCTACCCGGCCTAATCCGGTTTCTTCAACCGCCATCTGTGCCAAACGCAAGGCGTTATCACAGGCGCGTCGCCGCATCGCTTCGACACACTGTTTGCGTCGCTCCAAAGGCATCTTGACCCAGGCCCGTTGTGCAGTCTGAGCCGCGCCAACAGCTTCTTCCACCGTGGCGAAGACACCATGCAGTGCCAGCAACTCGGCGGGATTGCCCTGCGGATGCGCGGCGGCAGGCCGATTCTGAGGATCATCAATGCGCCCCCCGCCCCGTGCCGAAGGCCCGCCATAAGCGCCAGGCGACTGATTGAGATTATTCCCAGAAATCGCACCCGCGCCGTTGCCACTCCCATTACTGCCCAGGGACAGGCTATCTAACACGCCACGCACAATATCTTCAATTTGCTGCTCGTTAATCTGCATAATTCACTTCCTAGTTTGGAACCACCGATAAACACGGATGGACACAGATGAGAAAGAGGATCGAGGATAGAAGATTGAGGATCGCAATTTACGTATCCAGTATCTTGTATCCAGCATCCTAATTATCTGTGTCTATCTGTGTTCATCGGTGGTTAATTCTTATTGAATATCTAAGCCTAATTCACGGGCACGGTCGCGGGCTAAAGGTGTAATTAAGGCTCCAGCCGGTAATTGTAAAGGTTGGCCCTTACGGGCAAGCTGATCAATGTCCTGCGCCGTGATAAGTTGCTTTTTACCGTTGCCTGCTGGCTTTACAGCCCCCCCACCATTGAGGGCATTGGACTGTGTTCCAAAACGGGCTGTAATGATTGGGACAAGCTGCGTGGCAGGAACAATTTCAAAACCATAGCTCGCTAGGGCGCGGCGATGACCTTCAAACATGCGCTTGAGCAGCGGGCTACGTGTTTTCAGGGCTTCATCATAAGGCGCGTGTAAGGCCGCAATGAGGGGCTTGCCCAACGCGATGGCAGAAAGGGCTGTTCGCGCTACGGGTTCATCAAAGATACCTAGGGCCATTTTCGCCGCATCGTCATCACCGACAGCGGGCAAGAGTACAACATCATGTTCGGCAATCAGCCTTTCACGGGGAACTCGCTGCTTCAGTTCGTCTTCGGCGGGTTGAGTAATCTCGAAATGGGCGGCGTGTAAAGCATCTAAAGCAGTTCGGGCCTGGTCGTTTAAACATTCTTCACAGCACACCGCGACTAAAATACGACCCGCCACCTCCACGCCCTCAATGGCCGTGCCACGCCCCAACTGCACCGCGTTACCAATTTTAACCGAACCAGGCTGTCGCATTAAGGAGTTAGGGGCAAGGCCGTCTTGCTGACGCGTTGAAGATCCGTTGACTCGCACACCGCGTTCCTGCAAAAGACGCAGCACAACTTGGCTGATGATTTCCTCTAAATTTTGCAATTCGTTTCCACTCACGCGACTCGGCTCCGTCCGGTATTTCCCCGCGCCATTACGTCCACAGAATCTATAATGCCAACAATTAAGGTGCGCACCGGAATGCGTTTCATGCCTAACATATCCTGGGCCGCTTTGCCCTCTTCAACCAATAGCACTAAATCGCCCTCGCCTGCCCCCACCGTATCTATCGCTGGGTGAGTGCGGCCATTTGGTTTCAGGTGTTCATCCACTGGCTGTACCACCATCAATTTCGTATTGGCATAAGCCGGGTGTTTGATGACGCCTTCAACATTTCCTATGACGCGCCCCAGTTTCATCTAATGTTCCTTAGCCGATGCAGCATTGGCTCGTACGTTATCTACAATGCCAACGATAGAGGCATCTACCGGGGGACGCTGCTCCCAGGCCAGGGGCGCTTCCCCGGAAGTTTCATACCACACGAACTCACCCGCTCCGACACCAATCGCATCAGCGGCAATCATTTGCGCCCCGGCTGGCTGCCCGCTATGGTCACACCCCTGCACAATCAGCAAGGGGATATTTTCTAATTTCGGGTCTTTGATGGTGCAGACCACACGCCCGATAATTTTCCCAAAGTCCATAGCTTGTTTATTCACCACAAAGACACAAAGAGCACAAAGGGACGACTAAAATAGGGAATTGTGAATTTAACAATCTCTGACTATTCTTGATCTTCTATTTGCAAGCCTCTGTCCCTAAAACCTTTGTGCCCTTCGTGTCTTTGTGGGAATCTAACCTCAGATATTCACTCGTTTGCCATCGCACTCGACTGAATCCACGATGCCGATGACCGAAGAATCTACTGGCACTTGCTCAGCACGGTTGGCCAGGCGCGCGGAAGAACCAGCCACGGTGAGAACGGTTTCGCCAATACCCGCCCCGACGGTATCTATCGCCACCACATAGGTATCGGTCAGGCTACCGTCCATCTTCATCTCGCGCACGAGCAGCAGTTTCCAGCCGACCAGTTTAGGGTCTTTCTGCGTTGCGACCACGGTGCCGACCACTTTGCCAAGTCTCATGATAAGTTAGGTTATAGGTGATGGGTTATAGGTGATAGGTAATAATTGACCTATGAACAATGATAAGCGCAAATTCCTTTGGCCTATCACCTATAACCCCTGTCATTTACAAATCCGGCAGATGCCAGCGCGTGGGGAAAGCACTAAAGCTTTCGCGCCGGGTTGCACGCCAGCGGCATTGCCTTCATCGGTATCAATATGCATCTCAGCTTTAAAGGCTGGATCGGTGCGAATTAAGACATTGTAGAACACTAAGCCTTGATCCCCTGCCGGAATTTCAACCGGAATTTCATCGCCATCTTTGACACCGAGCAAGCTGGCCTCGTCGGGATGCAGATGCACATGGCGTTTAGCGCGAATCAGCGCATCCGGCAGGTGAATGCTACCCTGTGGCCCGACTATTGTAATAGGTGAACCTGTGCCATGATTAACCGATTGTAAAATCGGCGGCATCATGCCCAGCGATAAGGCATCGGTGCGCGAAACTTCAAACTGACTCTTGCTGCGCTCCGGCCCTAAGATACGCACATTGGAAATCGAGCCACGCGGCCCCACAATCTGCACCAGTTGCTCACTGGCGAACTGCCCTTCTTGATACAGAAACTTAAAGGGCGTCAACCGCTGACCGGGGCCAAAAAGTTGCTCCACATGCTCCGGCGTGAGGTGCCCATGCCGCGCCGAGATATTGCAGGGAAACCCCTCCTGCGCAATCTGCTCCGGTGAAGGTTGCTGCGCACTCGCTTCAGCCCCAAACGGCGTGGTGGGGCTACCCGGTGTAAGCCTCGCACTACCATGCCCGTTGCTGCCCACGCCCCCGGCTCCCCCCAATTGAGTTACCACTTCCTGGGTAATCAGCCGCACCAAGTCTTCGTATGAAATCTTCATAGCAGAACAGGTGGAACTACGAATGAACACGAATCAACACAAATGAAGTAGATACTGGATACTCGATCCTCTATCTTCGATCTTCTATCCTCTTTTATTTGTGTCCATCTGTGTTCATTCGTGGTTAAAACACTTTTTCAAGATCAGTATGTGGGCGGGGAATGACATGAACACTGACCAGTTCACCCACACGCTGAGCGGCGGCGCTACCGGCATCGGTGGCTGCTTTCACAGCGCCTACATCGCCTGCGACCATGACGGTGACTAAACCGCCGCCGATGCTCTGCTTGCCCAGCAATTCCACATTGGCCGCTTTGACCATTGCGTCGGCGGCTTCAATCGCGCCGACTAAACCTTTTGTTTCCACTAAACCTAACGCTTCTCCGTTTGCCATTGTACTCTCCTATTTTTCATCGAACGTCTCTTAATTCAATTTATTTGTCTCTGCCTAAAGCTTAACGGCGTCCGCGCTGACTGGTAGCACGCTCCGCAGGCTCGCCGTCGTTGGCACTGTCCTGTCCCGCGGGCAAGCCCTTGCCGGGGCCGCTGCCATTGAGGGCGCCGATGTAGTGACCAAAAGCGCGCGGCGATTTACCATGACCCTTGGGCAAAATCTTTTCTAAGTCCGCGTGTGGCCGTGCAATAACGTGGGCCGAAATCACTTCACCCACGCGACGTGCAGCAGCGGCTCCGGCATCAACAGCCGCCGTCACTGCGCCCACATCGCCACGCACCGTCACTGTGACTAAAGCCGACCCTACCTGGTCATAACCTTCCAGTTGCACGTTGGCCGACTTTGCCATCGCATCGGCGGCTTCAATCAGGGCGATTAAGCCCTTCGTTTCCACAAGTCCTAAAGCTTCTCCCGGCATAATCTCTCCTTGTCCTCTGTTTCCAGGGCATTACTGATTCTTCAAATTCGTATAGCTGCGTTCACTTTTGTAAGCTTTCAGCTACTCGACGGGCTACCTCGCCTATGATGCGGCGCAGTTCTTCTTCACCGATCTCAATCTCGGCTGGCTTGCCATTGCTACCATTGGCCGCGTTATTCGATTGAGCCGATGGACGCGCATTGGCATTATCATCGCTGGCCCCGGCATAAGCTGCCGCTCCAAAGCCGGTGCGCGGCACATCCGGCGCGTAGTTCACGTTCTTGTCTTTGTCTTTATATTCTATGCGGCAACTGCCCCCGGCTTGCACTCCATAACGCGCTCGCGCTTCCATGAGTTCTTGTGCCCGTTCTGGCGAGAACACATTTTCTGAACCAAGCTGGCGGGCGACCAGGGAAATCTTGGCGAAGTGCTCAACGGTTTCCATCTTGTAGTAGGCATTCATCACCGTCTGCCCGATAGTAACCACGCCATGATTGGCTAACAAGAATGCATCGTATTCCTGCACATAATTGTCGAGAATGTCCTGGGTCAACTCATCGCTGCCAGGGACACCGTACTTCGCCAACGGCACACTGCCGAGGGTAATCACCACTTCTGGCAAGGTGCAACGATCAAGGCTGAGACCCGCCACCGCAAAACCGGTCGCCGTCAGAGGATGGGCATGGCACACGGCGCGCACATCGGGCCGGGCATCATAAAAGGCGCGATGCATCTTCAGTTCGCTGGAGGGTTTCATGGTACCGCGCAGCTTATTGCCCGCTCGGTCAATGACCACCAGCATATCAGGCGTCAGAAACCCCTTCGAGACACCAGTCGGAGTGGCCAGAATCTCATTCGCGTTTAGCCGCACGGAAATGTTGCCATCGTTGGCCGCCACATATTCACGATGCCAGATACGGCGGCCAATCTCGCAAATCTCTTCGCGCATAGTGCGTTCATTAAAAGTTTGTTCTGCCATAAAATTATCCGTAAATACCGTTTAGGCTTGCGCCACAATAATCTGCACTTCAGCCCGTTGCAAGGCCGCCTCAATTTCAGCCGGAGGCGTTGCATCCGTTACCAGCACATCAATCTTTGCCCAATCGGCTACAAAAACCATATCGCGCCGCTGGAATTTCGCCGCATCCAACAGCAGGGCCACGCGATTCGCCCGCACCATCAATTCGCGCTGCCCTTCGACTTCCCAATGGTTAGAATCGTAAAACCCTTCTGCATCCGCACCACCGGCCCCAATTAACAACCAATCGCCAGCGCGCACATGATCGAGCGTCTGCTTGAGGTGAGGGCCAATTAAGATGTCGTGCTTGGGGTAGACCATGCCACCCGTCACCAACACATCCACACCCAGGGTTTCGCCCAATAAAGATGCTGCCGGTAGGGAGTTGGTCACTACGGAAACACGTCGCTGGCGCAGATGCTTCGCCGCCGCATAGCAGGTCGTGCCGCCCGCTAAGAGCACATTTTGCCCGTCCTCAATTAAAGCCGCCGCCGCTTCACCAATGCGCGCTTTAGAGGTGGCGCGTAATTCGGCCCGTTGCGAGAAAGAAGTTACGTGGTCCAGCGTATCAACTGGAGAAACTGCTACTTCAGTTAAGCCCACCACAGAGCCATTGGGTGATTTACTCTTGCCATTAGCGGATGCGGAGGAATAGCCATGCGAGCTAATAGCCCCGCCTCGCGTGCGCTGGAGCCGCCCGGTGCGATGCAGTTCTTCGAGGTCACGGCGCACGGTTGCATCGGAGACATGAAGCTGACGAGCCAAGGCTTTGACCTCCAAAAACGGCTGGCGGGCCAAGGCATCTTCAATTTTGCTAAACCGATGAGCGCGGAGCATTTGGTTCTATGATAATGCAACTCTGCGCGTTTGTCAACAACTTTACACAAATTTAATCAAAATATTGCATAATCACGCAGAAACTCATCTTTTCAACACAAAGACCACAAAGAGAACACAAAAGCCACAAAAGGAGACAATACCGTCCTTCTTCGTGGTCTTTGTGCAACCTTTGTGGTCTTTGTGTTGAAAATCGAAACTGCGCTTGCTTTTACAAAGTCACAGGCTTACCAGTTTTAGCCGATTGATTCGCGGCTAAGGTCACTTTAAGAGTTTTCAAAGCATCGGTATAGTTGCTCTTAATGCCCAACCGCTTGCCGGTCTTAACCGCTTTGATAAAGGCGCGGTCTTCGTCGAGATAGGGGTTGTTGCGGTGCTGATAAGTATTGGTCTCGCCGCTTTGACGGATAGTGAGGGTATTGCCACGCAGTTCATAAATGGCATCGCGCACCATGAGGTCGAGACCTGTCTCACCCACGCCGCCTAACAGGGCTGCTGTAGAGATGTAGCCGATAGCACCACTGTCAAACTCCACCGTCAGGGCGGTCACGTCCGGTACGGTAGTACCTTCATACACTTTGCCCATCTCGCGCAAGGCGGCACAACAATAGACTTTTTTAATATCGCCAATGAGATAACGGGCTAAATCCACAATGTGGGTGCATTGTTCCACAAGCTGACCACCACTTTGATCCATGCGCCGCCACCAGGCGACTCCTGGAAACCCGCCCAGCCAGCGGCCATAGGCCATAGCAACCAGGGGCGCATTTTTAGCGTCCAGTAATTTTTGGGTGCGATCCGTGGCCTCGTGGTAGCGGAAGTGATAGCCAACCGCCGTGGTCACGCCCGCATCTTCGATGGCAGCAGCGATTTTTTCGGCAGTCTTCATATTATTGGAGAGGGGCTTCTCCACGAAGAGGGCGCATCCTTTTTGCGCAGCCAGGATTTCGGCATTTGTGTGCGCGTGGGGGGGCAGACAGATGTAGACGGCATCGAGAGTTTCGGCTTCCAACATTTTGCGCGGGTCGTCGTAGGCTTTGCCTTCAAAGCGGCGCGCGGCGGCTTCGGCACGGTCGGTCGCCACGTCACTAAAAGCGACCAACTGGGCATCGTTAATCTGCGAGAGTGTGTTGAAGTGGGCACCGGCAATGCCACCGGCCCCCACAAATCCTATGCGTACTGGCAAGGTTGCTTCTCCTTAAATACTTTTTGTGGGCGTCGTGCGATATTGTACCATGATTGTTTCCTCACACGTGGCACACATTGGCACATTTTGTGCTAAATTTAAGAATAATTCAGCGGAGGTTGGAAGGGTGGCAACTTGTTTGCCCCACGTTAGGTGGTTTTGCTAAAATAGGGGGAAAGGTTGGTTCGTCGAACGAGTTCAATGCGTCGTATTCTCACTTCAAATCGCTGCCAGCATTCTCTCAATCACCCCCGCCTTCAACCACCATTTTGGGAGTAACCAAAGCTATAAATATCAGCCCTCGAAAGGGGATTGATATAGCGTTATCCGGCATGGCCGAAACAGCAGGCGGGTAAATGTCTGCAACAGGAGATTTTCATGGGTACGAGGTTGTATGTTGGCAATTTGAGCTATAGCGTGGACAACCAGGCATTGGAAGAGTTGTTCGCGCAGTATGGCACGGTGAACAGCGCGGAGGTCATCAGCGAGCATGGCTCCGGGCGCAGCAAGGGATTTGGATTTGTGGAGATGGACTCAGACGAAGCAGCTCAAGCCGCCATCACAGCTCTCCATGACAAGGAGTTTCAAGGTCGTCCTCTAACCGTCAATGAAGCCCGACCACGCGAAGAGCGTAGCGGTGGTCGCGGTGGCGGTGGTGGTCGCGGTGGTTATGGCGGCGGTGGTGGTCGCGGTGGTGGCGGTGGCTACGGCGGTGGCGGCGGCTACGGTGGCGGTGGTGGCTACGGTGGCGGTGGCGGTCGTGGCGGTGGCGGCGGTGGACGCGGCGGTAGCGGCGGCAATCGCCGGGAACGCTACTAAACCGTCTTTTAAAATCGCCTTTAAATGACAATTAAAATAAAGAAGACCACACGCGTGGTCTTCTTTATTTTTGACACTGTTGCGAGCGATTGCTGCCGATAGCAGGCAGCGGATTGGCTATAATGCTTAATGTTCATTAGCCGCCTCGACAGCCGCCTTGGCTTTTCGGCTCGTTGGCTGATTTATCATTGGCGAATTTAATTTATAGGTTGCACAGTGTCACAAGGAGAAGTAAACGAACGTTGTTAAGAGGATAAGTAACCATGCAAGACTTTCAACATGACTACCAGCAGAGTGATAGCGATGAAATGGAGACGATGCAGCCTGCCAAACAAAATTTGCCAGCCGACTCACCTTCTTCTGAAACCGATGCGGGTCTCGACGATGACACCATAGATCAACTCGGAGGCGAACCAGTAGCAGGAGCCAATGTCTTGGAAATAGCGGATGACATTCGGGAAATTCCGATGACCGATCTGGCCGATGCAAATATGGGCGCAGGGCTACAATCCGGGGAACTATCCGACCTGAACGCCCCTGGCGAAGTAGACATCGAAGAACTGGACGAAGACGCCCTTTCGGATACTGATATTCCACCCGACGCACTGCTTGATCCGATTGAAGAGTAGAGACCTAACCCCCCGTCCCCTTTCCCGGCACGGGAAGGGGGTGTCACAGGACAACCATTCTCTTTTATTATTCCGCTTTGATTGCCTGAATGAGCAATTTCCCTTTTGACCTAAAACAACCCAAAACCTATAAAGGTGCTATAAAGTCATCCTCAGACACCCCCTTCCCGTGCCGGGAAGGGGGACGGGGGGTTAGGTCTTTCCAATGGCTATAACTCATCGTCCGTTTCCGTTGGAAGAAAAGCGTGGCTGGGGCATTGCCGACCCCTCGCAGGTGCGGCGGCGGGCCTGGTTGTGCGTGGGCATTCTGTGCCTGGCCTTTGGTGGCCTGCTAGCTCGCTTATGGTATTTGCAGGTGGTTGAAGGCGCGGAGATGTTGGCGCAGGCTCAGCATAACCGCATCAAGCGCGTGCCCCTTCCCGCCCCGCGCGGTTTAGTCTTGGATCGGCATTTAGAAGTGTTGGCGACTTCACGCGCCTCGCATTCCGTGGCCGTGGTGCCTGCGGCACTTCCTTCGGCCAAGCGCGACCCGGATGGACGCAGCAATATTCTAAAAACGCTAGGGTTTCTGTTGCACGCGGCACCCTCAGAAATCGAGGCACAACTTCAGGAAGCCCATGCACACGGAGGTCACGACTATGATCCGGTGCGCGTGGCCGAGGGCGTTGACTTACCAACTCTGACGCTTATTGAAGAAAACAAACGGCGGTTGGCTCCCGATGGCTCGGCCCCGGCAGTGCTTATCACCGATGATATAGCCCGCACCTATCCCAATGCTCAACTGGCATCGCACATCCTCGGTTATACAGGCCGTGTAAATGAAGAGGATATTAATGCTTCGGAAGACGCCCATGCCAGAGACCCTGCCACGCGTGCCCTGCGGTTCGACGATATTGTTGGCAAGAGCGGGATTGAAAAAGAGTATGACAACGAACTGAGTGGCATAGATGGCAGCGAACAATATGAGGTGGATGCCCGACTGCGTCCGGTGCAGCCGCTCGGCAGTATTAAGGAAAAGCCGGGGCACACCCTGGTGCTGACCATAGACGCGAAGTTGCAACGCGCCGCCGAACAAGCCCTGGGCGCAGCCCGCAATAGTGGTGCCGTGGTAGCAGTTGACCCGCGCAATGGCGAAGTCCTCGCCTTAGCCTCGCGGCCCACCTTCGACCCGAATATCTTTTCCTTACCGCCGCGCTCTCAAGCCTTCCGCACAGCTTATAAAGCCCTAGTGCAAAATAGCCAGCATCCCCTCGTGGATCGCGCTGTGACTTCGCGCTTCCCGCCTGGCTCAACTTTTAAGATGGTGACGGCTTCGGCAGGTTTACAGCAGGGCACCATCACACCGGGCATCGTGCGACATTGCGGTGGCGGTTATCACTTGGGCCACGCTTTTTTCGGTTGCTGGCAAACGCATGGCGAAGTTAATCTCATGACCGCATTGGCGAAGTCGTGTGACGTTTACTTTTATGAGGCCGCTTTGCAAATGGGCGACCCGGAAAGCACTGGCCCCGCCTATCTCGCGCAAGTTGCCCGCCATTTTGGTCTGGGTCAACGCACTGGCATTGATTTACCCGTAGATGCCGCAGGCTTAATCCCTGACCCGGAATGGCGTGCAAAATATCACGCGGGGAATCCTTCTATGGCGCACTGGTATCCCGGCAACACGCTTAACATGAGCATTGGCCAGGGCGATGTCTTAACAACTCCACTGCAAATGTCGCTCGTCGCTTCCGCAGTGGCCAATGGCGGCACCCTCTGGAAACCACATCTGCTGAAAGAAGTGCGCGACAGCAATAATAAAATCATCAAACAAGTGCAACCACAGGGCCGCAGCGTTGAGGTTGAGCGCCGTTACCTAGACCTGGTGCGCGCCGGAATGCGCCTAGTGGTGACCAATGGCACGGGTAAGGTTATCAATCTCCCCCAGGTGGAAGTGGCAGGCAAAACCGGTTCTGCCGAAGACAGTCACCATGCCCTCCCTCACGCCTGGTTTGTCTGTTTTGCACCCTACCAAAACCCACAAATCGCCATCGCCTGTATGGTCGAAAACGCTGGCCACGGCTCCGAAAACGCCGCACCCGTCGCTAAAAAGATTTTAGAAGCGATGTTCCCGCCTCCTAAACTCCCTGCTGGTGTGAAAGTGGCGGAACGTTAAGCCCTCACTATTCAGTCTTTCAACACAAAGAACACGAAGAATACAAAGGTCGCAGAGGATAAGTAGAAGTGGAGAAGGCGTTGCTTTGACCTTCTCTCCCTTTTGTGCCCTCTGTGCCATCTTTGTGTTCTTTGTGTTGAAAAGAAATAAGGAAGCTATAACTGCTGTATTAGCCCTTCTACTAACTCCATACCTCTAAGCCGCGTCCGCCAGCGTTGAGGAATCGCCTCAATACCATCGCGCAGCCCGGCGATGCCGCCAGCGACACAAGCGGTGGTATCCGTATCATGGCCCAGCGCAATAGCGGCTTTGACGACTTGCTCATAAGACCCTGCATTCATAACTAAACGGGCCGAGCGGAGACAATCTACCACGTAGCCTGAGCCAGTTCCATGCGGCTCATCATCGGGGCGAATAGACCATTCGAGTTCAGTCGTGGCTGCTTCATCATGGGTGTATATTTCACGCAAAGTCGAGACGGCTGCTATCCAGGGATCACTAGCTTCTTCCATAATGCGTCGTGCCCACAGGCAATACAGCGCGCAGCAAACTTGTGAGCGTAAATGGCCGTGCGTGACTCTGGATTGCAGTTGTGCATCACGCACTAATTCCGCATCAGAACCCTGGTGCCAGAGTGCCAACGGCAACACCCTCATCAAAGAACCATTGCCGTTATCGTAATCACCCGTAGGCCCTGCTTGCAAGGCTGGAGTTCCGGCACGAATAGCGCGTAATGCTTTAGCGGTCGTAATCCCGACATCAAACACAATGTTACCTACGGCATAGTAACCTTCCTCGTACCAGCGCAGCATTCGCTGCCCAAAATCTTCAGCATCAAATTGCCCACAGGCTAACAGCGATGCCAAAAGGCAAAGTGCCTGTGCCCCATCATCCGACCAGGTACCAGGTGGCACACCCTGATGAGCGCGGTGGAAACCAACCGGAGGATCAAATTCGATCTGCTCTAACGGTGGCAACTCTTCAGGTGGATGAAATTCGTAAGGCACCCCAAGGGCATCGCCTACTAAGAGACCTATTATGGCACCTTCGATTCGCTCTTGTCGTGTCGGCATGATTTTACCTTACTGCAAATTGAATATAGAAAACGGGACAACATTGAAGCGTTGTCCCGTTTGACCTACCCCCCGTCCTCCAGCCCATCAGACAGCATATTGATGCTGTCTGATGGGCACCCAACCTTCCCGAACCGGGAAGGGGGTGTCAGAGGATGACTTTCTATTTTAAACCTTTACTGTAGAGTAGTCCTTTGTCCCCCTCGCCGTTTCGGAGAGGGGACAGGAGAGAGGTTAATCCTCTTCTATGGTGATATGCGTACCATTGGCACCATTGGTGATGAGCGTCCCATTACTACCGGTTTGCTTTTCCACGACTGCGTTAGCGACCGAGGCGGCGGCATCGCCGACCTGGGAAATGACTTGCTTGACACTTTCAGGGGCACTAAGCATCACACCATCGAAGAGTGCGCCTACGCCCAAGCCTTTGCTGAGGTTGCCAATCATGTTGCCCATTGTGTTCGGGTCGCCATAGACCTTGAAGTCAGCGTGCGAAAGCGCGTTACCAATGGCCTGGGCCATCGCAATCTGCGATTCTTTCATCGCCTCGATTTGCAGCTTCGCCTTCTCAAATTCGATAGCAGCCCGTTCATAGGTCTGCTTGTTCTCCAGGGCGCGTCGTTCGATTTCAACCTCTAACTCTTTGACCTTCACCTGCTCGCGGGCCACCAACACGTCTACCATCTCCAACGCCTGTTGACCTTGGGCTTCCAACTCTTTGGCTTTCATTTCGGCTTCAGCTAGGGTGATGCGCGCCTGGGCTTGCTTCGCGGCGACTTCGCGCTCGACTTCCATCTGCTTCAGGCGGGCAAAGGCGGCAACTTCGGCATCGGTTTGACGCTTGATGCGATCTTGCTCAATAAGCTGCTTGGCTCCGGTCAGCTTTACCCCGGCGTCGCGTTCCGCCGCTGCCAGGGCTTGCACCGTAATGACCTGCTGGTTCGCTCGCTCGCGCTCGGCCTGCGCCGTTAAAGCTTCAGCTTCGGCTTTGGCCCGCGCCGCTTCTTTTTCGGCGACCACAATTTCGCGGTCACGCTCGGCTACTTCCACGGTCTGGCCGCGCACTACATCCGCTGCCTGCACCGCTTGCTCTTTGGTGATCCGCGTTTGTTCCTTTTGCTGCTCGGTGTGGATGAGCATCTGCTCTTTTTCCACAGCACGCTTTTGCACCGCAAGGTCTTGAGCGATCTGCGCTTCTTTCACGGCGCGTTCTTGCTCGATGGCGAATTCTTTCTGCTCACGTTCGCGGGCCGCGCGGAACTTCATCACTTCCGCCGCTTGCTGCGCTTCAGCCTCGGCCTGCTGGCGTTGCAGCTCCAGGATTTGCTGGCGCGTTTGCACATTCTTTTCGGCAATGGCCCGTTCCGCTGCCCGCTCTAAGTGGGTCGTTTCAACATTCTGCGCGGTGGTAATCTCCGTCGCTTTGCGGCGTCCCTGCACGTCAAAGACGTTGACTTGAGAGAGTTCGCTCGGATCAAGCTGGTCGAGCGACGAAATCGTTACCGATTCCAGATCAATACCGTTGGGACTGAGGTCACGGCGCACATGCTCTTGCACCACCTGGGCAAACTCATCACGGCGCGCATGGATTTCAAACAAGTCCATCTGGGCCGCCGCGTGGCGTAGCGCCGAAACCAATTTTTCACGCACGAGGTCTTCCACCGTTTGAGCGTCTACCGATTTATCACCCAGACTGCGCGCCGCCTGCAAAATGCCATCCTGGTCGGGCTTGACCTTGATGTAAAACTCGGCATTCACATTAACGCGCAAGTTGTCTTTGGTAATCAGCGCATGATCGCGCCCGTTCAGGGCCACGCCGAGCTTCATGGTTTCGAGCGAGACGGGCAACTTGCGGTGAAAAAGCGGAATCACGTAAGCGCCGGAATCGAGCACCACCATTGCGCCACCGCGTCCAGTACGAACAAACGCTTCATTAGCACTGGTGCGCTGATAGAAGGCGATAAACAACGCCATCCACGCCGCCAGCGACCAACACAGAATCCCGACCACACTCAGCACAAGCACAACGATCTCACTCATGTGATTGGCGATGGGAAAGCCGATGAGAGCGGCCCCCATTGCGAACAGCAAAACGATTAACGCAGCCATTTTGGCTTCTCCTTTGCCGAATCCGGGTAGTCCTGCTACTCGGTGTCCGGCTTCCAACTTTTCACCCGGTAATAATCTCCCTCCGGGTGATACTCAATGACGAGCACCTGTTCGCCTTTGGCGATAGGCGCACCATCGGGCGCAATGCGACATGGCAAATGATGCAGGGTGCCGACTGCATCGCGTGCGTACACGGAACCCATGCGATCCGTGATGGTTGACACGGCTTCCCCTAAGCGTCCCTCCAAGTCCCTTTTCGTTACAGCAAATGTTTCATCGCTCGGCGTGAAGCGGGACATGACCGCCGAAAGAAGAATTGTTATTACCAGACTACCCGCAACTGTCGCCAGCAGCGATGGCACAATAAAGCGGGCCGGATCATGGGCCGATTTGCCAAAAAACTGGTTGGCAGCCCACCCGAAAATGCCCCAGAAGAGCATAAAGTTTTGCGCCAACATCAGGGGCGGTATATTTTGAATATGCAGTGCTGCGGCCAGGCTCCAGGGTGTTGGATGGACAGTAGCACGCACCATCCCTTGTGTCATATCTCCTATCCCCTCAGAGCGCCCGTCTTGCCCATGACTGGAATGACCATGCTGAGAATTTCCATGATGGGAATGGCCCTGCGCGTGGCTGCCATGCTGTCCATGCGCCGCATGGGAATGAGCGGCCTGTCCGTGCGTGGCAGCGTGGCCGTGTGCTGTGCCATGCCCGCCACCGTGCGTTGCACTATGCCCTACATGACCCCCATGTCCCAAGCTATGGCCGACGCTCTGCCCGACATGGCCATGCCCTAAGTGCATTCCATGCCCGGCATGATGGCCGCCCATGCCATGACGCCCCGCGCCCAGGACAGAGAGCAGCACTAACACCACACCCAGGCAGAACGGGATCACATAGATCAAGTTCCACCACTGGCCGAGTTCAGCCACAGTATTCATATGTCACTTCCTTGTTGCGACTTAGGGAAAAAGGAGAGGCGACACGCCAAAAGTGCAATTGCAGGGGTAGGACGGAGCAGAGGGCTAACCGTTAACCAAGCCCAGGTCTTGCTCAGGCTTTGTGAGTTATGCGTGTCCAGGTCGTTCAATGTTAAGAGGAGCGAAAATTCATATCACTCCAATGCGTGATTTTATCGCTAACCTGGTGCTTGTCAAGAGGCTTTACTTAAATTTTATTTATTACTGACATAAATAGAGTTTATCAAATAATTGGTGGGCTGCTGCTTATATTTAAGATACATCCGTAGCAGATTCGGATTGCCTAGCCGCGTTAGAGGCTTTATTATTAGCAGGCAGGGCATCAGCAGTATCCGTCAGAGCATCATTCAGCTTTTGCGACTTGTTTACACCATTGCTCTTGGCCTGCTCATATTCACGACGCGCTTTCATTTCTGAATAGCCAACCAGCACCGCCACGCCACCCCAGAAGAGCAGCCCAACCGTGATCAAAGCTTGTAACGTCACCACAAAAGCTGCCCACTGATTAACCGCCAGTGAAATTCCAACTGCAAGCAGCACCAACCCAATCAAAATGGCCATAGTGGGAACAGTTTTAATCGAACCTCTCCCCTGCCCTTATCCGTAACGGCGGGGAACACAGGTCTACTCTATAGTACGAGGTCTAACCATAAAGGAGTGCTCTACCCTGCCCCTTCTCGTTTCTGGCGGGAATAGCGGTTAGGTCTCGTCGTATAAATGATCTAAAGCAGTTATAACACGCCGCTCGTGTTCTAACAATTAGAGACTGTTAAAATGGGGGTTAAGGAGTGTTGTCACGGATTGACAAAATTCCGATAGAGGCGCATAATACGGGCAGGTTGCGGAGGCAATGTCTCATGGATAATAAATTTTCTGCCATACGGCATAAAACCAGTAATCGAGTGTTGACAGCGGTCGGAATCGTGGCGTTAGGTCTTATGGTAGCGGGATGTGGCGGCGGGGGTGGCAGCAATAATCTGGAGGTCAGCCCGACCCCCACTCCTGGCGTAGTGACGACATCTTTACGGCAGACCAATCTGGTTTCCGACCAGGCCGGAGTTGCCGCCAGAAGAGATGCCAACTTAGTTAATCCCTGGGGCTTGGTGGTGGGGCCGTCGGGCAATTTACAAGTCGCCGATAACGGCACCGGAGTCGCCACCGCTTATACCAGTGCCGGGAACTTGAGCACGCCGACGATTAGAATTCCCACGGCTGCCGGGCAAACAGGAGCGGGTAAACCCACCGGTATCGTGGTCAACAATAGCTCTCGCTTCTTTGTGCCCAACGGCAGCAAATCGGCCCCCGGCACCTTTATTTTTGCGGGCGAAGATGGCACTATTTCGGTCTGGAACGCCTCTATTGATCCCATAACCGCAACGCGTGCGGTGGATAGGTCAAATACGGGCGCGGTTTACAAGGGCTTGGCCATCGCCAGTAGCGGCACGGTCAGCACCCTTTATGCCGCTAACTTCCATAGCGGCGCGATTGACATCTTTAATGATACCTTTACCTATATTCGCTCCTTTAGCGATTCCACTATTCCCGCTGGCTTTGCCCCTTTCAACATCCAGAATATCAATGGCAGACTCTATGTAACCTATGCCAAACAGGAAGCGCCGCAAAATGAAGATGACCAGCCCGGAGCAGGCAATGGCTTTGTGGATGTCTTTGATATCGCCGGGCACCTATTGAAGCGGCTGGTTTCTCAAGGCCAGCTTAACTCGCCGTGGGGTCTGGCCCTGGCTCCCGCCAAATTCGGTAATTTCAGCAATGCCCTGTTGGTGGGTAACTTTGGCGATGGCCGCATCAACGCGTTTGATGTGAACACAGGTAAGTTCCTTGGCACGCTTAAAAATGCTCAAGGCAACCCCATCACCATTTCCGGCTTGTGGTCTCTGGCCTTCGCCAATGCTAACGGCGGTTCTGGCAGCACCCTCTTCTTCACCGCCGGGACAGGCGACGAAAAGCATGGACTCTTCGGCAAATTAGAGCTGAGTTGATTTTAGCCACGGAAAAGAGGAGGGAGAATCGAGGATAGAAGATAGAGAATTGAGGATAGAAAAGGCTAAGCAGAGGCCAGTTGTCCTCTCAGCGCCGTGGCGATCCTCGATCCTCCATCTTCGATCCTCCATCTTCGATCCTCCATCTTCGATCTTCCATCCTCGTCTCTTCTTATTTGAAACTCTCCTTAAAGATAGGCGTCTGAGAGTTGGAGGTAGCTGATACCATGTCAGAATTATTAATGCGTCTCTTCGGCCATCGGATGTTTCATAAAGCTGTCGCCCAACACACGAACCACGGCGGCGTGCTGGATGTGCAATTGGGTTTTGCGATGCTGCGCGACCGTCGCGTGCCGTTGACTTCAAAGCTTATGGCTCTAGCTCTGGGCGCTGTGGGAGTGGCTGTGCTGATTAATCTGGAACTGCCCTTGCAGGCACTCCTTGCCCTGATGTTGCCGATTCTGGGTTTTGCCGGAGACTTTGTGATAGATGGCGTGGAGGGCGTCGTTGGCCCCTTCGTCTTAGCCTCACTGCTGCTGCCTCACCTTGCACCGGAGCCAATTACCCAGGCCATTCGCAGCGAACGCGCTGGACTGCCCGCTCCTGTCAGTGTTAGAAACTAAGCAGCACATTACTTAATCGTGAATCAATCAAGAGCCTGATTACTAACTCAAGTAATCATGCTCTTATTATTTCTATTAGTTCCTATCGCCTGCGGCGTAAGGCGGGCCGGGGTCAAGATCGAGGACAACACGTTCTGGTGGTGCCAGGGCATCCTCGTGTTGGCAGCGCCATTTGTCATCGCTTTTGATGCCTTGAATGGTATGCCCGTCCTCAATAATGTCCCCTCTGTCAAAAGTGAAAAAGGCTGAGTTGTAGAGCACATGGCCAACTTCATTGGGGTCTAATTTGACAAAGTGACATTGCAAATCCGGTAAGCCCAGCGTAGCCAATCCTCTTGTATCCATTAGTTTCTCACCAGGAAGACGACCCTGAACTTCAAATAGCCGCACGTTGATAGCGCCATACAGCGGATTGTAATTCTCACCGACTTGATGGGCTGCTATATAAGCGGACGGTTCGATGAATTGCTGGCTGGGCTGCCAGTAGATGGCGCGGCAGGGAGCCACTTCTAAGAGGGCCAGCAGTGCCCCCGTGAACAGGTCGAGACGGGTGTGCGGTTCTAATCCGGCTGCCAGCATATCGGTGAGCAGTAAAGTCGCTTTACACTCGCCCACCACAGCCCGCGCTTGCGGCCAATCCCAGGTTTGTTGAAAGGCACTTTCATAGTGCTCCATCTCTAATGGCCCCTTAGCGGGAGCAATTAAGCACTGAGCAGGCAACTCGCCATTTTGATAACGAACTTTATGATCCGCATAGGCAAAGGCCAGGGTATCGGAAGTCGTTGAACCATCCAACGGGATGACATTACCACAGTGGGCACGCAGTTTCTCTAATAATTCCGCTTTATTGATTTGTGGTAACTGCTCGTAAAAGAGCACCACTGCGTAAACTCCGGCAACGTCTCTGTCCGGCACAGCCGTAGGCTGGTTTGGCTGCTGCATGATAATCCTCCGCTTAGGTTAAATGCCATCATGCACAAGATGCTAGCACATTCCCGCAACTTAATTCTGTAAAGCTTGTTTCCTGAATTCCTGCAATTTCACAATCGCTTCAAGCGGTGTCAGGTTATCTATATCTAACGTCCTGAGTGCCTCGACAACAGGATGCGGGATGGGAGCCGAGGCTTCACCATCGAAGAGTGATGGCTTCCCCCCTGCCAGTGATGGTGTCATAGGCACCGGCACAGCGGCCCCATCTTCAATTCCGCGCAACCGTTCACGCGAGAAGATTTCCAGTAGCTCTTTTGACCGTGCGATAACCGGAGTTGGCAACCCCGCCAAACGCGCCACCTGGATGCCAAAACTGCGGTCAGTGCCGCCACGAATGATGCGACGCAGAAAGATAATATGCTCGCCATCTTCCTTAACTGCAATACGGTAGTTCTTCACGCGAGGCAAACGCTCTTCCAGTTCGTTCAAATGGTGATAGTGAGTGGCAAACAACGTTTTACAGCCGATTTCATGCAGATGCTCGGCCACGGCCCAGGCAATGGAAAGGCCATCATAGGTAGACGTGCCGCGCCCGACTTCATCGAGAATAACTAAGGAGCGTGGCGTGGCATTATTTAAAATGTTGGCGGTCTCGTTCATCTCCACCGTGAAAGTACTCTGCCCGGTGGCCAGGTCATCTTGCGCGCCAACACGAGTAAAGATGCGGTCAATCAGACCAATGCGGGCACTCGTGGCGGGCAAGAAAGAACCAATTTGCGCCATTAGGGAAATGAGTGCGACCTGACGCAAATAAGTAGATTTACCACTGGCGTTTGGCCCGGTGATAATCAGCACCTGTTGCTCCTCTGTATCTAGCATACAGTCATTGGGCACGAAAGGTTCCGGCAGGGCCGCTTCAACCACAGGGTGGCGTCCACTGCGCATGGCGAGTGAAGCGTCATCGGTAATTTCCGGGCGCACAAAATCACGGCGCGCGGCAACTTCGGCAAAACTGGCGTACACATCCAGATGGGCGAGGGCGCGTGCCGTTTCGAGCAATGGCCCGGCAGCGGCGGCTACCTGAGAGCGCACGCTTTCAAATAATCGCTTTTCGCGCTCATTGATGCGATCTTGTGCTCCTAAAATAAGAGCTTCTTTTTCTTTTAAATCCGGCGTTACAAAACGCTCAGCGTTGGCGGTGGTTTGCTTGCGCGTATAATCGGCAGGCACCATCGAAAGATTGCTCTTAGTGATTTCGATGTAGTAACCGAACACATTATTGAAGCCGACTTTCAAGCTCTTGATACCGGTGCGCGTTCGCTCCGATTCTTCCAGTTGAGCAATCCAGGTTTTTCCCTCACGGGCGGCGCGTCGCGTTTCATCCAGCTCTTCATCATAGCCTTCACGGATGAGTCCACCTTCGGTCAGCACGGCGGGCGGTTCATCGGCAATGGCGCTTTCCAGCAATTGCAGCACCTGGGGCGCAGGTTCCAGATGATCGCGCATTTTGGTGATGGCCGGGGCCGCACACGACTCTAAGGCCATACGAATGGCGGGCAGGGTTTGTAGTGCCGTGCGCAGGGCCACCAAGTCGCGGGCATTGCCCTGCCCGGTTACAGCGCGGCTGACCAACCTTTCAATGTCACCAATGCTCTTCAATAAATCGCGCACATCGCGCCGCACCAGGAGGTTTTCCAGGAGTTCACTCACGGCCTCTTGCCGCCGTAGGATGCGGTCTTTAATCAGCAGCGGTTGCAAGATCCACTTGCGCAACAAGCGTGTTCCGGCACCGGTTTTGGTTTCATCGAGCAGGCCCAGCAAAGTGCCGCGTGAAGAGCCATCGCGCAACGACTGCACCAGTTCCAGATTGCGCCGGGTGGCACTATCCAGCAGCATCCACTCGTGGGTAGAAAGTAATCCGATACGACGAATATGGCCCAGAGCACCCAGTTGGGTTTCTTTGACATAATCCAGCGCCAGGGCCGCCGCTTCTTGCGCTAAGGACAATTCTTCGAGACCGTAGCCACGCAAAGATGAGGTGCGAAATTGCGTGCAGAGTTTCTGATAAGGCTTTTCCATCCCGGTGGCATCAGATGCAGTGGTGCAGAGACCCAGGGCACTGAGCATGTCCAGAAAACCGGCACATTCCCGCAACGACTGGGGCACCAGCACTTCGGAGGGAGAAAAGCGCAGCAACTCTTCGCGCAACCGCGCCCAGCGTAATGAGGCTTCATCAGCAGCCAAGGGCGTCTGGTCGGCGCTCACGGCAGCCCCCGCTTCAGTGGCTTCTAAGGGCACTGTGTCACAAAGCTCCACCGGTTGCCCACCGTTATTGCTACTAGCATCGGTGGAAGCTTGCGTGCCATTATTAGATGCGGCCTTCCCCCCTGCTTTGCGCTTGCCCCCATCATTAGGAGCGATACCTTCGACTTCACCGGCCATAAACTCGCCTGTGGAAATATCCAGCAGGGCAAGGCCAAAGCGGGTGAGCGAAGCATCGGCAGCCAACGCCGCCAGGAAGTTGTTGCCCCGCGCCGCGCCCACGCTTTGCAAAAAAGCGTCTTCTAAGACCGTGCCCGGCGAGAGCACGCGCACCACTTCGCGCTTGACCAGGCCGCGCGAGTATTTAGGGTCTTCCATCTGCTCGCAAATCGCGCAACGATAGCCCTTGGCGACCAGTTGAGCAATATAGCGTTCTGCCGCATGGTACGGGACGCCGCACATCGGCATCTTCTCGCCACCGTCGCTGCGCCCGGTGAGAGTCAGCTCTAATTCGCGCGAAGCGATTTGCGCGTCTTCGCCAAAAAGCTCATAGAAGTCGCCCAACCGAAAGAGCAAAAGGACATCGGGATACTGAGTCTTAATGCGCTCCCACTGGCGCATCATTGGAGTTGCTTGTGCCATAGTTAAATAAGATCAAGAAATATTGGAGGGGCAGATAATTAATCCCCGCTCTAAAAGGCTAAAAGGAAACCTTAACCGACTGAGACGCTTGTCATGCTGAACGCAGTGAAGCATCTACTCTGCGGAGTTAGAGTGTCTTAGTTTTGTGTATGGAATTACAAGTAGATTTTGACTACGTTCAACGTGCCATACTATCCTGTTCACTCATCAGTTCATGACACTTAATAGTTCCTGTTGTGACATCGCTGAAGGCGCTGTAAAAATAGCTGCTTAAACTCTTCTTCTGGCATATCGGGAAAGCGGCGACGCAAGCCTTGCCGGAAAAGAGCTTTACTGAAATCCGATAATTCAAACACTTTGAGCAGGCGCTGTTCTGGCGTCATCTGGCGTAAGCTTTGAATATAGCGACGATGATTGGGACGCGGCTTGGGGTCTGATGTTGTCGGCATGAATAGCGGAGTCCCTCTTCTCTTTACAGGATACTACGAAATACCGCCCGTTTCAGCCTCTAACACAGTATCTCACCCAGCCCCACTTCAATCATCATGGCGGGTCGCAGGCGTGCTGCCAGTGGCCACGTCGGGAACACTTTGATCCATCGGCCCCTTGCCACGAATGCTCAGTGGTGGCAGCGTCTCACTGCTATCAGCATCACGAGTCGCTGCGGGGGGGACAATCACCTCCGCATCGGAACTATTACCGGAGGATGTATCAGTAGGAGTTTGAGCTTCATCATTCATCTTGTTGTCTCCTTAAAGCTTTACCCGTCAGCTAGCTTGGGCCAAATGCTCATAGTACAATTAAAGTATCCTAAATATGGCTTGTTAATCGTACAATCATAAGTGGTCTTACATCAACGTCTGGCTCCTTTTGCCAGGATCATAAACTAAGCATCCATGACGTTTCAAATCATGACTGAGCAGCCTCCTGCCACGACTTCAATTCAATCATCTAAGCCCAATAGATTGCGCGTCTTACGGATGGCGTTGCTGCTCCTGTTAGCTGTTGGCGGCGGGTTGGCCGTGCAGCGTGCCTGGCAAGCGACCAAGCTGCGAGAAGCTTATATATCAGAATTAGTGGCAGCGACAAAGACAGATGCCAAGAATTCTCGTCTCTGGACGGTACTGGGTGCTCGCCTGGCCCAGTCAGGTTATTACGACCAAGCCGCCTGGGCCTTGCATAACGCTGTTCAAAATGGCAACCATGATCCTCTTTGCTGGAAAACCCTGGCCTCTTTGGTGGCCGCTTCCGGGCGGGCAGCCCAGGCGCAGAAAGTTTTGCAACTGGGAATCCAAATGGGAGTGCCCGGCTTAAGCGAAGCTTTACAGCGGATGCAACAAGTGCCAGCAACAGCGCGGCCCGCACAGTTGGGGGCAGCCATCATTGAAGGCCCCACTCCCCTAGTAGACAGTATAACTGCGGGCAGTTTTCTGAACCCATTAAGCGAATGGTGGGGCAGACACCATCCTGAAGCGAGCGGTTTTGCCACGCGTGAAGCATGGGTGAACCAGGAACCTCGTAATGCGGAGGCGCAACGCCTCTGGGGAGAAGCCTTACTGCGCAATCGAGCGTTAGCCAAGGCAGTCGCCACTTTAGAAATCGCCTTAACACTAGCTCCCGACTCAGTTCCAACTCATCGTGACATGGCAGAAGCAGCGACCCTGCTGGGGCGGCTAGACCGCGCTGTGCAGGAATATCAAATCTGTCTCAAACTCCGTCCCAATTGGACGCCTGCGCTTTTAGCCCTGGCCGGAGTGCAACTTCAACAAGGGCAAGTCGTCCCGGCTACTCAAAGTTATGAGCGAGCGACACAGTTAGACCCACAATCCGTGGAGGCGTGGATTGGGCTGGGAAAAGCCGACCTTCAATGGAGTTCGCGCGGAGCGGATGCACTTAATGCTTTTGTCAAAGCGGCACAACTGGCCCCGGAGCGCACCGATTTCTATGATGACTATGCCGAATCCTTGCGCCTGCGTTACCAGTTAGATGATGCGGAGAAGGTCTTGCGCCGTCGTTTGCAAGCCGCACCCGACGATGCGCACGCCCACTATCTCCTCGGCTATCTCTTATGGCGCAATCGGCCCGATGCCAAGCGCCAACAGGAAGCCGAGGCGGAGTTGCAGTTGGCCCTAAAATATGGGCCAGGCCAACCACAGTTCCAGTTGGAACTAGCCCAACTCCTGCTGCGCACGGGCAAGCCCCAGGCCGCCTTGCCTCTCTTGCGTCAAGTGACCGCGCAAGACGGTCTCAATGCCACCGCAATCCGCCTACTGGCCGAGGCACTACGCCAGTCAGGGCAGGTTGCTGCAGCGCGTGCCGCCACTGAGCGAGCCGACAAATTAACGCGAGTCGTAGAGCAGTTGCAGGTGCTAACTCACCTGACTCAGGGCACCGCTGGCGACGCGAAGATCTACCGTCAGTTAGCAAAACTTTATGCCTCTGTCGGCCAAACTGCCAAAGCGCAAGAGGCAATGCGACAGGCGAATCAGGTGAGCCAGCACGGTGGTTGATTGATAGCTGGGGATGATGTTGATTATTAACGATTGTTGGGTGGCGATTTTGGTCAGGACATATTTATGAGAGGCACGGCGAAGGGGCAGAGGAACATGGGCAGAGAGAAACGGAATAATGCGGTACATGCTATACCCATTTTTCCAAGTTACCGAAAATGTTGCCCTATGGCTATCTTCTTTTGGTGCCTTTTGCGCTTTTTTGCGGCTCCTGGTGTCTTTACTTTGGCCCTCATACTCGGCGGCTGCCGCCAATCTCCTGCACCGCCCCCAGTAAATGGCACTGTGACTGCCACGCCTGCCGCAGCCATCCCTGGGGCCGCCACTGGTGCTGCTGCCAGTGGTGCAAAGTTTGTAGATGTCGCAGCCCAGGCCGGACTCCATTATCAATGGGTCATTGAAGGCAAGCGGCCCCTTACGACGTTGCAAACCATCGGCAACGGCTGCGCTTTTCTCGATTACAACAATGATGGCAATCTCGATATTCTCTTGGTCGGGCCAAAGCTCGCGCTCTATCGGGGCGACGGGTACGGGCACTTCGCGGATGTCAGCCATGCCACCGGACTGGATAAATTGAGCGGGCACTTTTTAGGCTGCGCCACGGGAGACTATGACAATGACGGCTACACGGACATTTATATCTCCGCTTATCAGGGTGGCCTTTTATTGCATAACGAGGGTGGCAAAAACTTTCGGGATGTCACCAGTATGGCTGGTTTGAAGGCGCAGCCCTGGGGCACATCATGCGCTTTCGCTGACATCAACAACGACGGCAAGCTTGATCTGTATGTAGCCAATTATTTGCAATATGGCCCCAATTCGCCACAGCTATGCCAATATGACAACATCCTCAGTGCGTGCGCACCCTTTCTCTACCCGGCGGAGCGAGGCACGCTTTATCTCAATGCAGGGAGCGGACACTTCCGCGATGTGACGCAAGCCTGGGGTGCCAGTAGCGCGACGGGTAAGGCACTGGGAGTCGCTTTCGCGGATGTGGATGGGTCGGGTCGCCAAAGTCTGGCTATTGCCAATGATGGCCTGCCAGGTGACTTGCTGCTGAATCGCGGGCAGCACTTTGAAAATATCGGCGTTGCAGCGGGCGTCGCTTTTGACCTCAGTGGTAAAACTCACGCTGGCATGGGCATTGACTGGAGCGACTATGATAATCACGGGCGACTCAGCCTGCTGGTCACAACTTTCGAGGATGAGCCAACCTGTATCTATCACAACAACGGCAAAAACTTATTCACAGAAATGGCCGCACCGTTAGGTTTAGCTGCACCTACACTGAATGTCTTAACTTTCGGGGCCAAGTGGTTCGACTATGACAATGATGGCTGGCCCGACCTGGCCACGGCCAATGGACATGTCCGCAGCAATGCGACGGAGGTTAATCCCCATGCAACCTATCGTCAGCCTTCGCAACTGTTTCATAACGAAGGCGGCCAACGCTTTGTGGAAGTGGATGCGGAGGCAGGCGCTGCCTGGGGACGCAAAATTGTCGGACGTGGGTTAGCCGTCGGTGACTACGATAATGATGGCCGGGTGGATGTGCTGATTGTGGATAGTGAGGGCCCGCCGCTCCTACTGCATAATGAAAGCCCAAACAGCGCACATTGGCTAGGCTTGCGCTTAATTGGCTCGCGTAGCAACCGAGATGCGATTGGCGCGGAGGTGGCGGTGGAGGCTGGGGGCTTAAAACAAACGCGTCGCTGTGGCACGGATGGCTCTTACCTGTCGGCGTCCGATCCGCGTGTTCACTTTGGTCTAAACACCGCGACAGTGGCCTCAACCGTCACCGTGCGCTGGCCTACGGGCCAACGCAGCACGCTCCATAACGTGAACGCTGACCACTATGTAACCCTGCGTGAACTAGATTAGAGATGAAGTGCAGAAAATACATTTAAGAAGGATAAAAAGATGATATGGTAGCGGTTTAAGTTTGGAGGTTAATGGGTATAATGAGGATGTGAATACTACAAAAGGAGAAGAATATGAAACAGTTGCGTTGGAAGCGACTTAAAAGTGGATTTACCTTGATCGAACTTTTGGTCGTCATTGCCATTATCGCCATCTTGGCGGCCATCTTGTTCCCGGTCTTTGCCAAAGCCCGC